>ENA-OQIC01000364-OQIC01000364.1-human-gut-metagenome-genome-assembly--contig:-NODE-364-length-20525-cov-1.975586_pt1 | contig 20525 bp, 20 predicted proteins | sample MGYA00242572_ERZ504736 | MGnify/ENA primary metagenome ERZ504736 (study PRJEB26092, sample SAMD00036201) | human gut metagenome | host: Homo sapiens | study: EMG produced TPA metagenomics assembly of...
CATCGATCGATGCTCAGACGTACGTAGCTGTACATCGATCGATGCTCAGACGTACGTAGCTGTACATCGATCGATGCTCAGACGTACGTAGCTGTACATCGATCGATGCTCAGACGTACGTAGCTGCTTTCAGTCTGAATGTTTTAAAGAAATCATAAAAGACTATCATCCCCAATATACAAATGATGATTTATTGGCACTATACTCATTTTCCGGTGGGGTTCCTAAATACGTTGAATTATTTTGTGATAACAGAGTATTAACCGTTGATGGAATGATTGATTTCATGGTCAGAGACAACTCCCCTTTTACAGATGAAGGAAAAAATCTGTTAATAGAAGAATTCGGCAAGAATTATGGTACCTATTTCTCAATCCTAAGTGCTATCTCTGGTGGATATAATACTCAGACAGAAATAGAAGCGTTGCTTGGCGAAAGAGCTTAGGCGGTTATCTAAAGCGATTAATTGAAGATTATAACATAGTAGTGCGCCAACGTCCTGTCTTTTCAAAAGAGGGTTCTCAAACTGTCAGATATGGGATATGCGATAACTTTATTCATTTCTGGTTTAATTATTTCGATAGAATCGTTCACTCATTGAAATAAAAAATTTCGTTGGCTTACGAAAATTAATAAAAGCTGACTATCCGACATATTCAGGAAAAATCCTGGAACAGTATTTCAAACAAAAATATGCTGAAAGTTACGAATTCCGTCTTATTGGTTCGTGGTGGGACTAAAGGCAATCAAAATGAAATTGACATTGTAGCTATTTATTTAGATAACAAAAGTGCAATTGTAGCAGAAGTCAAACGTCAAAAAAAAGAATTTCAAGCCAGAACTTTTCCAAAAGAAAGTGGAACACTTAGAGAATAAAGTCCTGGCTAAATATCAAATAAACACAGTCTGCTTATCATTAGAGGATATGTAGTAGATTGAATCTCCCTTTTATCAATTTGCTATATTGGTACAGAGCTGACATTTTGTATATCTTGATGTCCCTGTATCGTGCTAATCAAAGGAGTGACCGGAACCGTAATAGAAAAAACAAAATCTGAACCATTTCACAAAATCAAAGGGAAAGTAAAATTATCATTCTACTACCAAATAGAATGTTTTTACCTATTTACGACTTATTCTTATTTGGGAAAATTTCAAAAAAGGAATATTATCACATATTTCTTCTTTCTTAATTTCATTGTCAGATAGAACATATAAAAGATTCTTTTCACACTCTTAACAGTGATTTAGAGCGTCTGTTGACAGAGAACTAACAATTTGTTTTCAAGAAATTAATTTCGTATCTGCACGAAGTTAACTTCTTGAAACACAAAGTTAACATTCTGATTTTAATCAGTTAATATCTTCCGGTAGTTATAACGAATTTATATACACTACTTTCGCCAATACAGTATATTATTCCCCAATTTATTCATATTATCTTCTATCTGTAGGATAAGTGATAAAATTACAGGATTCCCAAACAAATAAAATGCTATCTTTTTGCATCATATTTTATCTTGTCACTTACTATATGTCTAATTGTATATTTCGACAATTAAAAAGGAGTATATCAAAAAAATAAAAACTATATTTGTAATATCTATAAAATTTAAATCAAATGAAAAATATTTTTTTAATAATTGGAATATCACTGTTTTTTAATGGCAGCCTATATGCTCAGTCCGATGACTGGTCTCCTAAAGATCATAATTTAATTAAGTCTGTACGTGAGGACGGACGATTCTTAAGTTCTTATGGTGTAGTGCATGCCATGCTCAGAAATACTGAGCCACGCTATGCTTTTCATAGAGACTTTTCTCCCAAAGAATTTCGAAAATGGCAAAAGGGACTTCGCCATGCGATGGAAGAAATAATGAAATTTCCTCAAATAAAAAACTCTCCAGCTCCTGTCTGTATAAAAAGAGAACAGCGGGAAGGGTATCGATTAGAAAAATGGGAATTTTATCCGCTTCCTGAATGCGTTTCTACTTTTCTTGTTTTAATACCTGATAATATAAACAAGCCCGTACCTGCCATTTTGTGTATTCCCGGTTCCGGAGGAAATAAGGAGGGACTTGCAGGTGAACCGGGGATAGCTCCCAAATTGAATGACCGGTACAAAGATCCGAAACTGACCCAAGCCCTCAACTTTGTAAAAGAAGGGTATATAGCAGTGGCAGTAGATAACCCGGCTGCCGGAGAAGCCTCAGACCTTGAGAGATATACATTGGGCTCTAATTATGATTACGATGTTGTATCTCGCTATCTTTTAGAGTTGGGATGGAGTTATTTGGGATATGCTTCATATTTGGATATGCAGGTTTTAAATTGGATGAAGACCCAGAAGCATATTCGTAAAGATCGCATTGTAGTAAGTGGATTTTCTCTGGGAACCGAACCTATGATGGTATTGGGTACGCTTGATACTTCAATTTATGCTTTTGTTTACAATGATTTCTTATGTCAAACTCAAGAACGGGCGGAAGTAATGACTATGCCTGACAAAAACGGACGTCGTCCATTCCCTAATTCTATACGCCATTTAATACCTGATTTCTGGAAAAATTTTAATTTTCCGGACATCGTAGCGGCTTTGGCACCCCGTCCTATCATACTGACCGAAGGAGGATTAGATCGAGACTTGGACCTTGTGAGAAAAGCGTATGCTATAGCAGGCACTCCCGATAACGTGAAAATATATCATTATAAGAAGTTCTCAGATCCGGATACACGAAAAAATGTAGAATATTTACCTGAAGGACTAGATCGTAATGAATATTTTCGGATGGTAAATGTAGATGGTCCCAATCATTATTTTAAATCAGACTGGTTGTACCCTGGTTGAGAAAATTATTGGAAGAAAGATGAAATATAATTGAAATCTAAACAAGCTATTTAAAAGAAAAGCGGAATACACATTACGTGCATTCCGCCCTCTACCATAATCGCATATTGAGAAATACCTATCGATTATTATTTGTATCCGGGTGTTTGCTCCAGTGCGGGGTCTTTATCCAACATTGTTTTTTCAATTGGCCACAAAAGTTTATGTGCTTCTGTAGATTTATTCAATATCGGGGCATCTCCCAAAAGACTTCCTTCTTTGCAGAAAACCAAAGGTGTTCCCCCCTTAGTCAAAGTCATACGTCGTAAATCCCACCAACGTTGTCCTTCTTGGATAAATTCTTTATCTTTTTCATGCAAAATAGCCAATTCATTAGTTGTAAAATCTGCCGTTTCCGGATATGCATACAGAGTTTCATCCCATGCATTACCATAGGCACGTTTTCTTACCAGGTTGATGTATTTGGCAACAGCTGCATTATCTCCTTCCATGTTTGCTATTTCTGCAAGAGTAAGATAAACCCACGGCAGGCGATAGAAGATATAGTCACCACAGTAAACACGGGCTCCCTGTGCATTTACATAACCTATATTTTTACGTACATGTGTTCCATAGAGAGATAACTCACCTGTTTTGCCATCTTTATTATATGAGGCGATAAAGGTCGCTTCCTTACGGGTATCTGCATCATCAAAATTTTGATAAACAGCTTTGTTGTATTCATACGTCTGATTGCCAGTATTCTGTATGTCTAAAGCATCACCAAATACTTCACCATTGGCTTGATATCTGTTTTTGGTACTACCGGTACCTACATTATAAGTAAATGTACCATTACTATTGGTTGCTTCACCTTCTAAGAAACGAATGGCAAATATAATCTCGTCATTTGCCTTGTTTTTGGCATTGAATACTTGTGAAAAGTCATCCAGCATTTTCAGATTATAATTATTCAATACACTTTCAAGGTGGGTTTTAGCTATAGTCAGATCAGCAGGATTTGCTACGTCATCTCCTGTGGTTACTTTAGAAGTCCACAAATAAACTTCTCCCATTAAACATTCGGTTGCAGCTTTTGACCAATACACCTTTTTGCCACGTTTGTATGGATCAAAATCATTCATATTTCCAAAATACTCCATCGATTTATTCAAATCGCTTTTTATTTGGGTCATTACTTCTTTGGGGGTCGAACGGGCCATATACAGTTTATTAGGATCAATAACTCCTTCAACAACATCAGCCGTCAAACGCAAAGGTACCCCGCCATAGATGCGGTATAGATCAAAATAATAGAAAGCACGTAAACCGTACACTTCTCCCAAATAGAAGTTTTTCATTTCATCGGACAGATAGGTGGCATCCGTAACGCGTGCTATGAAAAGATTCAAGTTAGTAATACGGCCGAATAAATCTCCGAACTTACTTACTCCGGTATGTGTTTCATCAAAATTTTGCAAATAATATCACCATTACTAACTCCCATGCCATCACTACTTGCACCGGTGATGAAACGTCCACCACGAAGTTCTCCGAATGTGATTGTATGTTGCCATGCCGCATCGCGTAAATGCTTATGAATACCATCTATATAGGCGGTAGCCTGGGCTTCTGTTTTCCAATAAGACCCACTTCCGTAGTAATCAATCGGAGACAGATCCAATTTATCGGCACATGACGTTACTAACAGCCCCGAAGATGCCACCAGTAAACCATATAATATTGTAGATTTTATTCTTTTCATATATTTTTCTTTTTAAATCAGTTAAGCATTAGAAAGTTACATTCAATCCGAACAGGAGGGTTCTTGGTAAAGCATATCCTGAACCTGCACTTGAAACCTCAGGAGAAGCTACATTAGCCGATGTGATATATCCCAGATTCTGTCCGGTGATCGACACATCCACCTTTTGACAGTAAGCCTTGTTTGCCCATGCTTTAGGTAAAGAATAACTCAAAGATATTTCACGGATAGCCAAATAATTACCTTTATAAGCAAATAATGTGGAAGTACGATAATAGTTTGCATTCATAAGCTGGTCAGCATACACAAATCGCGGATATTTGGCATTCGGATTCTCTTCAGACCAAGTGTTGAATACATCTTTGGTCGTATTGTAAGTTCCTTGCATACAACCCAAGAACCAAGGGGTAGTATTATCATAGATCCAGTAATCAAATGCAAAATCAAAGCGTCCGTACAGTTGGAAGTTTTTCCAGCGCAATGTGGTGTTGAAACCACCAATCCAATGCGGATTTGTATTTCCCACAACAACCTGATCATAATTATCAATCATACCATCACCATTTATATCTCTCCATTTCACATCTCCGGGCTGAATGGGTAATGCATTCTTTTGCTCTGCGGAACTCAACTTCTTCCAAGCTTCCGGTCCATACATCTTTTTACCGAAATAGTTACCGGATGTGACTACCAAGTCTCCGGGAATTTCATCCCAACTGCGATAAAGCCCATCGGCTTTATATGCAATTAACACACCGGTTCATAACCTTCCTGATTACCGCCGACCCAAATCTTCTCATATGTGCCATCAGATAATTGCCTTCCACTGTATATTTGAGCGGCATCCTGTTGATTGCGAATTAAGCCATTATCCGGCAACGAAACTATTTTGTTTTTATTGAACGATATGTTTCCACCCAAATCCCAACTCCAATCTTTGGTTTTAGGATTTTTCCCGACAGTTCTATTTCCACACCACTATTACGAAATTTTCCGTTATTGTTCTTAATTGACGAGAAACCTGTTGTAGAAGGTAAACTTAAGTTGGCATACTTGTCTGAAGTTAAACGATTATAATAGGTAAAGTTTGCGTTCAGGCGATTCTCAAAAAAACTCATATCTATACCGACTTCTGCAGTACGGGTTTTCTCCCATTTCAAACCCGGGTTGGGTAGTGCACCGATTAAGAAGCCGACATTTCCATTATATTTCTGAGAATTGTAAGATCCCTGTAAGTCATAGGCGCCAATTCCGGTTGCGTTACCATTTACACCATAACTCGCACGTAATTTACCAAATGACAGGAAAGGCAGAGCATTTTTTACGAAATTTTCTTGTCCAAAAATCCATCCGGCAGAAACTCCCGGGAAAAATCCCCAACGGTTGTCACCTAATAAAGATGAATATCCATCCTGACGGAAGACAGCAGAAAGTAAATAACGGCCTTTATAGTCGTAATTCAGACGTCCGAAATAAGAAAGAATACGATAATTGCTATGTCCTGAATCAATGGAACGTTTCCCTTCTCCATTATCTGTCAATGATAGATCGGCAAAATCATCCGTTGGAGCTCCTGAACCGGATGCACTAAAGCTGCGGCTATATCTATCAAAATATTCCATACCCAACATAACAGCCACATTATGATCTTTAGCGAAGTTTGATTATAGTTTAATACCACATTATAGGTCTGAGAGAAATTTCTGGAGAAACTTGCTGAAGAACTACGTGTTCTCACAAATTGACCCGGCGTGTTTCATAGTCTCTGGTGAAACTTTCAGCCAATGATTCGGAGTAATACCAGTTGGCAGTACCTTTTACAGAAAGATTTTTCAAAATATCAATCTGGAAGGCCTGTACCATGGTAAATTTGTCACTCTGATTAAAATTCCACCATTTGTCGGGCTGATAATTCTGGTTTCCATCACCAGCTACCGGACCTAAAGTTGGATTTCCATCCTCATCCTGGAAGCGGACAGTGGGAGGTGTAGACATGATACGTCCGAAGTAATTGCCTTCACTGGTTTGTGATCCCGGCATGTTTTTCCAATTTGCACGGTTATAATTGAAATTGGATGAACTGGTAAGCCAATCTGTAATTTTATAACTGGCATTCAAAACAAAACTATAGCGCTCATAGAATGTCTTGATAGGAAGTCCCTCTTGACGGTTGTAACCTAATCCTGCATAGTAAGTACCCTTATCATTACCCCCGGACATATTGATATTATAGTCCTGAGATATTGCCGGATTATTCAGGTTATAATCTGCCGGATTAGTATCTTTATATAAAATGGTTTTGCTGGGATCCAGAGGATCCGGCATTTCTTGCCATCCTTTCTGTAACAGATAGGCATTGTCTGCCGTTTTATTCATAATATTCCAGATCGTTTTATCATTCAGTGTATTACCAGTACCGAATGGAGAAGCACTTGTCAAGTTACCAAGTGGGGCAATAGAGACATACTCTCCGTCTGAGGTTGTAAATCCGGATTTACTATAGCCTGTACGCAGTACGTTGATATAATCTTTGGCTCCCAAAAAATCATAAGGGTTATTTACATAGCTCAAACCCATTTTGGCTTTGAAGTTGATTTCGCGACGTCCTTCTTTACCTGTTTTTGTAGTAATTAAAATTACGCCATTACTTGCTCGCGCACCATAAATAGCGGTTGCTCCGGCATCCTTCAAGACTTCCATGGATTCAATATCCTCCGGATTGATATCCTGCATACCGTCACGCAATTGTCCGTCTACAATAACCAGAGGGTCACCTGAACCATCGAAGTTAGTACCGCCACGAAGCGTTACTTTAGGAGCCGCACCTGGGCTACCAGAGGCTTGGGTAACCTTTAAACCTGCAACTGCTCCGGAGAGTGCCTGAGCGGGGTTAGAGAATAAGCCGACTTTCAATGCTTCATCTTTTACTTTTGCAATAGAGTTCGTCACTTTCGTACGCAGCTGTTTGCCACCATACCCCGTTACAACAACTTCCTCCAGCATTTCAGAGTCTTCTTTCAATTTAATATTAAAAGAATTTTTGCCCTTTACATCAAGTACCTGAGGCTGATACCCGATATAAGATACTCTGATCTTTCCGTTAGGATCGACCGACAACGTAAACTTACCGTCAATGTCAGTAATCACACCATTGGTGGTACCGACCTCGACAACACTCGCTCCGATGACTGATTCACCGCTAGCATCCGTAACCACACCTGTGATTGATTTCTTTTGTGCCATGGCTCCAAGAGAACATAAAATGCACAAAATCAAGAAGATGGTTTTCTTCATAAGTATTGCTTTTTGAGTTAATAATAAAGATGTTTATATGTGTTTTTGGTTATTTAAACTAAGTTCTATCGGAACCACATCAAATTATCACCCTCAAATTACTAAATAAGCAATAGCATTATATGCCTATAAATCATCTACTTAATCCCATATCAACACATTAATTATCAATATATAATGTACGAATTTAATTCATTTAGAACAGTATCATAATAGTCATTCCCCCACTTAAAACACGAACACTGTAAAAGCAGGATAATGCTGATTATAAGTCATATATAACATCAAAGTAGTATTTTGCAACACCAAAACATTTCCTCCTCCCCTCCCCCTTATACAGATATAAGATTACAACTCCAGTAATGATGATATAAGTTTACAACATGAGTGACAATAAAAACCACCCTAATTATTAATATTTAATAATTAGATGGTAATTATATAACTCAACTATATGTTTTAACTAACTACAATTTAACTTTTGCTATCAATTTACGAATCTTACCTTGTCCTATAAGAGGAGCATGAGGATCCTCCGGATATACTATCATGAATTGCCCAGGAAGCAAATCAACAAAGGTGGTAGGTGCATCAGAGTAAAGAGCACAATCACCGTTCGCCTCATAAGGTTTCACTTCATCTTTCAGTCTTCGATAGCCTTCCAACCAATAGTCTCAGTACCTTCCAACAAAATATGTACATCAATATATCGCGATGTAGTTCCAAAACTTGCTTGTCACGTGCAACACACTCAGGATTCACGTTATTGATAAATAAATTATCACCATCTATCTCAATTCGTCCTAATTCGGCATGAAATAAATCATGTGTTTTTACGTAATCAAACAGAGTTTTAAACAGTGGGTGGAGTCCTTCCACCCGTTGACTGTTTTGCAAATTAGATACAATCATTTCCTTTTATTTTTTTATTCCATATTATCTGTCTTCGGACGCAGGAAGTAGAGTTGCACTGCCAAAGCAATAAATACAATGATAGCTAACATGGCAAAACCTAAACCTAAATTTCCTCCATCGGTCCACTTACCCAACAAATCCGTGATAAACGCTCCTGCAAATACTCCGGTCATATTCATGATACCATATGCTGTCGCACGGTACTTTGAAGAGACAAACTGACAAAGAATAGGCATATTATTAGCATCAAAAATACCATAACCGATACCGAATAATAATCCGGCTCCCACAACAGCAACAAAACTATGCCCGAATCCCAATAACAATAAAGAAGGAATAGTCAATCCCAAGCCTATTGCACCGGTATATACACGCCCACGGATGTTCTTTTGTACCCATTTGTCAGAAAGGGTACCACCTAGAATCACGCCAATAAATGAAGATAATGCAATCGTGATAGTCGACATAGGTCCGGCCTGTGACATTGGAATATCAAGATTTTCAGCGAACAGAGTAGGCAACCAATTCTTAGTAGCCCAACCCGGCAAACTAGGTGCTGCAAAATAAAGTAATATCACCCAGAAAGCTATGTTACTGAACAGCAAGGACAAACCTTTAAACAAGCCAGCTTTTTCACCATTCTTTGATGAAGGTTTCAAACGTTCTGTTTTAACGTGTTCTTTCTTATCTTTCAGAAATAATACCAAAACCAAAGCATAGGCAATACCAATAATACCAAACCAATGGAATGTGGTATGCCATGAGAAAGCAGCGGCAACAGTAGCTCCAAATCCACCAATAGCTTGTCCGGTATAAAGACCAGTCATGTGGATACCGACCGCTAAAGAACGTGACTTTTCAGTATGATAATCGGCAATAAGAGAAAGACCGGCCGGAATATAAAGAGCTTCGCTCACTCCCATTAATGCACGCAGCCAAAAAACCTGATTAAATGTTTCTGCAATACCCATCAAATAGGTTACAAAAGACCAGACAAAAAGACTGCGACAATCAGCCACTTGCGATTCAATCTATCGGCAATCATACCGGAAATCGGGCTCATAAGGCCATAAATCCAAAGGAAAACAGCCATTAAACGGCCAAAATTGGTTGCCGACTGAAGTTCCACAATATCTACCTGCATAGCATCTTTCATTGTGCTAAGCATTTGTCGGTCCATATAATTGAGTAGGGCTACCCCCCAAAGGAGGGCAACCACTATCCAAGGATAAATTTTTGAGTTTTTCATGATAAAAATAAGAGGTTATTTTTCTGACAGTAATTCCTGACAAAGTGCGTAGCCTTTCGTCATCATTCTAGGAATGTGGAATGGTCCCTTAAACAGATTTCCTTTCGCAGGCTGAGAAATCGTTCCGTCACGATGGAGATACCCATACCATTCACCAAACTCTGCATCAGGAAAATGGGCATAAGTCCAGTCACTGATCTGTTTATGCATAGCCAGATATTTTTCATTTTTAGTAGCTTGATACGCATATAGAGTTGCGATAATCGCTTCGGTCTGTGGCCACCAGAACTTCATGTCATGGGCATAATCCTGTGAAGGCAGGTTTCGACAATCACGGAAATTTATAATACCCCCGTATTCTTTGTCCCAGCCCCACTCCCACGACCAATCCAGAATCGTAAGTGCTGTATCAACCATTTCCTTATCCCAATTGCGGTTCTTGGCTTCTTCCAGAATAAACCATGAGGTCTCGATACAATGGCCGGGATTAATGGTACGAGTGGCATTCGTATCTATAAACTCTCCATTGGGACCTACAGTCTCAAGCAGAGCTTTAAACTCCGGATGCATAAAGTCTTTGCGCAGAATCGCTATAGACTCCTCTATTTGCCGATCCAAAACCGGATCGTTAATAGCGGCGCGAATGCGGGAAGCTACATTGATAAGAATCATAATAATAGAATGTCCCTTCATCTGTACACGTTCACAATATTTGGGCTCCAGGATTCCCGGAGTCGAAAGGAAGTGACGGATATCATTGAACAATTTCAAAGCTTTTACAGCATAACTATGATCTCCTGATGCAATGGCATATTCGGACATTGCAATAGCAGCAAATGTTTCAGAAAAGACATAACGACGTTTACGAATAGGTAATCCGGTCTCGGTTACTTCAAAAAACATACGTCCATCCGTATCAAAACAATGTGCTTCTATGAAATCGAGAGTGCTTTTCGCAGCTGCCAACCATTCAGTATTACGCTCAATGTGATTATATGCATATGAACATGTAAAAGCAAATCTCCCTTGGAACCAAACAGATTTGGTGGTATCCATCAACTGACCATCACGGTCGACGCAGGTATAAACACCTCCGTTCTTGCGATCCCAACCATATTTCATCCAAAAGGGCATGATATTGCTTATCATGTCATTTTTATAAGAGTCAGACCAAGTCTGTAAATATTCTGTAGTATTCATAACAATCGCAGTATTAGTTTATCTTAAAACTTATTGCAACGATCGAAGAAATGAATAGCTTCCAGTTCAGCCTTCATACGTACTTCTTCATCGTCCGTCATATTCTGGAAAGGAGTACGATTTTTACCCAAATCCAATCCTATCAACTTCATGATTCGTTTTCCACCTACGATATTTCCACGGAAATGACAAATGACATTAATAACTTCCTGAGAGAAATTCTGTAATTCACGTGCTTTCTCAAGATCACCTGCTTTCCATGCTTCTATAATACCAACCAGATTTACACCATTGTAGTTGGTAGTTCCGCCAATACCTCCCTGGGCACCTCCCATAGCTAGGCATGGAAGGATCGTTTCATCTTGTCCATGAAGCATATCAAACTTACCCCCTTTATACAAACGACACTGATTGTATTCATACATACTTTCAAAAGTATATTTTATTCCGGCAAAGTTAGGAATACGACCGTCTACTGCTTCCAAGAAAGCAACCATTGACAAGAATGCTCCATTAAATGCAGGAATATGATAATAATAGAAAGGAAGATCGGGAGCACCGCAAGCGATTTCTTCACAATACTTCACCAGCTCTTCGACACGACCTACTTTAGGAAAAGGAGGAGCCATTGCGCCAATTCCCCATGCACCGATTTTTTGAGCGTGTTCGGCAAGCTTGCGACTTGACTTTACACAGCAACTACCTACATGTACAATCACCTTAAATCCTTTAGGTGAAACTTCTACCCAACGTTCAGCAAGCTTCATACGTTCTTCATCGGTCAACATATATCCTTCACCGGAAGATCCATTAATAAATACTCCTTGCAGTCCGTTCTTTACTAACATCTTAGCATACGCTTCAATTGGTTCATAATTAACCTCTCCATTTTCATAAAACGGAGTAAAAGGGGCATTGATCAATCCAATAATCTTTTCCATGATAATTTCGTTTTTATATTAATGATATAGATTTTTAATATAGATTGGGAACAGTTTTTCATAATACACTCTTGATATCCTTAGTATATCGCTACAAATATACGCATATTTATTAAACAATCATCATATAATAAAATATTTTATTAATAAAAGAGATTCCAAAGATCTACTTAATAAAATTCATTCACTATTATTATTAATTAAAAACAATAGAGAAACATCTTTTCACCTTATAAACCCTAAATTAATAAACAAATTAACTATCTTTGTAGATATTACCAAAATTATTAATCTATATGAAACAACATCTTTTAAAAGAAATAGAACTAGGTACCAAAAGCGCTCTTCTCAAAAAGAAAATTATTACACATTATATATATAATGGCAGTTCAACAATTACCGACCTGTCTAAAGAATTGGATCTTAGTGTCCCTACAGTCACTAAGTTTATCAGTGAAATGTGCGAAGAAGGTTATATCAACGACTATGGTAAATTGGAAACAAGTGGAGGACGGCACCCTAACCTATATGGCTTAAATCCTGAATCCGGCTACTTTATAGGAGTCGATATCAAAAGATTTGCATTAATATCGGCTTGATCAACTTCAAAGGTGACATGATGGAACTTAAAATGAATATTCCTTATAAATTTGAAAATTCAATAGAAGGATTGAATGAGTTATGCAAACTCATTTCAAATTTTATCAAGAAGTTGACAATAGCTAAAGACAAAATATTAAATATCAATGTAAATGTTTCCGGACGCGTTAATCCGGAATCCGGATATAGTTTTAGTCAATTCAATTTTGAAGAACGCCCATTATCTGAAGTTTTAGCTGAAAAATTAGGGTATAAGGTAACAATAGATAATGATACGCGCGCCATGACCTATGGAGAATACCTAAAGGGGTGTGTAAATGGCGAAAAAGATATTATCTTCGTAAATATCAGTTGGGGGCTAGGTGTTGGAATCATCATCGATGGCAAAATTTATACAGGAAAATCCGGATTTCCGGAGAATTCGGCCACACCAGTACCTTTGACAATGAAATTATCTGCCACTGCGGCAAAAAAGGCTGTCTCGAAACAGAAGCTTCCGGATCTGCGCTACACCGCATCTTGCTGGAACGTATACAAAATGGTGAAAACTCAATCTTATCCAATCGTATAGGAGACATTAACAATCCTATAACCTTGGATGAAATCATTGCTTCTGTAAACAAGGAAGATCTTTTATGTATTGAAATAGTGGAAGAAATCGGGCAGAAATTAGGCAAACAAATTGCCGGACTTATCAATCTTTTTAATCCGGAACTTGTCATTATCGGAGGAACAATTTCGCTGACAGGAGACTACATTACTCAACCAATAAAAACAGCTGTCCGCAAGTACTCACTTAATCTGGTCAATAAAGACTCGGCAATCGTCACTTCAAAACTAAAAGACAGAGCCGGTATTGTCGGAGCTTGCATGCTTGCAAGGAGCAGAATGTTTGAGTGTTAAAGCTCAAGCATTCGCTGCATAAATACTCGGGCCGCCTCCTCATCAGTTGCAGGAGGTGCCCAAGATGCTAAATTTTCAGGAATAAGAGGAGCAAAAGGCCCTTGCTTTATTTCATAAATAACGGTTCCAGATTCTAAGACAACGATAGTATGCCATACACAGGGAGGAATCTCAATTCCATAATGTCCCTCAGCTGGATTCAAATGAACCTTTTCCGTTACATTACCCTCATCATCAAACAGGATAGCCAACAAACTACCTCTCAATACAAGATAAACTTCTTCCTTATCCGGATTCTTATGACGATGTGGCGGCAAGTAAGTTCCCGGCTCCCAAAGCATTCAACATCCCTGTGAATAGGAGCATCCATGGAGTCATGGAAATTGTAATTCATCCGCAGGCGTGAATTCTCTTTTGCCTGATCAGTCACTTTATCAAGAAGCCCTTCGGTAATCAGTTTCATTATTCCTCTTTTGAAGCTACACAATCCGTTGAGACTGTAACCAAAGCACATCCCAACCCTTCAACTCGCAGTAACAACTTATTATTTCCTTGGCAATCAACTAGCTCAGCTCCAATCCTTGTAACTGTCCACTTATTACTCGCACTATGGTTCCAGGAACAAACTCATTTGGCGCAAACTCGACCAGTTCGCAAGAGTGCTCTATCATAGTCTTGAAAGTCTCCATTTGAACTTCCGGTATAGAAACATATTGTCCCTTTTCCTTCAGTAAAAAAGCTACTCCATGAATACCGGCTACATGAGCAATCTCCTCAGAGGAGATGTGCACAAATAGACATCCCGGAACAACAGGAATGAAAATCTTTTTCTTGCGATTGTTCCACAAACGAACTACCGGTTGAAGAGGCAAATAGTTTTCAACGCCTATCTTATCCAGCTGTTCCTTCACTTTCTTCTCTGCTCTCGGTGCTGTATATACAGCATACCAGCAAGAAGCATTTTCTTTTATTTTTCTGGCTGTTTCTTCCATCCGTTCAATAAATCTTTAACAAAGAGAATCCATCCTATACTACCTACACCCGCTAAGAATACAAAACCAATTAAAATCATGATTTTATTAGGTTTAGCCGGTCTCAAAGGGACTGTAGCAGGTTGTACTACAGTATAAACAGGAGTTATTTCCTGTACTTTAGCTTTCGCCAATTGCAATTGTTGCGACACTTGAGTGAATACTCCATAAGCTAATTCATCTCATTCTGCAAACGCTCTTGCTCTGTACGAAAACTTTGCATAATGATATTTTGATTACCATCCATAAAACGAGCATATTTCTGCTGCGCTTCATAGTAGTTCTCCTGAGCTTCATTAAATAGTTTCTCAGTAAAAGCCAAATCATGACGCGCTTTATTGGTACGATAATCTGTGATATAATTTTGCAAACAATGCATTACCGTATCTGTTAATGCTGCAGAAATTAATGGATCCTGCATTGTCACAGTAAGTGTAGTCACTCCTGTTTTCTTATCTACCGAAACAGATATACGATGACTCAAAGCATCCGCTATTCCAGCTTGATCTGCAGTCAAATAAAAAGGATCTATCTTTGCATCTCCCTGTTCCTCCGGTGCATCTTTAAACAAAGATACAACCCAACCTAATGCTTTGAAAGGAGCTGAAGCAACCGCTCCCCACCAAGGAGCCCGTTGATATTTATCCAAGTACTCATACAAAGTTGTATTAATCTTACCTTTCTGATCAGCAACCTTCACATCGAACATTTCCAATAGAAAAGGTGTGGAACTAACAATATCAGGATACAATTCGGGAGAAAGTGCATCTTCTCCGGTTGAACTGCCAAGATTAATACCGGCCATAGCGGCTAATGCCCCATGCTCCAGTAGAAGACTTGCTACCTGTTTCCGGTGCCAGTGTTACACTTGTAGAATACTCTTTAGGAATACTAAAAGCCACTACAAGTCCTACTAACACGGCAACACCACAAACCTTTAATACTAATTTACGACCGGCCCAAACTTTCTGAGCCAACTCTATCAGATCAATTTCTTGTTCCTCAGATTGCGGAGTCGTTTTATTTATATTCTTATCTTCAGTCATAGTTATTACTTAAAGAGGTTAACCATCGTTGCAATCATAGTTGCTAATGAAGCAGCAGAAGTACCCATTCCTATAATTTCGGCTGCCGACATTCTCTTCTTCGGATCTTTACTTGGCACGATAATCTCACAGCCCGGTTCTATCGCTTTAGAATTTCCCGTACGTAAACGAGACACTGTTCCATTCATATAAACCACAAAAGCTCTTTTTTTCTTTGCAAGACTTGCAAAACCACCGGCCTGATTAATATAGTATTTCAAACTTTCGCCTTTCTTATATAATACTGTATTGGGATACATCACAGCACCATTGATTTTGACGGTACTTACATACTCCGGCACAAACAAAATATCGCCTTCGCGTAATACCATATCAAAGTCTGACCCCGGATTAGCCAAAGCCTTTTCCAACTCAATACCGACAGAATAAGTATCAGAAACATCAAGTGTCTTAACAGAAATGGAATCAGCTCCACCCTTATTAGCCATACGAAGTGCATCCTCCTTGCGGCGCAACTCTTCTTCTGTCATTTTACGAATCAAACGAGCACCTTTCACATAAGCATCTTGAGTAATACCGCCCGCTTTAGAAATCAAATCACTAAGACGTTCGTTCTTCTTTGATAGCGCATAACGTCCACCAAATAAGACCTCGCCTCCAACTGTAACATTCTGTTGTTGATGATAAGCAGGGCTACGACGAATATATACTTCGTCAAAAGGTTCCAAATGGAAATCCTGATCACCTCCTACAAGAAACCATCTTTCAATTCAAAAGAGAAGTCTTACCAACGACATTACTCAATTCAGTACTTTTTGAATTTTTTATTCGTCGGGACACATCCACACGGGCTGTCGAAGCTGCTCCAATAATCCTCCGGCTTGTAGAACAAGGTCTTCAACCGACATATTGGATGAATACAAATAAGTACCCGGATTGGCTACTTCACCATGAATCGTAAGGGTTGCTTCCTCCTTCAAATCTTCAATACTCGGAATATAAAGGATATCATTTTTCTGAAGAGGAATATCAGCTACAGTACCATTCAACAATCCCTTTAAATCAATTTGAATCATCTCATGAGTAAGATCATCATTCTCACGATCGATGATAGCACGGTTTAAGAAAGCATCCCCTCTCACTCCTTCAGCTTTCTTTATTAATTGTTTTACTGTGTTTACAGTTCCATCGATTTGGTACATACCGGCACGATAAACAGCACCACGGACTTCAACACGGTTTTCAAAACGCTCCAATACCGAATCCACAGCCAGCACATCTCCATCATCCAGTTTAAATACCGAATAATCCATTTCATCTACATTATAAACCTGATGCTCACGGCCTGTTTTACGAATTAAACGTATAGCTTTTTTATAAGCATCCCCAGTGAAACCACCTGAATATTTTAAAATAGTAGCCATTGTCTCAGAAGGCTTCATCTCATAAAACATCGGACGTTTTACCTTACCGGTAATCTGCACTAAAGATTCATATGGATCAACAATGACCACATCACCGTCTTGCAAACGAACATCGTCATTCAGTTTCCCCTTCATTATGAAATCGTAAACATCCAGATCTGCTATTTTTTTGCCGTTACGCACAACTTTAATACTACGTAAACTACCGATCTTATTAACACCACCGGCACGATAGAGAGCATGGAATACAGAAGAGAATGCCGAGAGCGCATAAGTACCCGGAACAGCAACTTCTCCCATAATACTAATTTGAATAGTACGGATATTGCCTAACGTCAGATCAACTGAAGTATTAGGATTCGGGCCGGATATACCTGCGTAGATTTTCGCAAATTCACGACGTACCGCATTATTAGCCTCACGAACAGTCATTCCACTTAGGTAAATAGGACCAAGATTATCGACTAAAATACTACCCTCCGGAGAAATGGTTTGTCTGATTGTAGTCTGAGAAGCTCCCCACACATCTATAATCACCTCGTCTCCAGGTCCCAAACGATAGCTTACAGGAGTTGTCTATTATTATGATGGTTCAAATGTAAGGTTCTCGTTCGTAAAAATATTATGTCCGAAAATTTGTTGAGTCGGATCCTCTTCCGGCTTCACGGTGTACTCGTCAGACCAGTCTTCCTCATTCATCATGTCTTCATCTGTCATTTCCTGGTTCTCATCTCCCATTCCACGCTTGTTTTTCTGGTTGTTCGACTGACGAAGCCCTTTTATATTCTTCTGGTTCTTTTGATTTTTCTGATCTTTCAGATTTTTTTGAGAGCGATTTGAGTAACCACTTCATCATTTGCTGAGTAGCGTACGCGACTTGTTGAGTTCTGGTTGCTCTGTGTACCGGTACTGCCACTTCCATTTTCATATTTTTCCTGAATGCGTTCGACTTGTTCTTTCGTAACGCCCCTTCTCATCAACTCTGTTGTAATCTGCTTCTGAGTTTTACCCATCTTTTGAGCATCTTTTACATACTGCACGACCTGATCATCGGACATTTGCTGAGCTACAGCCACTCCGGACAAGGTAAAAATCAAGAAGAATAGTGTAATAAATCTACGCATAAGATATTCTGATTAATCTTTAGTGTTCCTCTAATAAATTATAAATCGGCCACAAAGGTAATATATTATTTTCATAATATACATTTATTTCATTCCTAAGTTTTCGAAAATAGATTAAAAAGAGGCTTTATCTAATATCTCAAACTCCGAATTCTTGCTTACAAATTCAGGAACTATCTTTTTCATAGAAGCGACAATTCCCATGGTGTCAGAAGTATAGCTCAAATCTATTAACTTTTGAATTTCTTGCTTAACCTCTTCATAATCATATTCACGAACTTGGCTATCATTATTTTTTCATGGTAGGTAGGACAAGTGAACTCTTTCACATTCAATAACTCTTCGTATAGCTTCTCACCATGCCGTAACCCAGTAAACTCTATTTTTATATTTTTCTGCCCACTCAAATAGATCATTCTTCTGGCTAGATCAACAATCTTCACAGGATTGCCCATATCAAAAATATAGATTTCACCCCCATTACCCATACTTCCCGCTTCCAATACCAATTGGCACGCTTCCGGAATAGTCATAAAATAACGTATAACCTGAGGATGCGTTACAGTAACCGGCCCTCCTTTCTCTATCTGTTGTTTAAATCTAGGTATCACAGATCCGTTCGAGCCAAGCACATTCCCAAAACGAGTTGTGATAAATTTCACTAATGCCCCATCATTGGCATATTTAGATAATTGATGTGCGAGAGACTGAACATAAATCTCAGCAAGTCTTTTACTACATCCCATAACGTTAGTCGGATTGACAGCCTTATCCGTAGAGACCATCACAAACTTTTCCACACCATATTTGACAGCTAAGTCAGCCATAATACGAGTACCCAGCACATTCACCTGTATGGCTTCAGATACATTATCTTCCATCATGGGCACATGTTTATAGGCAGCAGCATGGAAAACATACTGCGGACGATAGTCTTTAAAGATTGATTCCATGCGCGTTTGGTTAGTCACATCGGCAACCAGCATTTTAGCATCAATATCCCGCCAATTATCCAACAGTTCCAATTGTACATTATGCAAAGGTGATTCTGCCTGATCAACCAAAATTAATTTATATGGATTCAATCCGGCTATCTGCCTCACCATTTCACGCCCAATTGAACCGGCAGCTCCCGTAATCATTATTCTCTTTCCTTCTATATGGGAAGATATTTTTCGAATATCTACATGAATAGGGTCTCTCTGTAACAAATCTTCTATCTGAATATCCTTTATTTGCATACCTTCCTTTCCCAGATCATTGAATGGAGGAACTGTAAGAATACGAATATCCTCGGCTATCAACCGGTCAATCATACCGGAGGTTTCAAGTCGGTGCACTTTCTCAGAAGAAACAATAATAGCTTCAATTCTCTCTTCTTCTAAATATCAAACAGAGATTCATTATTCGCATATACCCTACACCCCATCGTCTGCTTCCCTATAAAGCCTGTATCGTCTGAAATAAATCCTTTTAATCTAAAATGATTACTTCTACTAACTCGTAATGATTTGGCAATATTAATACCAGATCCCTTCGAACCATAAACAAACACCCGAATACTATGTCTACGATCGAAAGTCATCAACTCATGGATCATTTTCACCAAAATACGCAAACAGACCATCAAGGAGAAATTGACGATATAAGCTGTAAGAATAACACTAATTGGCAATACTTCTCGTCCACTCCACCCCATCCAAAGCAAATTGCCTACACAGGTAACCAAATATCCCAAGGTTAAGGAAATGAAAATACGAGAAATATCAATAAAGGAAGAATATCGAATGACCCCTACATAAGTACGATTCAGATGAAAGAAGCACACATTGAATATTACACAAAACAGTGTTGTCCACACCCACAACGAAAACTCAAAGACTAATGCCGACAGACCTATTTGCAAAAGGCTTGCCAGAAACATTGAAAAGATCACTAAAAGAACATCGACAGCAAGTATCAGCCATTTTGAAGCAACTCGCGATGAAAGATACTTATAATAAAATCGTATATTCATAGTAATATAAAAGTAGATTTATCAGTAAATATGCAAATATGAGTTTAAATATTTGAATCTACAACTATTTTCTAATTTAATCCCTAACCTTTTTATTTTATAAACATTTTCAGAGAAATTATCACGAAAAAGTATAGATTCATTTTGATTTTTAAAAATTAAAAGCTGTAATTTTGCACGTCCGTAAAC
>ENA-OQIC01000367-OQIC01000367.1-human-gut-metagenome-genome-assembly--contig:-NODE-367-length-20458-cov-2.560327_pt1 | contig 20458 bp, 19 predicted proteins | sample MGYA00242572_ERZ504736 | MGnify/ENA primary metagenome ERZ504736 (study PRJEB26092, sample SAMD00036201) | human gut metagenome | host: Homo sapiens | study: EMG produced TPA metagenomics assembly of...
GTGGGGAGCAACGGATCTTATTTACCAGACAGTTTCCTATATATCAGCAAATTTTAAGAAGAAGTTTTCTCTGGAAGAGATGGCAAAAGATCTGGGGGTGAGCAAATATGTTTTATCCAGACTCTTTTCCAAAACATTCCATAGAAACTTTAATCAATATCTTAACGATGCAAGGCTGAACTATGCATGCCATCGTTTGGAAAATACGAGTGATTCTATTACAAACATTTGTCTGGATAGTGGATTTGAAAGTCAGAGAACATTTAACCGAGTATTTAAAGAAAGATATAAAATATCACCGAGTGACTACCGGAGTACATGTCTGAAAGATATGTTGTCATAACATATAGATTAATAAATTCAATAAAAATCTGATTATCAGTCTGAAATAAGTATCTCTGGGTGTTATTTATAATATGGGGTAGTGGTTAATTATTATGTCATGTATGAATGGGGAAGAAACAAACGGAGAACTGCTTCAGAAAAAGAAGTAGACAAACTGTAAATAAAGAAGTTAAGAGAGGCTGTTACTTTAGAAACTATTTAAAGAAGTAACAGAAGTCGGGGAAGCGTTAGAAAAGATACAAGAAACATAAATCAATATTGTTCGTTCTATTTTCAGTAACACATTTCGCAATGCGAAAAATAGGTTGCTGAACAGTCATTGCCTATATTATAATGAAGCTATAGCACCCTGTTAAATAATACATTTGAGAAAGTTCAACTTTCACGCTTTGTTGAGCCAGATCAATATACATTATTTACGAGGAGTGCTACAGGTACAATAAAAAACGGACAAGAGGCAGACTGATATGGAAAATAAACTGGAACATTTAAAAGAATATCTGAAGGGACTTGGCAGTGTAGCAGTTGCTTTCTCAAGTGGAGTGGATTCTACATTCTTATTAAAAGTAGCTCATGATGTGCTGGGTGATAAGGCGATTGCGATTACGGCTCAATCCTGTTCTTTCCCGAAAAGAGAGCTGAATGAAGCGAAGGCATTCTGCGAGAAAGAGGGGATTCAGCATGTGATCTGCCAGTCTGAGGAATTGGAGATTGAAGGATTTTCAAAGAATCCTCCGAACAGATGTTATTTATGTAAAAAAGAACTGTTTGAGAAGATTGGCGATATTGCAAAAAAGAATGGGATTGAATATATTGCAGAGGGATCAAATATGGATGATAACGGCGATTACAGACCAGGTCTGATCGCCGTAAAAGAACTTGGAGTTAAGAGCCCGCTACGTGAGGCGAAGCTGACGAAAGCGGAGATCAGAGAATACTCAAAGGAACTGGGGCTTCCGACTTGGGACAAACAGTCATTTGCCTGTCTGTCCTCCAGGTTTGTCTATGGAGAGACCATCAGTGAGGAAAAGCTTGGAATGGTTGAGAAAGCAGAGCAGCTTTTACTTGACTATGGATTCCATCAGGTACGTGTCCGTATTCACGGTTCACTTGCAAGAATTGAGATCATGCCGGAGGAATTTCCGAAACTTCTGGAAAAAAATGTCCGAGAGGATATTGCAAAGAAATTTAAGGAGTATGGATTCACTTATGTGACCATGGATATTCTGGGATATCGTATGGGAAGTATGAACGAAACACTTGGCGAAAATGATAAAACGACTGCAGATAGCAGCCTTAAGGGTAAAAACGAATGACAGTAAAAGAGAGAATAGCAGCACTTCGTGCACGCATGAAAGAAACAGGAATTGATGCATATCTGATTCCTACAGATGATTTTCATGGTTCAGAATATGTAGGTGAATATTTCAAATGCAGAAAATATATCACAGGATTTACCGGTTCTGCAGGCACTGCGGTGATCATGCAGGATATGGCAGGATTATGGACGGATGGACGTTATTTTATCCAGGCTGCAGATCAGCTGGAGGGAACAGGAATTACTTTATTTAAAATGGGTGAACCGGAAGTTCCCACAGTTCATGAATTTCTGAAAAAAATCTGACACAGGAAGGTGTCTGGGATTTGACGGACGTACTGTCAGTGCAAAAGAGGCAGCAGAATTGGAGAAAATGCTGGATGAAAACGGTGTGTCTCTCAGTGTTGATCACGATCTGGCAGGCGATATATGGGAAAACCGTCCGGTACTTTCCTGTGAACCGGTTACAGAGCTGGATATAAAATGGGCAGGAGAATCCAGAGCTGATAAATGCGCAAGAATCCGCAAAGCAATGGAGAAGAAGGGTGCAGATTTATTTGTACTGACTTCTCTGGATGATATTGCCTGGCTGTTAAATATACTGGGGGAGATATCCACTGTTGTCCGGTGGTTCTTTCTTATCTTGTAATGACAAAAACAGAGATCAGACTTTTTGCAAATGAGAAAGCCTTTCAGACAGACGTACTGGAAGCGCTGGAAAAAGATGGTGTGACCCTTTTTCCCTATGACAGTATCTATGAGTATGTGAAAACATTTAAAAAGGACAAAAAAGTTCTTCTCTGCAAAAAGAAAGTCAACAGTCGTCTGGTTAGCAATATTCCGGCAGACACTCGGATTTTGGATGAAGAAAATCTTACACTTCTTCCCAAGGCAACGAAGAATCCTGTTGAGGTGGAAAATGAACGCATTGCGCATATCAGAGACGGAGTTGCAGTTACAAAGTTCATATACTGGTTAAAGAAGAATGTTGGAAGGATTCCAATCACAGAATTAAGTGCAGCAGAAAAGCTGTATGAATTCCGTTCGGAACAGGAGGATTTCATAGATAACAGTTTTGATCCGATTATTGCCTATGGAAAGCATGCTGCTATTGTACATTATTTTGCAACACCCGAAACGGATATTCCTCTGGAACCATCCGGCTTTCTTCTGGCAGATACAGGAGGACATTATAAAGAGGGAACTACTGATATTACCCGTACTGTTGTCATGGGGCCGACTACTGAGGAAGAGAAAAAGTACTTCACAGCAGTTTTGCGGGGAACGTCTGAATCTGGGAGCTGCCAGATTTCTTCATGCTGTACCGGTGTAAACCTGGATATTCTGGCGAGACAGCCGTTGTGGGAAATGGGAGAGGATTTTAAACATGGAACCGGTCATGGAGTAGGATATCTTCTGAATGTCCATGAAGGACCCAATAGCTTCCGATGGAAAATTGTTCCGGGTGGAAATGCAGTGCTGGAGGAGGGAATGATCACCTCTGATGAGCCGGGATATTACAGAGAGGATGAATTTGGAATCCGTCATGAAAATCTGATGGTCTGTAAAAAAGCTGAAAAAACAGAGTATGGTCAGTTTATGTGCTTTGAATTTCTGACTATGGTACCTTTTGATCTGGATGGAGTGGTGCCGGAACTGATGAGTGTCCGGGAACGTAACCTTCTCAATGATTACCATGCGCAGGTATATGAGAAGATTTCTCCGTATTTGAACGAAGAAGAAAAAGAATGGCTGAAAGATGCTACCCGGGCAATCTGATAAAAATAAAAAAACATTTTACAAAATCAAAAAGAGGAACAGCCGTGATGGACAGCTGTTCCTTTTTGATTTATTATCTGGCTTGTTTTATTCAGAAACTTTTGCAAACTGGCTGTTATATAAAGTATGGTAAAATCCACCTTTTGCAATCAGCTCATCATGAGTACCCTGCTCAATGATACTTCCGTCTTTCATAACAAGAATCAGATCTGCATTTCGGATGGTTGAAAGCCTGTGAGCTACGATAAAGCTTGTTCTTCCCTCCATCATTCGTTCAAACGCTTCCTGAATTTGTAATTCTGTTCGTGTATCAATACTGGAAGTGGCTTCATCCAGGATCAGCATCGGAGGCAGACAGAGCATAACTCGTGTGATACACAGCAGCTGTTTCTGTCCCTGGCTTAAGCTGTCTTCGTTGAGCATGGTGTCCAGTCCTTTAGGAAGCCTCCGGATAAATTCCCAGCTGTGGGTAAGCTTGGCTGCTTCGATGATTTCAGTATCTGTAGCTTCCGGTTTTCCAATCGAGATATTGTCGCGGACAGTTCCGTTTTTGATCCATGTTTCCTGAAGCACCATACCATAGCTGCTTCTGAGAGAATGGCGGGTAATGTCTCTGATTGGTTTGCCGTCAACGGAAATAGATCCGGAATTTACATCATAGAATCTCATCAGAAGGTTGATAAAGGTTGACTTACCGCATCCGGTAGGTCCTACAATGGCAACGCGCATACCTGGTTTTACATGGAGATTAAAGTCCTCAATCAGTTTCTTTGATTCATCATAATGGAAGCACACATTCTTAATATCTACTTCACCCTTTACATCTTTCAGTGTCTCAGAAGCCTCTGCAACTTCCGGTTCCTCCTCCAGCAGATCGAAGATTCTGCCTGCACAGGCAAGAGCATTCTGAAGTTCTGTAACAACGGAACTGATATCATTGAATGGTTTCATATACTGGTTGGCATAGGAGAGAAGTACGGAAAGTCCTCCGACTGTCAGTCTGCCTCCAGGGATAATGAATGCACCCACCAGTGCAACACAGGCATAAATAACATTATTGACAAAACGGGTGGAAGGGTTTGTCAGGCTGCTGTAAAAACAGCCTTCAGACTGCATTCCTGTAATTCTTTGTTAACCTTTGCAAAGCGTTCAGAAGATTTTTCCTCATATCCAAAAGCCTGAACAACCTTCTGGTTTCCAATCATCTCTTCAATGAGAGCAGTCTGACGCCCTCTGGTATCGCTTTGCTTCCGGAACATCTGGAAGGTATGGGAAGAAATAAATTTGGCCACCAAAAAGCTTACGGGAGTCAAGACAATGACCATCAATGTAATCCAGAAGTTTTTGGAGAACATGAAGATCAGTGTTCCGATGATCGTTACGATTCCGGAAAAAAGCTGGGTAAATCCAAGCAGCATACCATCGGATAGAATATCTGTATCTGCGATAATACGGCTGATGATATCTCCGGTACTGTGTCCGTCAAGGTAAGAGAGGGGAAGTACCTGAATGTGTCGGATGGCTTTGGCACGTATATCCTTTACTGTCTGGTAGGTCATGCGGTTATTGATCACATTCATAAGCCACGTGGCAGCAGAAGAGAGGATGACCATTACAAGGATACGTGACAGGTAATACCACATCATTTCGAAGTTTACCTGATGTTGGGCAATGACCTGATCAATGGCATTTCCGAATAGGATTGGGACATACAGCTGAAGGATAACGGAAACTGCTGCCAGTATGATACTGAAGATCAGCAGAAAACGGTATCTTCCGATGAAACGCAGTACTTTAAAAAAAGTTTCGCTGCTTTTGCTTTTAGCAGGATCTTTTATTGTTGATCTGCTCATACAGTCACCTCCTTCATTATATTACCTGCAGATACAGAGGAGTATCTGGCTCTTTCTTCCGGAAACTGAGAGAAGTAGATTTCCCGGTAAGTATCACAGGTACGCAGCAGTTCAGCATGAGTACCCTTACCTGCCAGAGTACCGTTATCAAGGACAAGGATCAAGTCTGCCTGCTGAATGCTGGAGGAACGCTGGATACCAGAAATGTAGTTACTTTCCAGTCAAGTCTGTTGAGAGACTTACGCAGTGCTGCATCAGTGGCAAAGTCCAGGGCACTGGCACTGTCATCCAGAATCAGGATTTCAGGTTTTTTTACCAGGGCACGGGCAATGGTAAGTCTTTGTTTCTGGCCGCCGGAAAGGTTTTTACCGTTCTGTTCCAGCATAAAATCAAGCTGTCCCGGTTTACCCTCTACTACCTCTTTTCCCTGTGCTGTGGTAAGTGCCTGCCATAGATCCTCGTCAGAGGCATCTTCCCGGCCCCATTTCAGATTGTCTCGGATAGAGCCTTTGAAAAGAGCTGCCTTCTGTGGAACAACGCCGATTCTGGAGCGGAGATCACTTCTGGTGTAATTTTCAATATTCTGACCATCCAGCAGAACAGTTCCTTTGCTGGCATCATAGAATCTGGAGATCAGATTTACCAGAGTGGTTTTTCCGCTTCCTGTACCACCGATAATACCTACGGTCTGTCCCTTTTTTACAGAAAAACTGATATGGGAAAGACTGGGGGCACCGGCTTTGCTGTACTCAAAGGTTACGTCATTGAATACGATGGCATTTTCAGAAAGTGATGCATCAGCAGTTGCTGTTGCAAGGTCCTTCGATATCTGAGCAGAATATGTGGAGGAAGAGGGGTAATCCATAGTAGATTTCACTTTCAGGATATCTGCCACACGTCCTGCGCTGGCTGCAGATTTGTTCAGGGTGATGATCAGGGAGGCAAGCTTGATCAGTTCCACGATCATCTGAGCCATATAGTTATAAAGGGCAACAACCTGTCCCTGCTGCATACCGCCAAGATTTACTTCTACTCCTGCTTTCTGGATCAGAATAACAGTAGCAATATTGATCAGTACATAAGTGACCGGATTTAACAAAGCGGAAAGCTTTCCTACAAAGAGATTTAACTTTGTCAGCTCCTGATTGCGGGTATCAAATTCTGCAACTGCCTCTTTTTCGCGGCAGAATGCACGGATAACGCGGACGCCTGTAAGGTTTTCTCTGGTCAGTCCGGTTACTGTGTCCAGTTTTCCCTGTACCTTTTTAAACAGAGGAATACTGAAAAACATAATGACAAAGACAACCAGAAACAGAAACGGGATCGCAACAGCAAAAACCAGAGCACATTTAAAATCAATGGTAAATGCCATGACCATGGATCCAAGTACGATAAACGGACTTCGAAGAAGAAGACGAAGCCCCATGTTCAGTCCGTTCTGGACCTGATTGATATCGTCGGTAAGTCTTGTGATCAGGGTGTCTGTTCCCAGGGTATCCAGCTCTGTAAAAGACAGATGCTGTACATGGTCATAAACTGCCTGTCTTAATTTAGTGGCAAAGCCCACGCTGGCTTTGGCTGCAAAGAACTGAGCTGTAATGCTGCTGGCAAGACCAAGAGCTGCCATTAAAATAAGAATAAAAAATCTCTGGACAATGTATTTGTTGTCATGGTTTGCAATACCTACATCAATGATCTGTGCAATGACGATAGGCACGATCAGGTCAAATACAACCTCCAGAAATTTAAAAAATGGCGCCAGGATGCTTTCTTTTTTGTAGTTTTTTAAATAAACTGCCAATGAACGCATTTTAAAAATTCCTTCCTTTCGTAAAAAATCTTTCCTATATTATTTCTTCCTTTTTTGAAAAATAATACATTCAAAAGTGTATCATTTGAGACTTTTTTGTCAAGAAGAATGTGCAAAAACAGCTGAACTTTGGAGAAAATTCAGCTTGACTTCAAAAAAAGATATTATTAAAATATTCCGTGGCACTATTTGTGCACTGACAATTGATAAATTATTATTACCATAATGAGGAAGAGACAGACTATGGAGATTATTGAGACATTTGGTCATTATGTGGAAAATCTGACGGATAAAAAGCCTCAGTCAGCCCGCCGGCTGTTAAAAACCGGTTGGGAGGTGCAGAATCTGAAGTTCCGTTACATGCAGGACAAGAGACTGATGCCTGCAGACAGGCACCTTGCAAATCTGATGATGGATACCATGCTGCGTCCACTTCAGAAACCGGAAGATTCTGTTATTGTAAGTATTTTTACTCCCTGTGAAATGATGCAGGAGGTGGGATTACATCCCTATAATGTAGAAGGATTTTCCTGCTATCTTTCTGCAAGCAAAGCAGAGAGGGCATTTTGCAGCAGGCAGAGAATCAGGGAATTGCAGAGACACTGTGCAGTTATCACAAGACATTTCTTGGTGCAGCGCAGAAAGGACTTCTGCCAAAGCCTAAATGTATTGTTTATACCAACCTGACCTGCGATGCTAACCTGCTCACCTTCCGTACCCTGCAGATTTTTACCAGGTACCTGTATTTGCCATTGATGTACCATGGAATCAGACCACAGAGAATGTACAGTATGTGGCAGATCAGTTAAAGGATTTAAAAATATTTCTGGAAAAAAATACAGGAAAAACAATCTCTGAGGACAGATTAAAGGAACGTCTTGCCTGCAGTAAGCGGACTCTGGAGAATTACAAAAAATATCAGCAGATGCGTGCAGACAGATATGTGCCCTCTGATCTGGTCACACCCTTGTATGCAGGAATGACAAACAATATCCTTCTGGGAACAGCAGAAGAAGAGAAGTATACACAGATGCTTCTTGAAGATATTAAGAAAGCACCGGCAGCGAAAGGGAAGCACATTTACTGGATGCATACCATTCCATTCTGGTCGGATGCAGTGCGCCAGGAGCTTTGCTTCAGTGAGAAAGCCCAGATCGTAGGATGTGAACTTGCAGAAACCTGTGAGCCGGATTTTGATCCTGAGAACCCTTTGAAGCAATGGCAGAAAGAATGGTATATCATCACTGAACGGAAGTGCCCTTAGAAGGATTGAACCGGTATCCGCCATGCGAAACAGGCAGGAGCAGACGGTGCTGTGTGGTTTGGGACATTGGGGATGTAAACATACGCTTGGTGCGGCACAGCTTGCAAAGAAGAAGTTCGAGGAAGCCGGTCTGCCCCTTTTGATCCTGGACGGTGACGGGTGTGATCGAAGCCATGGAGGAGAAGGACAGACTTCCACCAGGCTGGGAGCTTTTCTGGAAATGCTGGGAGGTGCTGAGAATGAATAAAACTTACTATGTCTGTAAATATACCCCAATTGAACTTCTGGAATCTCTTGGCGGGGAATGTGAGAACTTTAATCATATGCCGGAGGGATTTGACCTGGCCGATCAGGTTTCACATCCCAATATCTGCGGTTTTGGAAAAACACTTCTGGAAGGAGTCATGGAGGGGAAAATCAAGGAACTTGTCCTGGTGAGCTGCTGTGATACTATCCGGAGTGTCTATGACATTCTGCTTGAAAGCGGCAAGCTGGATTTTCTCTATATTTTGGATGTGCTTCACTGTGACAGTGCCTGTAGCAGAGAGCGTATGGCTGTACAGTTAAAAGGGTTGGCGAAGGCTTATGCACAGTACAAAGGCACAGAGTTTGATGCCGGAAAATTCCGGGCTGCTTTCCATGCACAGGAGAAAATCACAAAGTCCCATATTGCAGTGCTTGGCGCCAGAATGGGGCAGGAATTATTTGAAATGACCAGCAAAGCTATGCCTCTTCCTGTAGAGAATGATACCTGCGTGCATAACCGTTCTGTGGGAAATATACTTCCACCGGAGGGTGCTTCTTTTGATGAGCTGATGGACTGGTATGCAGGTGAGATTCTGGGGCAGATTCCATGTATGCGTATGATGGACCCGACAGGTCGTAAGAAGCTTTATAATGATCCGTCTGTTGCGGGGATTATTTATCATACAGTGAAGTTTTGTGATTTTTACAGCTTCGAATATGCTGAGATCAAGAATCATACAGATGTACCTCTTTTAAAAATCGAATCAGATTATACTATTCAGAGCAGCGGTCAGCTTCTTACCAGACTGGAAGCTTTTGCAGAGAGCATTCAGCCTGAAACACTGGAGCAGACCATAGATGGAGACACAAAAGGAGAGAGAAAAATGGGAAAAAGTTATTTCGCAGGGATTGACAGTGGTTCCACCAGTACAGATGTGGTGATTTTAAATAAAGATCATGAGATTGTGACCAGCATTATCCTGCCTACAGGAGCAGGAGCTGCTATCGGAGCAGACCGTGCCCTTGCAGAGGCATTGAAGGAGGCCGGATTGCAGAGAGAAGATATTGATGCGCTGGTTACTACTGGATACGGACGTACAGCTATTAAAAATGGTGATAAGAGTATCACAGAGATCACCTGTCATGCAAGAGGTGCGCATTTCCTGAATCCGGAAGTCCGTACTGTTATTGATATTGGCGGACAGGACAGCAAGGTGATCCGACTGGATGAGAACGGTGCAGTTGCAAATTTGTTATGAATGACAAATGTGCGGCAGGAACCGGACGATTTCTGGAAATGATGGCACGTACCATGGAAATGAATCTGGATCAGATGAGCGAATGTGGGCTGGAATTCAAAGAAGATATTACAATTTCCAGTATGTGTACAGTATTTGCAGAATCAGAAGTTGTATCCCTGATCGCCCAGAATAAGGCAACAGATGATATTGTTCATGGTCTGAATAAGGCGGTTGCCGTAAAAACCGCAGCTCTTACCAGACGTGTGGGCGGTGAGGAGAAATATATGATGACCGGTGGTGTTTCTAAGAATAAGGGCCTGGTAAAGACACTGGAAGAGAATCTTGGAACAAAGCTGGTAATCAGTGACAAGGCTCAGCTTTGCGGTGCACTTGGCGCAGCACTGTTTGCGGCTGATATGGCTGATGTATAAAAATTATTTAAATATCCAGGGATTTTACAAGGTGGAAATCTCTGGAATTTTTATACTTTTTTTATAAAAGTTTAATTTTCTATTGACGAGTTCAAATTTAAGAGCTATAGTATACCACAGTAACAGCAAATTAACGAGGTGAAGTTTGCAGGAAAGAGGAAGCCACACAAAAGGCTATACCCGCCGAAGGAGTAAAACTCTCAGGTTCCCTGGATGCAGGGAAGAACTGCAAATGGATCGTTTCTCTGGAGACACCCGTTAGATCGGGGGCCGAAGGTGCAAATAACACGAATTATCAATAGCTGCCCACAAATGGTTATCTGATTCGTGTCTTGAATCTCTCAGGCAAAAGGACAGAGGATGCTTTATCATCCCCGCTGATTCATATGAACTATATGAACAGTATTTTCTGAACTTCTGATTTTTGAAACGGTCTGTTATTACTTTGTTTCCCAGCTGTACAATATATTACACTTTTTAAAAGAAAAAGGAGATTTATTATTATGTGGGAAGCGATCAATTCTTTTTTGACAACAGTAGACAATCTGGTCTGGGGCGTGCCCTTATGGTCCTGATCATGGCAGGTGGTATCCTGTTAACTGCCAGACTTGGACTTCTTCAGATGCGAAGACTCCCTCTTGCATTGAAATGGATGTTTAAGAACGAAGAAGAAGGCGATGGTGAGATTTCCAGCTTTGCAGCTTTATGTACAGCACTGAGCGCCACAATCGGAACCGGTAATATCGTCGGTGTTGCAACTGCTGTCTGTGCCGGAGGTCCCGGAGCTTTATTCTGGATGATTCTGGCAGCATTCTTCGGAATGGCAACAAAATTTTCCGAAGGTCTTCTTGCAGTGAAATACCGTGTGGTAGCAGAAGACGGTCACAGCCTTGGCGGTCCTTTCTATTATATTGAGAAAGGTATGGGAACAAAATGGAAATGGCTTGCAAAGATCTTTGCATTCTTTGGTGTATGTGTAGGTCTTTTCGGAATCGGTACATTCAGTCAGGTAAATGGTATTTCCAGTGCAGTTCAGAACTTCTTTGATCCGAACAAATCAAACTGCGTAAATATTCCGTTCCTTGGAGAGTATTCCTGGGCAGTTGTAATTTCTTCCCTGATTCTTGCAGCCTGTGTTGCAGCAATCCTCATCGGTGGTCTGAAACGAATTGCAACAGTCAGCCAGATTATTGTACCGTTTATGGCGGTGATCTATCTGATCTTCAGTGTAGCGCTGATTCTTTTAAACATTACAGAGATCCCGGCAGCTATCGTAACAGTTGTGAAGGGAGCCTTTAATCCGTCAGCAGTGACAGGCGGTGTGGTAGGAACAATGATCGTATCCATGCAGAAAGGTGTGGCTCGTGGTATCTTTTCAAATGAAGCAGGTCTTGGTAGCGCACCTATCGCAGCGGCAGCAGCTCAGACAAAAGAGCCTGTACGTCAGGGTCTTGTAAGCATGACTGGTACATTTATTGATACAATCGTGATCTGTACAATGACAGGCCTTTCCATCGTGCTGACAGGTGCATGGCAGGTAGAAGGTCTGGAAGGTGTTCAGGTAACAACCTATGCATTCCAGCATGGACTTCCGATCCCTGGACAGATTTCTGCATTTGTATTAATGATCTGTCTGGTATTCTTTGCATTTACTACAATTCTTGGATGGGATTATTACAGTGAAAGATGTCTGGAATATCTGACAAACGGACATAAGAAAACAATCCTTACATACCGCTGGCTTTACATTCTGGCAGTATTTATCGGACCGTACATGACAGTAAGTGCTGTATGGACGATCGCAGATATCTTCAACGGACTGATGGCGATTCCGAATATGATCGCATTGTTCGCATTAAGTGGAGTGATCGTAAAAGAAACAAAAGCGTTCTTTGCAGCAGAAAAGCATAAAATGTAAGGAATCAAAAGTAATAAAATAACAGTAAATCCTCTGATTATGGAATTTATAGCAATCCTGATCAGAGGATTTTTCTGCTTGCATTTGACTGATTATGACTTTTTGTGCAAAGTAAACCAAAATCAGTCATTATTTTTATGAATTAGTTTGATTGACTTTGGATGAATATGACAGTATACTAAGATCATAAACAAAAAAACAGTCATGAACATGCAGAAAAGACATGACAATATGTACTTTTGGAATCTTTTGGTGAAAGTGAAATAAAGACTCCGAAAGGATACCAATATAAAACGGGAGGGCAAGAAGAGATGATTTACACAGTGACTTTTAATCCATCTCTGGACTACATCGTTTCGGTAGATGATTTTAAACTGGGGCTGACAAACAGAACAAGTTCAGAGCTGATGCTTCCGGGGGGAAAGGGAATTAATGTTTCCACAGTCCTTATGAATCTTGGGATTGAGAACACTGCACTTGGATTTACCGCAGGGTTTGTAGGGAAAGAAATTATCCGTAGATTACATGAGATGGGAGTGAAATCTGAGTTCATTCAGATTAGTGAAGGGGTTTCAAGGATCAATCTGAAACTGAAATCTATTGACGGAACCGAGATCAATGGTGCAGGACCGGTGATCAGCAAGGATAAAGTAGAGGAATTGATGAAGAAACTGGAACAGCTTGGAGAAGGCGATGTACTTTTCCTGGCAGGCAGCATTCCATCTTCTATGCCGGATGACATGTATGAACAGATCATGGCAAGGCTGGATGGAAAAGGTGTGATGATCGTAGTTGATGCCACAAAGGATCTTCTGGTCAATGTTCTGAAATATCATCCGTTCCTTGTAAAACCAAATAATCATGAACTGGGCGAGATCTTCGGTGTAGAATTAAAAACAAGAAAAGATGTAATTCCTTATGGAAAGAAACTTCAGGAAAAAGGTGCAAGAAATGTGCTGATCTCCATGGCCGGCGAAGGTGCAGTTCTGGTAGCAGAGGATGGACAGGTATTTGAAGAACCTGCACCAAAAGGCAGGCTGGTAAATGGTGTGGGTGCAGGAGATTCCATGGTAGCAGGATTCGTTGCAGGCTGGATGGAGAAGAAGGATTACGAACATGCATTCCACATGGGAATTGCAGCAGGAAGTGCAAGTGCATTTTCTGAAAATCTTGCAAGAAAAGAAGAAATAGAAGCGGTTTATCGTCAGATAACCGAAAAATAATAAAGGGGGAAGAAAAGATGAGAATAACAGACCTGCTTGACAGACGAAGCGTATCGTTAACAGCTGCTCCGAAAACAAAGTCAGAAACTCTGGATATGGCAGTTGATCTGATGGTAAAGAGTGAGAAGATCAGCAATCGTGAGGCTTATCGTAAACAGGTATATTTAAGAGAAGAAGAGAGCACAACAGGTATTGGCGAGGGAATTGCTATTCCTCATGGTAAATGTGATGCAGTTAAGAAGCCGGGACTTGCGGCAATGGTCATCAAAAATGGTGTAGAGTTTGAGGCACTGGATGATGAACCTGTAACCTTATTATTCCTGATCGCAGCGCCGAATACAGAGGATAACATTCACCTGGATGTACTCAGCAAGCTCTCTGTGATGCTGATGGATGAGGAGTTTACAGAATCTCTTCGCAATGCATCGTCTGTAGATGAGTTTATGGATATTATTGACAGGGCAGACAGTGAAAAGAAAGATATTGATGAGAGACTGGCAGATACCGGATCAACAGAAGGAACACAGGCTAAGATCCTTGCTGTTACTTCTTGTCCTACCGGTATCGCACATACGTACATGGCAGCAGAAGGAATTGAAAAAGCTGCAAAAGCAAAGAACTGTTTTATAAAGATCGAAACCCGCGGATCCGGCGGTGCAAAGAATGTGCTGACAGATCAGGAGATTGCTGATGCAGACTGTATTATTGTCGCAGCAGATGCCAAAGTTCCCATGGAACGTTTCGATGGTAAAAAAGTGATCGAATGTCAGGTATCCGACGGAATCAGTAAAGCAGATCAGCTCATTGACAGAGCAATCAATGGGGATGCACCGGTCTACCACGCAGCAGCCGGTTCCCAGACATCTTCTGCCGGTAACAAATCCGGCGGCAGTGTAGGACATAAGATCTATATGCAGCTGATGAATGGCGTATCTCATATGCTTCCGTTGGTTGTAGGCGGTGGTATCCTGATCGCCATTGCGTTCCTGATCGATGGATTAAGTGTAGATTTAAGTGCGCTTCCGGCAGATCAGAGAGCAAACTTCGGTACCATTACTCCGGTAGCGGCTCTGTTTAAAGCATCGGTGGTACAGCATTCGGATTTATGCTTCCGATCCTTGCCGGATTTATTGCAATGGCAATCGGTGACAGACCGGCACTTGCACTTGGTCTGGTAGGCGGTATGATGGCAGCCAACGGTAAATCTGGTTTCCTTGGAGCTTTGCTTGCAGGCTTTGCAGCCGGATATATTATTCTTGGACTTCGTAAATTATGTGATAAACTTCCGGAAGCCCTGGAAAAGATCGCTCCTGTTTTAATCTATCCTGTAGTTGGAATCCTTGTTATGGGACTCCTGATGACATTTATTGTAGAGCCGGTTATGGGCGGTATCAACACAGGTCTGAATAATGCCTTGACAGGAATGGGAAGTTCTAGTAAAGTAATACTTGGCATTGTGCTTGGCGGAATGATGGCTATTGATATGGGTGGTCCGTTCAACAAAGCAGCATATGTATTCGGAACAGCTGCAATTGCAGCAGGTAACTATGATATTATGGCAGCAGTTATGATTGGCGGTATGACACCTCCCTGTGCAATTGCACTGGCAACACTGCTGTTTAAGGATAAGTTCACAAAAGAAGAGAGAGATGCAGGTCCTACCAACTTTATCATGGGTCTTGCATTTATCACAGAAGGTGCGATTCCATTCGCAGCATCTGACCCCCTTCGTGTACTTCCTTCCTGTATCGTAGGATCTGCGGTGGCAGGAGCGATTTCCATGGCATTCGACTGTACACTGATGGCACCACACGGTGGAATTTTCGTATTCCCTGTGGTTGGAAACGCAGTTATGTACCTGGTCGCACTGGTTGCGGGAACAGTAATCTCTGCAGTTCTTCTTGGTCTGTTAAAGAAGAAAGCAGCATAAGCAGCGAAATAAAAAAGCAATAACAAAAAATTAAAATAAAGAACATGGAGGATATCAAAATGAAAGAATTTAAGTATGTAGTTACAGACAACGAAGGAATCCACGCACGTCCTGCAGGAGAACTTGTAAAACTGGTAAAGGGATTTGAGTCAACAATCTCTATTGAAAAAGAAGGTAAAAAAGTAGACTGCAGAAAACTTCTTGCACTGATGGGACTTGGCGTTAAGAAAGGTCATGAAGTAACATTCACAATCGAAGGTGCTGATGAAGAAGCAGCATATGAAGCAGTGAGCAAATTCATGCAGGACAACCTGTAAATTTACGGAATAAAATAAGAAACTGACAGACAGGAGATGATGCATTCATCTCCTGTTTCTGTTATAATGAAATATCAGGGTCAAAAGGCAGAAAGTCGTTCGTGCTTGCACGATAAGACTTTTGAACTTGGGACCCGCCAAACATGAGGAAGTAGCGATTTACGAAGTAAATCTGCGGATTCCGAATGTTTGTAGAATTGCGGGAGCTACGAAGCAGCGGAGCAATTCGTAGATATCGGAGAAAATAATCAGAAGTAAACAATCAAAGCAAATATACAATGGAGGCAGGGTACATGCTTACAGAACAGAGATTTGATATTATTCTGAAGCTTCTGGAAGAAAAAAAGAGTGTTACAGTAACAGAACTGAGAGAACTTCTGGATGCATCAGAGTCCACAGTGCGCAGAGACATTACTGCATTGGACAAAGCAGGAAAACTTACCAAGGTTTTCGGCGGTGCAGTAGCATTAAATCATAAAGTAACTGCCTATGAACCGACAGTAGCGCAGAAATCAGAATTAAATAAAGAAGAAAAGCAAAAGATCGCAAAATATGCAGCCAGCCTGATCACACCGGATGATTTTGTTTATCTGGACGCAGGAACCACCACTGGCCTGATGCTGGAATATCTGGCAGGTGTAAGAGCTGCCTTTGTCACCAATGCAGTATCCCACGCCCAGACTCTGGCAAAGATGGGAATCCGGGTTTATTTGATCGGAGGAGAACTGAAGAGTTCCACAGAAGCAGTCGTAGGCAGTCAGGCGATGCAGATGATCCAGATGTATCATTTTACAAAGGGATTTTTCGGAACAAATGGAATCACCAGAAGAGAAGGCTTCACCACACCGGATACCAGCGAAGCAATTGTAAAGAGTACTGCAATGAAGCAGTGCAAAGATGTATATATTCTGACAGATAAGTCAAAGTTTGGCGAAGTAAGTTCTGTGACATTCGGCGGGTTTACAGATGCTAAAATTCTTACAGAAGAAATTCCGGAGGAGTATCAGGATAGCAAAAATATTCTGAAAGTGAAATAAATAATTGACAGTATGCCGCCGGCAGACAGAGCAGGCAGGAATGATATTAAGATTGGAGAGATGTGGGATGAAGTTTGCGCATATTGGGGATTTGCATATTGGAAAAAGGGTGCATGATTTTCCATGCTGGAGGATCAGAGGTATATTCTGGATCAGATGATGAAAATCTTTGCGGAACAGAAAGTGGATGGAGTTTTAATCGCAGGGGATGTTTATGATAAGACAGTGCCGTCGGCAGAGGCAGTGCAGTTGTTTGATGAGTTTATTACAGGACTGGCTAAAGCTGAGATTCCTGTGTACATGATCAGTGGAAATCATGATTCAGCAGAAAGGCTTTCCTTTGGGGCAAAGCTGTTTGAAAGCAGTGATATTTATATTTCGCAGGTTTATGATGGAGAGATGAAAAGGATTGTGTTAAAAGATCAGTATGGACCAATATCTGTATATCTTCTGCCTTTTTTGAAACCTGCGGCAGTACGCCATGCTTTGCAGAGGGATGACATTAATACTTATGAAGAGGGTGTTATGGCTGCTCTGCAGGAGTGTGAGATCGATACGACACAGAGAAATGTGCTGGTGGCACATCAGTTTGTGACCGGAGCAGACAGAAGTGACTCAGAAGAAACATGGGTTGGCGGTCTTGACAATGTCAGTGCGGAAGTATTTAAGGATTTTGACTATGTGGCACTGGGACACATCCACAGACCTCAGAAAATGGGGAGAGAGACCTTGCGTTACAGTGGGACGCCGCTTAAGTATTCTTTTTCGGAAGCAGATCATAAAAAGTCGGTAACGATTGTGGAGCTTCTGGAGAAGGGAAATGTGAGGGTCAGTACAGTACCTTTGATTCCCAGACGGGATATGCGTAAGCTGAGGGGAACCTATATGGATGTGACAGCGAAGGATCATTATACTGCTGAAAATAAGATGGATTATCTTCAGATTACCCTGACAGATGAGGAAGATGTGCCGGGGGCACTCCAGAAGTTGCGTACTGTTTATCCCAACCTGATGCGTCTGGAATATGATAATAAACGAACACGTGAGAACCGGGAAGTTCAGGCAGTGGAGGCTCAGGAACAGAAGTCAGAGCTGGAACTGTTTGAGGAGTTTTATGAACTGTTAAATAATGAACCTATGAAAGAAGAACAGACAGAGTTTGTGGAGAAACTGATCCAGGATCTGAAGGAGGTGCGCGTATGAAACCATTGAAGCTGGCATTATCTGCATTTGGTCCATATGCGGATGAGACTGTGATCGATTTTACACAGCTTGGAGGACAGGGCCTTTTTCTGGTGACCGGAGATACGGGAGCAGGAAAAACGACGATCTTTGATGGGATTACATTTGCGTTGTACGGGGAGACAAGCGGAGGAGTCCGGGAGGCATCCATGCTCAGAAGCAAGTATGCAAAACCGGAAACACCTACGTATGCGGAATATATTTTTGAATATAAAGATGCAGTGTATACAGTGAAGCGAAGCCCGGATTATGAGCGGCCAAAGACCAGAGGCACTGGAATGACTACCCAAAAGGGGGAGGCGTTGCTTACTTTTCTGATGGAAGAGCTCCTGTGACAAAGCTAAAGGAAGTGAACCAGGCGGTTACTGAACTGATCGGACTGGATATGAAGCAGTTTACGCAGATCGCTATGATCGCACAGGGAGATTTCAGGAAATTGCTGCTGGCTGATACAGAGGAACGCAGCAACATTTTCAGAAAGCTTTTCCATACGGATATTTATAAGGTGATTCAGGAAAAATTAAAATTCGAGGCCGGTGGTCTGGACAAGGCGTATAAAGAGCTGTTGAGAAGTATCCGCCAGTATACGGAACAGGTCAGATATTCTACAGAAGATCAGCTGGGACAACAGTGGATATTGATGGAGAAGAATGGCTTTGAAGGAAATCTGGAAGAGAGTCTGGAAATTCTGGAGCAGTTTCTGAAGGCAGATAAGGATAACTTGAAAGCTGTAAATAAGCAGATCAAAGAGAATGATACAGAACTTGAAAAAGTAAATCAGCTTTTGGGAAAGGCTCATAAAGAAGCAGATGCAAAGGCAAGGAAGGAACAGCTTCTGCAAGAGAAAGAGGTATTGCTTCCGCAGTTGGAACAGGCACAAAAAGCTGCAGAAAATGGGGCAAAGGAACCTGAGGAGATTCAACGCCTGATGCTTTCCATACAGAAAGAAAAAGAGAATCTGGAGCGTTATACAAATCTGGAAAATCTGCTCAGAGAAACAGAGAAGGCTTCCCTGCAGATAGAGAAACTGGGAACGGACGGTACAGAGCTGCAGAATCGTCAGAAAGAAATGAACGCTGTGCTTGAAGAAAAACAAAAAGAATATCAGACAACAGACGGTACAGAAAAAGAAAAAGCAGAAACAGATTTCCGGAAAGAGAAAATAGATACTCTTTATGCAGGAATTTATAAGAACTGTGGAAATCTGGAGTTTCTTCAGACAAAAATCAGTGAACTGAAAATACAGTCCGGGCAGGAAGAACAACTTGCGAAACAGATAAAAAAGGATTTGACTGATCTGGAAGAGAAAATTGTTTCCGGTGGGAATCTGGAAATCAAAGAGAACAGCCTGGTCGTATGTTTGCAGCAGATACAGAAAATAGAAGATCAGCAGAAACGGTATCAGGATCTGGAAAAGAAAGCAGAAAGCAAAAAGAAGGCTTATCTGACCGCTTCTCAGAAACGGGCAGAAATAAAAGAAATTTTAAACAAAATGGAGCAGGCCTATCTGGATGCGCAGGCGGGTGTTCTGGCAGCAGATCTTCAGGATGGGATGCCATGTCCGGTATGTGGTTCTGTTCATCATCCGAAGCTCACACAGATTCCGAATGAAGTTCCCACAGAAGAACAGCTGAAAAAACAGAAAAAGTTAACAGAAGCTGCGGAAAAAACGGCATCTGACGCAAGTGTGCAGGCAGGAGAGGCAGCAGGACTGATGCAGCGCTGCAGGGAAGAACTGACAGAAGGGGTTAAAGGTTATATAGCGCAGTTTCTGCCAGAAGAGGAGACACAAGAGATACTTCGAAAGGAACTTCCTGATCATGAATTATGTTTATTTGTAAAAAATCAGGAAAGCAGTGTACAGACAGGATTGGAAGAAATCAAAAAACAGAAAAAAGTTCATCAGGATTAACTGAAGAAAAAAGAAGAGTTCATCACACAGTCAGAACAACATGCAAAAGAATTTCAGAAATTACAGATCAGTCTTGAAAAGAGGAAGAGCCAGCTGGAAAGTATTCAGGAACAGCTGCAGAATCAATTGGACGAACCTGTACTGACATGGATCCATGAAGAAGATATAAGACAGAGAATGAAAACTGATCCGGAACTGTCACAGGATCACAGCGGTGAAATAGTGTATCAAAAGGAAATCTGTAATGTATCACAGGCTTTGCTGCAGGGAAAGAGAGCAGCAGAATGGCTGAAACAGCAGCAAAATATTCTGGGACAGAAACAAAAGGATCTTACAGCATTTCTGGAACAGAGAAAACTTCTGGAGATGCAGATTGGTAAGACTCAGACAGAACTTACAACGATCACAGACCAGATCAATCAGAATCAGCAGCAGACAGCAGCAGAGAAATCCAGATATGAGCAGCTGCAGAAGCAGAGAGAGAATATGGAAAAAGAGCTGGGTGAAAGGACAAAGGAAGAAATCCTGTCTCAGATCCAGCTTAAGACATGAGGAACAAAAGAAGACTTGAAAGATAACAATTACAAACTAG
>ENA-OQIC01000370-OQIC01000370.1-human-gut-metagenome-genome-assembly--contig:-NODE-370-length-20433-cov-13.554861_pt1 | contig 20433 bp, 15 predicted proteins | sample MGYA00242572_ERZ504736 | MGnify/ENA primary metagenome ERZ504736 (study PRJEB26092, sample SAMD00036201) | human gut metagenome | host: Homo sapiens | study: EMG produced TPA metagenomics assembly of...
CGTCTATAGCGTGGAGGACAAGGAAGAAACCTCCATCCCCGATTGGCGGGAAGGCGACACGCTGACGCTGAAAGGCTGCTCCATCACGGAGGGAAAGACCAAACCCAAGCCGCTGCATACAGAAGCGACACTGTTGTCGGCAATGGAAACGGCGGGCAAGGACATAGAGGACGATGCACTCCGTCAGGCGTTGAAGGACTGCGGCATCGGCACGCCCGCCACCCGTGCGGCGATTATCGAAACGCTCTTCAAGCGCGGCTACATGGAACGCTGCAAGAAATCGCTTGTGCCGACTGAAAAAGGGCTTGCCCTCTATTCGGTCGTGAAGACGATGCGCATCGCCGACGTAACCATGACGGGCGAATGGGAGAAGAATCTGGCACGCATCGAGCGCGGGGAAATGCCCGCCGAAACCTTCCGCAGGGAGATAGAGGCGTACACACGCGAAATCACCTCCGAACTGCTCTCGTGCGACAAACTGTTCGCCCGCAGGGATTCCGGCTGCAAGTGTCCCAAGTGCGGGACGGGCAGCATGCAGTTCTACGGCAAGGTGGTACGCTGCGACAACGCGGAGTGCGGGCTGCCCGTGTTCCGCCTGAAAGCGAACCGCACCCTTTCCGATGACGAGATCAAAGACCTGCTCACCGACGGGCATACGAAGCTGCTCAAAGGCTTCAAGAGCAAGCAGGGCAAGAGCTTCGACGCCATAGTCGCCTTTGACGGGGACTATAACACGACTTTCGTGTTCCCCGAAAGGAACACGAGCAGGAAATTTTCAGGACGGAAGAAATAGTATTAACTTTTGAGAAAGTAGGCTGCACCTCAACAATAGAAATAAACGGGTTTATTTCGTATTGTCTTCGATTTGCACTACCTTTGCCACTTGTTCAGAGTAATGAATTGTTCTTCGATACCGGATTACACTCATACTTTGGATTTAGTGGTGGCACTCGGAGGGATACCGAGTGCCTTTTCTTTCTCCTTTTCAGACGACTATCCCCGTCATTATCAATCCACTAAATTCCAAAGTAATGAACAACAAGAAGAAAAACGAGGGTCAGACCGACTTTTCCTATTACGGTCTGTACCTGCTGGACTACCTCCGCACGAACAGGTTTGAACAGGCTTCCGACGATGCCTTCATCCGGGAGCGTGCCGACCGTGCCGCCGAAACGTATGAGCGTGCGCGGCTCGAAGCTATCCGCCGAAGGGGCGCAGGAGTTGGCGATGGACACGCTCCTGCGGGGGCTTCGCTATTCCAAGTACGCCATCCTCCGCGAAGTCGTGGAAAACGAGTTTGCCGACGAAGTGCCGGGAAAGAAACGCGAAGCCTTCATCCGAAAGTTGCTGCCGCCGGTCGGCAACGTATTCTCCGCCTATGACCTTTCGGACGACAATTTCGCCCTGTCGCCCGAATACGACCTGCTCTACACGGAGCTGACGGGAGCCGCCGTCCTTTATATCGGGGAATATGGCGTTTAACCGCAAACAACGGCTGCGGGACAACATCGAGGCGATACGGACGGCATTCATCCTTGACAGGGAACGGAGGACGGCAACCGCCGAGGAACAAGCCATACTTCGGAAGTATTGCGGTTTCGGCGGGTTGAAGTGCATACTGAATCCTGCAAAGGAACTGACGGATGCCGTGCATTGGGCGAAATCGGACCTCGAACTGTTTACCCCTACGGTAGAACTGCACAGGCTGGTGCGTGAAAACAGCAAGGACGATACGGAGTACAAGCGGTACGTGGATGCCATGAAGCAGTCCGTGCTGACCGCTTTCTACACCCCGCCGGAGATAACCGGCACGATTGCGGAGGCTCTGCATGAACACGGCATACGTCCCGACCGTGTGCTGGAGCCGTCGGCGGGCGTGGGCGCATTCGTGGATGCCGTGCTGGAAAACAAGCCGGACGCGGACATCATGGCTTTCGAGAAAGACCTGATGACGGGCAAGATATTGGGACACCTGCATCCCGACCAAAAGGTAAGGGTGCAGGGATTCGAGAAGATAGAGAAGCCCTTCACGGACTATTTCGACCTTGCCATCTCGAACATCCCGTTCGGCGACGTGGCTGTGTTCGACCCGGAATTTACAGGAAGCCAAGACCCGGCAAGGCGTTCCGCACCGAAGGCAATACACAACTACTTCTTCCTGAAAAGCCTTGACGCGGTGCGTGAGGGCGGCATCGTGGCGTTCATCACCTCTCAAGGGGTACTGGACGCACCGTCCAACGCGCCCATACGCGAGTATATGATGCGTAATGCCAATCTGGTGGGAGTCGCACGCCTGCCGAACAACCTCTTCACGGACAACGCGGGTACGGAAGTGGGCAGCGACCTGATTATCCTGCAAAAGAACAGCGGCAAGAAACGGGAGCTGTACGATTATGAAGAGTTGTTCGTGCAGACGGAAAAGACACCGATAGGCAGTTTCCAGAACGGGTATGTCGGCAGCATCGGCATGATTCCCACTCGGATCTGATAAGCGGCACAGACTTACGGGAAACCAGCCTATAAAGTCATGCACCGGGACGGCATCGGGCAAATGGCGGAGGATTTGCGGGAACATATGGATATTGAGCTGTATAAGTTGGACAAAAAGCTGTATGAAATGCACAGCCTGCATCCGGCACAGGGGAAAAGCACGGTAACAGAAACCATTTCCACACCGGTTGTCACTCCTGAGATACAGCCACGTCATGAAATGGCAGCGAAGCCCGAAGCGGCAACACCGCAGCCGGAGGAAGAAAAGTCGGAGATAGAGCCGCGCCGCCCCGATTATTCGGAGGGCGTGCAGCTCTCCCTGCTCGACCTCTGGGGCATGACCGAGGAAGTACGCAAGCAGGAAGCCCCCGCCAAGAAGAAAAAGACGGCGAAAAAGGAAAGCCCGGCAAGGCGTATGCCTCCCAAACCGCAGGCGCAGGTTACGCCGAAGGTTACGACTGCACCGCCACAGCCGTCTGTTGCACCACTGACGGAGAAGAGGGACAGCCATGAAACAAAGCCGGTGAGTTTCGCAGCCAAAGGCGATCTGGATGATATTTACGCCTCTTTGGATTGGGACACCAATCCGCCCATCAACGGTTTCTATGAAATGATGATGGACCTCACGCCGGAGCGACGCAAGGAACTTCGCAGGCTGGCGGCACAGCATCAGGAGAAGCAACGGGTGGACGGGACGGCGGTGAAAGCCGCTCCCGCCATTGACATGCCGGAAAAGGAAGCGACAAAACGCCCCGAAGCACAGACGGAAGTCGCAACCGTTCCCGTTACGGACAATAACGCAAGTGAGACAACAACTTCCCTTTTCCCTGAATTTGAAACGGAAAAGCCGAAGGAGGAACCTCTCGACCTTTCTCCCCGTCCGTTCAACGGTATGCTGGAGCCGCACTACCGTGACGGCTCTATGGTACTGGATGCTTCACGCAATCTCGGTTATTTGAAGGGCCTCACGCCTTACGGCGCGACATTCCAACCGCTTGACCTGACCGGCTACCAGAAGGAGAAAGCGATGTTGTATGTGTCACTCCGTGACGCATACGAGCGGCTTTACCGCTACGAGGCGGAGTATCACGATGAAGGGTCTGCGCAACGCGGAGCGTTGAACACCTGCTACGATGAGTTTGTCATGCGCTACGGCAACCTCAATGCCAAGCATAACGTGAAACTGTTGATGATGGATGTCGCCGGACGCGACATCCTTTCGCTGGAACGGGCGGAGGACGGCAGGTTCGTCAAGGCGGACATTTTCGAGCGTCCCGTTTCCTTCTCTGTGGAGAGCCATGCCAACGTAAGCTCTCCCGAAGAGGCACTCTCCGCGTCGCTCAACAAGTTCGGCACGGTCAATCTCGACTATATGCGGGAGATAACCGACAGCACGGAGGAGGGATTGCTTGACGCCCTCAAAGGACGCATCTTCTACAACCCGCTCTAACCGGTTACGAGATAAAGGACAGGTTCATCGCCGGGAATGTGATAGAAAAGGCGGAGCGCATCGAGGCATGGATGGGCGACAACCCCGAAAACGGACGTATGCCGGAAGTGAAGCAGGCGTTGGAGGCTCTGAAAGAAGCCGAGCCGCCGCGCATCGCCTTTGAGGACCTCGACTTCAATTTCGGGGAACGCTGGATTCCGACGGGCGTGTATGCCGCCTATATGAGCCATCTTTTCGACACGGACGTGAAAATCGCCTACTCCGCAAGCATGGATGAGTTTTCGGTGGCGTGCGGCTGCCGCACCATGAAAATCACGGACGAGTTTTTAGTGAAGGGCTATTACCGGAACTATGACGGCATGCACCTGTTGAAACACGCCCTGCACAACACCTGCCCGGACATGATGAAATCCATCGGTAAGGACGAGCATGGCAATGACATCAAGGTGCGTGACAGCGAGGGCATACAGCTCGCCAACGCCAAGATTGATGAAATCCGCAACGGGTTCTCGGAATGGCTGGAAGAGCAGTCGCCGCAGTTCAAGGAACGGCTGACGACGATGTACAACCGCAAGTTCAACTGTTTCGTGCGCCCAAAGTATGACGGCTCTCACCAGACATTTCCCGACCTCAACCTCAAAGGGCTGGCAAGCCGGGGTATCAAGAGCGTCTATCCGTCACAGATGGATTGCGTCTGGATGCTCAAACAGAATGGCGGTGGCATTTGTGACCACGAGGTGGGAACCGGTAAAACGCTGATAATGTGTATTGCAGCGCATGAGATGAAGCGCCTGAACTTGGCGCACAAACCGATGATTATCGGGCTGAAAGCCAATGTCGCGGAGATTGCCGCCACCTATCAGGCGGCATATCCCAACGCGCGGATTCTCTATGCCTCGGAGAAGGACTTCTCGACCGCCAACCGCGTGCGTTTCTTCAACAACATCAAGAACAACGACTACGATTGCGTCATCATGTCGCACGACCAGTTCGGCAAGATTCCGCAGTCGCCGGAGTTGCAGCAGCGCATCCTGCAAGCGGAGCTTGACACGGTGGAGGAAAATCTCGAAGTCCTGCGGCAACAGGGCAAGAACGTGTCGAGGGCGATGCTGAAAGGGCTGGAAAAGCGCAAGCACAACCTTGAAGCGAAGTTGGAGAAGGTGGAACATGCCATCCAATCGCGCACGGATGATGTGGTGGACTTCAAGCAGATGGGCATCGACCATATCTTCATTGACGAGAGCCATCAATTCAAGAACCTGACTTTCAACACGCGGCACGACCGTGTGGCGGGATTGGGAAACTCGGAAGGAAGCCAGAAAGCCCTGAACATGCTCTTTGCCATACGTACCATACAGGAACGCACGGGCAAGGACTTGGGGGCTACGTTCCTGTCCGGTACGACCATCAGCAACTCGCTGACGGAGCTGTACCTGCTCTTCAAGTACCTTCGCCCTAAGGAACTGGAACGGCAGGATATTCGTTGCTTTGACGCTTGGGCGGCTATCTTTGCCAAGAAGACGACCGACTTCGAGTTCAACGTGACGAACAACGTGGTGCAGAAGGAGCGTTTCCGCTACTTCATCAAAGTGCCGGAGCTTGCCGCCTTCTACAACGAGATAACCGACTACCGCACGGCGGAGGACGTGGGCGTGGACCGTCCGCACAAGAACGAGATACTGCACCACATACCGCCGACGCCGGAGCAGGAGGACTTCATCCAAAAGCTGATGCAGTTCGCCAAGACGGGTGACGCCACGCTGCTGGGCAGACCACCCCTGTCGGAAACGGAGGAGAAGGCGAAGATGCTTATCGCCACCGACTACGCCCGCAAGATGGCTCTCGATATGCGCATGATAGACCCGCATTACGAAGACCACCCCGACAACAAGGCTTCGCACTGCGCCAAGACGATTGCGGAGTATTACCACAGGTATGACGCGCAGAAAGGCACGCAGTTCGTGTTCTCGGATCTGGGAACGTACCAGCCGGGCGACGGGTGGAACGTGTACAGCGAGATAAAGCGGAAACTGACGGAGGACTACGGCATCCCGGCAGGCGAGGTGCGCTTCATTCAGGAGTGCAAGACCGACAAGGCACGCAAGGGGGTGATAGACGCCATGAACGCCGGAACGGTGCGCGTGCTGTTCGGCTCCACCTCCATGCTCGGAACGGGTGTGAACGCGCAGAAACGGTGTGTCGCAATCCATCATTTGGATACGCCGTGGCGTCCGTCCGACCTACAACAGCGTGACGGACGGGGAGTCAGGGCAGGCAACGAGATTGCCAAGCATTTTGCCGGGAACAACGTGGATGTCATCATCTACGCTGTGGAAAAGTCGCTGGACAGCTACAAGTTCAACCTGCTGCACTGCAAGCAGACATTCATCTCGCAGCTCAAAAGCGGGGCGATGGGCGCGCGTACCATCGACGAGGGGGCTATGGACGAGAAATCGGGCATGAACTTCTCGGAGTACATGGCGTTGCTCTCCGGCAATACCGACCTTTTGGACAAGGCGAAACTGGAAAAGCGTATCGCCTCGCTCGAAGGGGAACGCAAGTCGTTCAACAAGGGCAAGCGCGATTCGGAGTTCAAGCTGGAAGCCAAGACGGGGGAACTGCGCAACAATACGGCGGTAATCGAAGCATGACGGAAGATTGGAACCGCTTTCTTTCCGTTGTCAAGACCGATAAGGAGGGCAATCGCCAGAATGCTGTCAAGGTGGACGGTGTGGATTCTACCGATGAAAAGGTTATCGGAAAGCGTTTGCAGGAAATCGCCAAGAACGCCACGACGGGCGGTTTGTACAAGCCTGTCGGGGAACTTTACGGTTTTCCGATAAAGGTGGTCAGCGAGAGAATACTCAAAGAGGGGCTGGAGTTTACCGACAACCGTTTCGTGGTGGAGGGAAACTACAAGTACACTTACAATAACGGGCATCTGGCGATGGCTGATCCGGTAGCCGCCGCACGTAATTTCCTGAACGCATTGGAGAGGATTCCGTCCATCATCGACCAGTATAAGGGAAAGAACGAGGTGCTGGAAAAGGAAGTCCCACAGTTGCAGGAGATAGCAAGTAAGGTATGGAAAAAGGAGGACGAACTGAAACAGTTGAAGTCCGAACTTGCCGCGCTTGACCGCAAAATACAGTTAGAGCTTGCGCCGCCTACACCCGATGTCGCCGAAAAGGAGAACGACGGACAGGAGGTCAAGCCTGTTTCGGAAGGTGTACGGAGCATATCGCCACAACAAACCGATGATGCACCACCGATACGCAGCCCGATGGATAAACGAAGTCCGTCTGGCAATTTCATTGCCAATCATATCATTATCGGGCGTCCGGGTTTTCAGTTTAAGGATGAAAACCGATCGAAAGGGATAAAAATTTAAAATTATGAATTTTATATAAAATATTAATAGGGGCTATCCAAAAGGTCTAAAAGTAAATCTTATCCCCTCTGCAAGTATCTGTAGAAGAGTGATTGTAAGGATTTCTTTCTTTTTGGGCAGCCTCTATTAAATTTATTTATTCTTTCTTGATTTATGTTTATAAACATTATACCAAAAATATTCCAACTAACCTTGTTTATGTTTTGTCAGCCACCATTTGCACAACCATATTTGACTCCCAAAGAGAGTGAATTCGATAAGATAACTTGCTGCATACCCACAATAAGGGGCTAAATAGAATACGAATGGGAAATAGATAACAGTACCGACAACAGATTGCGTTATGTAGTTGGTTAAACTCATTTTACCATAAAGCTGTAATGTGGAAACCGCTTTTTTGACACGTTCCTTATGACACAATAATATGAACGAGAATATTTCTACAGAATCATCAGTAAAACAGAAAAAAATACTAATTTTGTTTTTGATGATCATTCAAAAGGAATTAGAAAAATATCTAATTCTAACTTATAGAGGAAAAAGCAACAATTAAATATTAAAGAATAAAAGATACGAAAAATATGACGCCAAAAGAGATACTACAAGAATGGATTGACTGCTTCAACGCCGCCGATGCAGTCGCTTTGGCAAACTTATACGCTCAGGATGCCATAAACCATCAAGTCGCAAACACCCCGGTTATAGGAAAAACAGCTATCCATAAAATGTTTGTAAATGAATTTGCAACCTCAAAAATGGTTTGTATTGTTGAGCATATATTCGAGGATGGAGAATGGGCTATCATGGAATGGAAAGATCCGCTCGGGTTGCGAGGATGCGGATTCTTCCATGTGCAAAACGATAAAATCGTTTTCCAAAGAGGTTATTGGGATAAGCTCAGCTTTCTCAAACAGCACGGTTTAACCGTAGAGAATAGTGATAAAAATCCAAACACATAACACCGTCCGATATGGGAATCATCATTCATTCTTTAGAGTCCGTTTCTTTCAAAGATTTGTATGCGGCATTCTCATCCGCATTCAAAGATTATGATTTCTCTTTGAATGCGGATGAATTGCGACGCATGCTCGACCGACGAGGATACAATCCACAACTATCTTTCGGAGCATTTTTCGAAGGACGGCTGATTTCTTTTGTGTTTAACGGAACAGGCATGTACAACAACATCTTGACGGCTTATGACACAGGGACGGGAACCGTACCTTCATTCCGGGGATTACACCTAACCCAAAAAATATTCACTTTCAGCCTCGAATTGATATATCAACAAGGAGTTCGGCAATATGTACTGGAAGTTTTGCAACACAATCACAAAGCAATAAAAATATATCGCAAATTAGGCTTTGAAACACAGAGAAATTTCAACTACTACTCTGCCAAACTGAGCGATATTGTTCCTGTATTGCAAGTAAACCATACTGCATGTCGCATACTCCCATCGGATTTAAAAAACTGCCTTAACCAAACGGCCTGGTTCGATTTTCATCCTTCATGGCAAAATGACAGGGCTTCACTGGAACGCGGAATCGACAATTTGGACATATTGGGAGCTTATGAAAGAGAAGAACTTGTCGGATTTGTTATCTTTGAACCGGCATCAGGCGATATTTCATCCCTCGCAGTTGCAAAAGATTACCGGCGTAAAGGAATAGGCAAGTCCTTGCTTAAAAGTGCTGTCAGTCATTTTCAAAGCGATGTACTCAAATTTACTAATGTTGATTGCGATTGTGAATCAGTCACTGGTTTCTTGTCATCATTAGGACTTACCCCAAAAGGACAACAGTTTGAAATGGTCAGAAAAATTTAACCTACATTTATATGAATAGCCCTCATCATCAAATAACAAATTAATAATACCAAATAAAAATACGTATAGATTAAAAAAGTTCTTTGTGCTTTTGTCAGGGAACTTTTTTTTCGTAAATTTGCGTTCAATTATGCGGCAGTAATAATATACATATTAATACGAGTTAAGAATCCTGTAGTTTTCCACATGCTACGAGGAGGTATTAAAAGGTGCGTTTCGGCAATGCATCTATTGTAGTATATTATTGCTTAATCAAATGAACATTATAAATTTAGGAATTCTTGCTCACATTGATGCAGGAAAAACTTCCGTAACCGAAAATCTGCTATTTGCCTGCGGAGCAACGGAAAAGCGCGGCAGTGTTGATAAAGGTGACACCATAACAGACTCTATGGATATAGAAAAACGTAGAGGAATTACTATTCGGGCTTCTACGACATCTATTGTTTGGAATGGTGTGAAATGCAATATCATTGACACTCCGGGACACATGGATTTTATTGCAGAGGTGGAGCGGACATTCAAAATGCTTGATGGAGCAGTCCTCATATTATCGGCAAAGGAAGGCATACAAGCACAAACAAAGTTGCTGTTCAAGACTTTGCAAAAACTGCAAATCCCGACAATTATATTTATCAATAAGATTGATCGTGCCGGCGTAAATCTTGAGCGTTTATATCTGGACATAAAAACAAATCTGTCGCAAGAGTCTTGTTTATGCAAACGGTTGTCGATGGAGTAGTTTACCCGATTTGCACCTCAACAGATATAAGGGCAGAACACAAAGAATTTGTATGCAACCATGACGACGATATATTAGAACTATATTTGGCGGATAAAGAAATCTTACCGGCAGATTATTGGAATGCGATAATCGCTCTTGTGGCAAAAGCCAAAGCCTATCCGGTCTTGCATGGATCAGCAATGTGCAATATTGGCATCAATGAGTTGTTAGACGCCATCATTTCTTTTATATTTCCTCCGGCATCAGTCCCAAATAGACTTTCAGCTTATCTTTATAAAATAGAACATGACCCCAAAGGCATAAAAGAAGTTTTCTAAAAATTATTGACGGAAGTCTGAGACTTCGAACCGTTATAAAAGTCAATGATTCGGAAAAATTCATCAAGATTAAAAATCTAAAAACCATTTATCAGGGCAAAGAGATAAATGTTGATGAAGTGGTTGCTAATGATATCGCAATTATAGAAGATATAGAAGAATTAAGAATCGGAGATTATTTAGGTGTTAAACCTTGTCTGATTCAAGGATTATCTCATCAGCATCCCGCCCTCAAATCTTCTGTCCGACCAGACAAGCCCGAAGAGAGAAGCAAGTTGATATCCGCTCTAAATGTATTGTTTATTGAAGACCCGTCTCTGTCCTTTTCCATAAATTCATATAGTGATGAATTGGAAATCTCGTTATATGGTTTAACCCAAAAAGAAATCATACAAACATTGCTGGAAGAACGATTCTCCGTAAAGACCCATTTTGATGAAATCAAGACTATCTACAAAGAACGACCTAAAAAGAAGGTGAATAAGATTATCCATATCGAAGTCCCTCCCAACCTTACTGGGCCTCAATAGGACTGACTCTGGAACCTTTACCGATAGGGTCAGGGGTGCAAATCGAAAGTGAAATCTCCTTTGGTTATCTGAACCATTCTTTTCAAAATGCCGTTTTTGAAGGAATCCGTATGTCTTGCCAATCGGGATTGCATGGATGGGAAGTGACGGATTTGAAAGTAACCTTTACTTATGCCCTTTATTATAGTCCGATAAGTACCCCTGCCGATTTTAGACAATTGTCTCCTTATGTCTTCAGGTTGGCTTTGCAACAATCAGGAGTGGATATTCTCGAACCGATGCTCTATTTTGAGTTACAGATACCACAAGTAGCAAGTTCCAAAGCTATTACAGATCTGCAAAAAATGATGTCTGAGATTAAAGGTATCAGTTGTAATAAAGAGTGGTGTCTTATTGAAGGGAAAGTTCCATTAAATACAAGTAAAGACTATGCTTCAGAAGTAAGTTCATACACTAAAGGCTTAGGCACTTTTATGGTTAAGCCGTGTGGGTATCAAATAACAAAAGGCGGTTATTCTGATAATACCCGTATGGAAGAAAAGGATAAACTTTTATTCATGTTTGAAAAATCAGTATCATCAAAATAATGGAACGATCCAGGAATTTCTATAAGACAATACGGTTGGGGTATATACTTATCTCCGTTCTTATCGGATGTATAGCATATAATAGCTTCTATGAATGGCAGGAGATAGAAGCATTAGAACTTGACAATAAAAAAATAGACGAGTTCCGAAAAGAGATAAACAATATCAATATTCAAATGATAAAATTTTCTCTATTTGGTGAAACAATACTGGAATGGAACGATAAAGATATCGAACATTACCATGCACAGCGTATGGCAATGGATAGTATGCTCTGCCGTTTCAAAGCTACCTATCCGGCAGAGCGTATAGACAGCGTACGCCATCTTCTCGAAGATAAGGAACGGCAGATGTGCCAAATCGTTCAAATACTTGAACAACAACAAGCCATCAACGATAAGATAACCAGTCAAGTACCTGTAATCGTGCAGAAGAGTGTGCAGGAACAGCCCAAGAAGTCCAAGCGCAAAGGTTTCTTGGGCATCTTCGGCAAAAAGGAAGAAGCGAAACCAACTGTGACTACCACGATGCACCGTTCCTTTAACCGGAATATGAGAACCGAACAACAGGCGCAAAGCCGCCGCTTATCGGTTCATGCCGATAGCCTTGCCGCACGAAATGCGGAACTTAACAGGCAACTGCAAGGACTGGTTGTTCAAATAGACGGGAAAGTACAAACTGACCTACAAAAGCGGGAAGCCGAGATAACAGCCATGCGGGAACGGTCGTTCATTCAGATTGGGGGCTTGACAGGGTTCGTTATACTGCTACTGGTCATATCATATATCATCATACACCGAAATGCCAACCGCATCAAGCGATATAAACAGGAAACCGCAGATTTAATCGAGCGACTGCAACAAATGGCAAAGCGAAACGAGGCACTGATAACCTCCCGCAAGAAAGCCGTACATACCATTACCCATGAATTACGCACACCGCTGACTGCAATAACGGGCTATGCCGGACTGATACAAAAAAACTTCAATGCGGATAAAACCGGGATGTATATCCGAAATATTCAGCAATCCTCCGACCGTATGCGTGAAATGCTTAATACTCTTCTGAGTTTCTTCCGGCTGGACGACGGCAAGGAACAACCTAATTTCTCCACGTGTAGGATTTCATCAATAGCGCATACGCTCGAATCAGAGTTTATGCCAATTGCCATAAACAAGGGACTTGCTCTTACTGTGACGAATCACACGGATGCTGTTGTACTGACCGATAAGGAACGCATTCTACAAATTGGAAATAACCTGCTGTCAAACGCCATCAAGTTCACTGAGAACGGTGCCGTTTCTCTGACAATGGGGTATGATAACGGTATGCTGAAACTTATCGTCAAAGATACGGGTTCGGGTATGACCGAAGAGGAACAGCAACGTGTGTTCGGTGCGTTTGAACGTTTGTCAAACGCTGCCGCAAAGGACGGCTTCGGATTAGGTCTTTCCATTGTTCAGCGCATTGTGACAATGCTCGGCGGCACAATCCAGCTGAAGAGCGAGAAAGGCAAGGGCAGCCGTTTCACGGTGGAGATACCCATGCAGTCAGCCGAGGAATTGCCGGAACGGATAAATAAAACACAGATTCATCATAACCGAACACTCCATGATATTGTTGCCATCGACAATGACAAGGTACTTCTCCTAATGCTGAAAGAAATGTATGCACAAGAAGGGATACATTGCGATACCTGTACCAATGCGGCGGAACTGATGGAAATGATACGCCGGAAAGAATACAGTCTGCTTCTGACCGATTTGAATATGCCGGATATAAACGGCTTCGAGCTGTTGGAACTGCTACGCACCTCCAATGTGGGCAATTCAAGGATCATTCCGATTATTGTAACAACCGCTTCGGGCAGTTGCAACAGAGAGGAACTTTTAGAACGTGGATTTTCTGATTGCCTTCTCAAGCCGTTTTCCATATCGGAGCTGATGGAAGTTTCCGACAAGTGCGCCATGAAAGGTAAACAAAATGAAAAGCCTGATTTCTCCTCCCTACTGTCTTACGGCAATGAATCCGTCATGTTGGATAAACTGATAGCGGAAACCGAAAAGGAAATGCAGTCGGTCAGGGATGGGGAACAACGGAAAGACTTTCAAGAACTGGACGCCCTGACACACCACCTACGTAGTTCGTGGGAGATACTGCGTGCCGACCAACCATTAAGGGAACTTTATAAACAGCTTCATGGGAGTGCCGTTCCCGATTATGAAGCATTGAACAACGCCGTGACTGCCGTATTGGATAAGGGTTCGGAGATAATCCGGCTGGCAAAAGAAGAAAGGAGAAAATACGAAAATGGATAAAACAAAAATCATCGTGGTGGAGGACAACATCGTATATTGCGAGTTTGTCTGCAACCTGCTGGCACGGGAGAAATTCCGTACCGTGCAGGCTTTCCACCTCTCGACAGCGAAGAAACTTCTGCAACAAGCCGCTGACAATGATATAGTAGTTTCTGATTTGCGTTTGCCTGACGGTGACGGCATCGACCTATTGCGCTGGATGCGCAAAGAAGGCATGACGCAGCCGTTCATCATCATGACCGACTATGCCGAAGTACATACGGCGGTTGAAAGCATGAAACTCGGTTCGCTGGACTACATACCCAAGCAACTCGTGGAGGACAAACTCGTGCCTTTGCTCCGCACCATACTGAAAGAGCGGAATATCGGGCGAAGCCGCATGCCCGTATTTGCCCGTGACGGTTCAGCCTTTCAGAAAATCATGCACCGGATAAGGCTGGTAGCTCCTACCGACATGAGCGTACTGATATTCGGGGAGAACGGTACTGGCAAAGAGCATATTGCCCATCTACTGCACGATAAAAGCAAGCGTTCAGGCAAGCCTTTCGTGGCGGTGGACTGCGGCTCACTCACCAAAGAACTTGCGCCATCGGCGTTCTTCGGACACGTTAAAGGAGCGTTCACTGGTGCTGAAAACACAAAGAAAGGCTATTTCCACGAGGCGGAAGGCGGCACATTGTTTTTGGATGAAGTGGGTAATCTCGCACCGGAAACCCAACAGATGTTACTCCGTGCCATACAGGAACGGCGGTTCCGTCCCGTTGGCGACAAGTCCGACCGCAGTTTCAACGTCCGCATCATCGCCGCCACCAACGAGGATCTGGAAAAGGCGGTCAATGAAAAGCGTTTCCGACAGGATTTGTTATACCGCCTACATGACTTCGAGATAACCGTTCTGCCTTACGTGACTGTCAGGAGGACATCATGCCGCTGGCGGAGTTCTTCCGTGAGATTGCCAATAAGGAATTGGAATGCAATGTTAGTGGCTTCAGTTCCGAAGCGCGGAAAGTGTTACTGATCCATTCATGGCCGGGTAACGTGCGCGAACTTCGGCAGAAAATCATGGGTGCGGTGTTGCAGGCTCAGACGGGACTTGTCACGAAAGAGCATCTGGAACTTGGAATAACCGAAACAACCTCTGTTGTCGGCTTCTCCCTACGCAACGAAGAGGAAGATAAAGAGCGGATTATACGTGCTTTGAAGCAGGCTGGCGGGAACCGGAAGGTTGCTGCCGAATTGCTTGGAATAGGCAGGACAACACTCTATAATAAACTGGAAGAATATGGATTGAAGTATAAATTTGAGCAACCATAGCCCGCAATTCGCTGAAAATGGCTATCTTTGCATGACATATTAGAAGGTAACGGCGACTGGCAGAGCCTTTTGCCGCCTATATATAACATAAGACCGCAAGGCGTTTCGAGCGAAAATCTGGTAAATTGACACTACGGAGACGATTGCGTGATGCTTATGCTATGCCTACGCATAGCGTGCATTCACGTACTCTCCGTAAAAGGCTTTACCAGAGCCGTCGCTTGAAAGTAGTGTGATTTGCACGCTACTTTTTTGCCCTTGCCCAACGAAAGGAAACGATAATGGGTAAAGTACAGATTCTTGCCGTCCTCACGATAGACGGTTGTCAAAGCTCCGAGTTATATTGCAAAGCGTATAAGGAACTGCGCCTTGAAGATTGCGGCATCAATGAGATAAGGGAAAACGCCCTTTATCATATCACACCGGATTATTCCATCTCCATGCTTGACGAATGGCGGAAATCCACAACAGACATCTGCTATCTGGCGGAAGTCACTCCTGAAAAAGCGGACTACATCAACGGGCTGCTGCGTATGCGTGTGGTGGATGAAATCATACTTTACACGATTCCTTTCATTGCCGGAACGGGAAAGCGTTTCTTCCAATCCGCCTTGCCGCAGGAACAATGGACGCTGACCTCACAGAAGGTGTACCGCAACGGAGTGGTCCGCCATATCTATAAAGCGTGCGTTTGATGTCCATAAAATGGACGAATGTTCAGTAAATGAACACTTTAAGCTGAATACAATTCCTTTCAGATAAATAAATCGCGAAATTATCACTCTGAAATCCAGCACCTTGCAGAGAGCGTGCCGGATTTTTTATTTTATGGACACGCTTTTTGCCAATCATATTCATGTGCGCATACCGAAAAAACAGAGTGTAAAATTTCAAAATTGACAGGACATGAATTATTTCTTATTGACGGAAACAGAGTTCTTCCGCCGTATAAACGAAGCCGGGGACTGCAATATGGAAACGGCATACACGGCTTTCGCCACGCAAGTGATCGAACTATGCAACGGCAATGTGGACACCACCCGCACCATCATCGCGCTGGCTTACATTGAAATCGAGTTGCAGCACCATCCCGTGCGCAATCTTCCCGAAGAAAAGAGGGAGGTTGCAGCTACATCAGCAAGGCACTCTCTTTCGTTAGGAAGATGCAGAAGTTCCTTGCCGCTCCCCAAGTGTCACCACTAATCCCCATCCGTACATCCTCCGACAACACAACCGAAAATCCCGCCTCACCCCTGCAATGGACGGGCAACGCCATCGACCTCGTGGAACTTATCTACGGCATCAACGAGATGGGCTGCATCAATAACGGCAACATGCCGCTCAAACAGCTCGCCCCGCTCCTCTACAAGATTTTCGGTGTCGAATCAAAGGACTGCTACCGCTTCTATATCGACATCAAACGACGGAAGAACGAAAGCCGCACCTACTTCCTTGACAGGATGCAGGAGAAACTGAACGAGAAGATGCTCCGCGACGAGGAAATGGAACGTTTGAGAAAATAATCCTGTACCAATGATGAATCAGGGGGTGACGTTATGCCACTCTCTGATTTTTTGTAGGTTTTGTACCTGCCGTGCAGATACATTTCGTTATCTATTCGCCCGAAAACCAGCGAAAAGCACTATCTTTGTACCCACCTTACAGAATTGTATATGAGCATAGACAACCTCGACATAGTAAAACGGCTGATAGCCGAAAAAGAATGCGGACGGGTGGAGTTCAAGGAAACCACCGGACAGTTGGAGCGTGGCATGGAAACGCTTTGCGCTTTCCTTAACGGAGAAGGCGGCACGGTATTGTTCGGTGTTACCGACAAGGAAAAAATCATCGGACAAGACGTGAGCGACAAGACCAAGAGGGATATAGCGGACGCGATCAACCGGTTGGAGCCTGTGGCAATGGTACAAATATCTTATGCACCGCTGCCGGACAGTGAGAAGAAAGTAATTGTTTTTCGTGTTGAAGATTCAAGGCTCAACCGTCCGTTCTGCTATAAAGGAAGACCATATATGCGGGTGGAAAGTGCGACCACAACGATGCCACAATCAAAGTATAATGAACTTCTTTTGCAGCATGAAAAAGTCTGGCATAGCTGGGAAACCTACCCGAATACCGATTTGAAGATTACGGATTTGGATGAAGAGGAAATCCACAAGACGGTACGTTTAGGAATAGAGTACGGACGTTTACCCGAATCGACAGGTGACGAAGTTCCTATCATACTTGAAAAACTGAATCTTCTTGAAGGCGGTGTACTTAAAAATGCAGCCGCCGTATTGTTCGCCAAAAAGAAACTGGTACATTATCCGCAGAACTTGCTGCGACTTGCCCGATTCAGAGGTACAGACAAAACCGTATTTATAGACAACAAACGGGTACACGGGAACTTGTTCCATCTGCTTGACGAGGCAATGGCTTTTGTGTTCAGACATCTTTCATTATCCGGAACAACGGACGCATTGGAGCGTGAGGAACATTTGGAAATACCGCATAAGGCTATACGAGAAGCTGTAATCAACTCCCTATGTCACAGGAGTTACCGTGATATTGGAGGTTCGGTAGCCATAGCCATCTATGATGACCGTGTTGAAATAGAGAATCCCGGTTCGTTTCCGTCCGAATGGGATATGAATAAAATCAAATCCGAACATGGTTCAAAGCCCCATAATCCTTTAATTGCAGACACGCTTTATGTGCGAAAAGTATTGGAGAGCTGGGGACGCGGCATAAATCTCATAATAGAAGAATGTCAAAAGGTTAATTTGCCGGAGCCTGAATATCAAATAACAACCAATGAAGTGAAACTTGTCTTCAGATATAAGGTGGCAGGACAAGAAACAGGACAAGAAACAGGACAAGTAGCAGGACAAGTAGCAGGACAAGTAATGTCGCTTGTATCAGCTTTGGGAAATGATATTTTGCCGTTGAAAGAAATCATGGAGCGTTTATCTTTGAGGGGACGTGATAATTTCCTTACCAGTTACCTAAATCCTGCATTGAGAGAGGGACTTGTCGAACAAACCCATCCGGAAAATCCCAAGCACCGCAACCAAAAATACAGGCTTACTGAAGCTGGAAAAATCATTTTGTCAAAAGGCAACAGGAAGGATGGCTAAGAAGAAACATAAGAAAGATTCAGATGCAGACTTGCCTGTAATCATGGATTACGGCATCGGTTGCATATCCATTTATGACCCGGTTGATATGATGCCATACAATGACCCGCCTGTCACCGAGCAAACCCGTTTCAAGAAACTCCGCAAGGAAATGAAAGCGGAGTTCAAATGGTTGGCGTCTTCTATAACAATAGAGTATTGGAAAGAAAACCGGCAGATACCTTTCGGTGAGGAAATGTCGAAACTCAGAATCCGACTGTTGAGAATCTTCGCCGAAGAATACAGCATACTACTAAAAGATGATACAGAACTGAAAAACTATCTGCTCATGCTTGTCATTACCACCATCAACAAGCATCTCCAATCTGAAAATAAAAATCCGTAACCGGTCGTCGGCTACGGATTTTCCATATATAAACGGATATACTATTTCTGCTGCAACAGATGTTTCAGATTTTCGTCACCCGCGATGCGTTCCAGCTCGTCGGCGACAATCTGTTTCACCTCCTCCTTGATACGCCTGTAATTCGCCTGCACTGTTTCCTTCATGCAGTCTTTGCCATCCTCGTCCGTGAAGTCAGTAATTACGGGTATCGGCTTGTAGGCTTTCTCCTCGCGCTTGACCTTCTCGGCATCCACGACAATCTCACAGTGGAAAATCTTCTGTTCTATACGTTCGTTGAAGTTGTCGGACACCGAACCGACAAACATTCCCTGCGTCAAGCCGGAAATCTTGCTCGGCGGGATAAGCGCGTCCATCTGCGTGTTGATGGAGGTGGAAACATCCTGCCTGTTGATGGAAATGGACTGCCGTTTCTGCAACACCTTTCCGAACCGTTCCGAGAGCGTCTTGGCGGTTTCGCCCACCACCTGACCGGAGAAAATATTGCCGACGGTGTTCATCACCACTTTCGCCTCCTTGTCCCCGTAGTCACGCACCAACTGGCTGAAATCCTGAAATCCCAGACATACGGCAACCTTGTTGCTTCGTGCGGTGGCGATAAGGTTGTCCAGCCCCTTGAAATATATCGTCGGAAGCTCGTCGATGATAACTGACGACTTCAACATCCCTTTCTTGTTGATGAGCTTCACGATACGGGAATTATACAGACCGAGAGCCGCCCCGTAAATGTTCTGACGGTCCGGATTGTTGCCCACGCAGAGTATTTTCGGCTCTTTGGGATTGTTGATGTCCAGCGTGAACTCACTGTCCGACATCACCCAATAGAGCTGCGGGGAAATCATGCGTGACAGCGGGATTTTCGCCGATGCAATCTGCCCCATCAACTGCTCGGCAGCCCCTCCGAGCCACGCGTCCATGAACGGTGAGAGATAGTTCTCCAATTCCGGGTAAGATGTCAGTATCGGGAAGATATCCTCGTAACGGCGGTTCAGGAACTCGATGGCATGGGGGAACGTGCAATACTTGCCATTTTGGAAAATTTTAAGATACCAGATGATAGCCGCGAAGAGGATGATGGGCGATTCCACAAAGAAGTCGCCCTGCTTCTGCACCCAACTCTTGTTTAAGTTGAGCATGATGGTGTACGCGCTTTCGTAAGCGTCCGTAATATCCTCCATGAAGTCCGGGTGAATGGGATTGCAACGGTGCGAGCGTCGCGGGTCATCGAAGTTTATCACGTAGAACTTCGGCTTCACCTTGTATCCTCCGGGTGGTTGAGCAGATGATTATAGGCTATCGTGGACAAGTCGCTGAATTTGAAGTCGTAAACATACATCGAGAAGCCCTTCTCAATCTGCTGCTTGATAAAATTGTTTACCACCGCGTATGACTTTCCGCTGCCCGGCGTACCCAATACGATGGAAGCCCTGAAGGGATTCACTACGTTAATCCAGCCGTTGTTCCAACGTTTCCTGTAATAAAAGCGGGTGGGCAGATTGACCGAATACTCGCTTTCGATGAGCCGTGTTTCCTGCATGAAGCTCTCGTTCTCGTTGTTGAACACGTCATCCATGAGGTTGTGTTTCAACAGGCGGCTCATCCACAGACCGCCCATCAGCAGGCATACATAGCCCGTGCCTACGGTCAGCACGTAAAGCCCCGTCACCGCTTCAACCGGTAGCGGCAACGCCAGTATCCACCAGTTGAGGAAGAACAGTACGAACCCTGCGGCAAGAGCCGTCCAGATCCGTCCCCAAGTAATTTTCTCTCCCTTGACGCCCTTCGTTCCCAGACAGGACAGGGCAAGGAGGAGGACGGCAAACAGTTTCGTGTAGAGGATGGAACGGAACAGCCCCGCCGTGCGGTTGAAATTCATCAGGATTCTGTCCACCACGCCGATGTCCACGCTCCAGAGCCGTATGG
>ENA-OQIC01000371-OQIC01000371.1-human-gut-metagenome-genome-assembly--contig:-NODE-371-length-20406-cov-2.685833_pt1 | contig 20406 bp, 24 predicted proteins | sample MGYA00242572_ERZ504736 | MGnify/ENA primary metagenome ERZ504736 (study PRJEB26092, sample SAMD00036201) | human gut metagenome | host: Homo sapiens | study: EMG produced TPA metagenomics assembly of...
TATAAAGAAGTAGTACAAATACGCTCTTGAGTTCTCAAACCACCACCGCTCACCCGCCTCGAGGAACCCCAACCGGGGAACCACTCGCCGAGCGGCAGCGAAGAGTCAATTTACACGAACCCCGGCGATCACGCAAATCGACCCTTCCAAAGATACCCTGGAACCGTTGCAAATAAACACATCCCTCGGCGTGTCGAAAAAGGCCTCCGAACGGCCGTACAGCCAGTCTAGACCCCGAAGACAACGCCTACATGAACCAAAAACAAACTATAAACGGCGTGTCATACCCATATACATCTCATTCCCATGTGATGAATACCAAATGCAATCGCAAATCATGATTCCAGCGGAACAGAAAGAACAGAAATACAAAAGAGACGCGAAGAAGCATGAAACCTGGCTGCACTTGCGACGGCACGCACGCTGAAATACAACAAGAGCCGCCGACTCAGGGAAGTCGACGGCTCTCGCTGTTTCAATTGTTATTCAGTTATGTTTTGACCTGTGAGAAGGAAGTGAGATCAGGCAGTGACCTCAGCCTTGGCCTTCTTGCGATCCATGTAGCGCTTGATAGCCAGAGCCTCAAGTGCGATCACCAGGATTGCGGTCACGCCCCAAGCCACGTACATGGCGGTCTTCCAGATCGGGGTGGCGACCTTCGGCTCACCGTCTGCATACTGCCAGCTGTTGGCGGCGGTGTACAGAATATTGTGGGCGGCGGTACGCATGGCCTTCACGGAGGTTGCGGACTTGTCGGTGATGTGGTTGGTGATGGAGGTGGTAGCCAGCATGGAATCGTTGCCGTTACGGATCTCCTGATCACCGTTCTGGTAGCCGTAGCCGCCGAAATAATCGGTCAGGACGAAGCCCTTGAAGCCCCACTCGTCACGGAGCACGGTGTTCAGCAGAACGTTGTTGCCACCGGCATAGGTGTTGCCGATGTAGTTGAAGGCGCTCATCACGGCCTGTGCGCCGCCTTCCTTCACGCTCATCTCGAACGGCTTGAGGTAGATCTCACGCATGGCCTGCTCGTTGGTCCAGGTGCAGAGCATCTCAGTACGCTTGGTTTCCTGATCGTTCAGTGCGAAGTGCTTCATGAAGGAGTACACGCCCTTCTCCTTGGCGCCGGCGATCTCGTTGGATGCCATGACGCCGGAGAGCAGGGAATCCTCGGAGAAGTACTCGAAAGTACGGCCGGAGAATGCGTTGCGGTGGATGTTCATAGCCGGAGCGTACCAACCAGCAACATGCATGTCGTGAGCCATATCGCCGATCATCTCGCCGAACTGCTTGGCCAGATCCTTGTTCCAAGTGCAAGCGAATGCGGTGGAAGCCGGGAAGCCGATGGAGCCAACACCAGTGAAGTTGTTGTTCAACGAGGCCGGGCCGTCAGCGTCGGTGAGCTGGATCTTGCCGACGGAGGAGACGGCCGGAGTGCCGTAGCCGCCGTTGGCAATGAGGTTGTCCATATCGTCGAAGGTCAGCTCGTCAAGCAGCTTCTCCCAATCAGCATCGTCGTAATCCTTGCCGTACATGTCGGCCAGGCGGAGGCATTCTTGGCACCGGTGTCGGCATCTCGTCGGAATCGTCGTTGAACTGAGACGGATCGTAGTTGGTGTTGTTGTAGAAGGTTTCCTTTGCCTTATCAGACATTTCGAAGTTGGTCGGAGCGGCGGTGGCTTCCTTGTAGTTTGCGAAATGTCCTGCACGGCTCAGGTAGGTCACATCGCCTGCAGCATCATCGAACTGGTTGGTGGCCACGGTCTGGTCGCCATTGTGGGTGTTCGAATCGGAGTCGTAGGTGATGGTGTCGTCCACGGTGATCTTCTTGGAGCCGATCACAGTGTGGGAGTCGGAGTTGATGGAGATGTTGTAATCGCCCTTTTCGAGCACGTATGCTTGGCATTCTTGTAATCATAGGAAGCCATGTCATCGTCTTCGAATTCGACGGTCACGTCCTCGGAAGCGCCCGGCTCAAGCTTCTCGGTCTTCTCGAAGCCAACCAGGTTGGCACTGGCCTTTTCGATGCCACCTTCGGTGTACGGCGGGTTGTAGTAGACCTCAACAACATCCTTGCCAGCGGTGTCGCCGGTGTTGGTGACGGTCACATCAACGGTGACCTTGCCATCCTTGTACGTCACATCGTTGAGCTTCTGCTCGAAGGTGGTGTAGCTCAGACCGTAACCGAACGGGAATGCAACCATGGAATCGTAATCGATGGCACCTTCGGCCGCTGCGGTCTCATAGAACTTGTAGCCCACATAGATGCCTTCGGAGTAGTTCACAAAGCCCGGGATGGCGGTGACTTCGTCACCAGTGAAGCCCGTGTACTTGGCGGCCTTGTCTTCCATGTTGGTGTATTCGAACTTGCCGAAGTTGTTGTAAGACACCGACTGGGTGAGATCCTTCAGGAAGGTGTCGGAAGTCTTGCCGGACGGGTTGGTATCGCCGGCAAGCACGTCACCGAGTGCGGAGAAGCCGGTCTGGCCTGCAGGCGGGCACCACACGACGGATTTGATCTGCGGATAGTCGTTCAGGAAGTCGAACTGGAAGGTGTTGGCGCCGTTGTAGACGAGCGTGACCTTGTTGAAGTTCTTGGTGACCAGGTCGAGCATATCGCGCTCGGTCTGGCTCAGCTGCAGGAAGCTTTCGCCGTCCTTGAAGTCCTCGTAATCCTTGGAGTTGTTCTCATAGGTGATGCCTTCGGCCTTCATGTTCATCGGAAGGTCAGCGCCCTCGCCACCGACGCGGGTGAGCACTACAACAGCCTCATCGGAGAAGCTCTTGGCATCGGAGACAGGGAATCGGAATACTGGTCGGCCGGAACCTCAGGCAGGGTCCAATCCTGTGCCACATGCCAACAACTGGGCGATCTGCACGGTAATCGGTGTACAGCTTGGTCAGGTCGGCGTTGGTCTCGATGCCGGCTTCCTTCATGCCATCAAGCAGGGAAACGGTGTCATACTGGTCAGACATGGAGCCGGAGCCGGTGCCGCCGTATACCGGGTTGGTGGAGCCCCAACCGAACACGTTGACCTTCTTGTTAGCCAGCGGCAGGTTGGAATCATCGTTCTTCAGCATGGTGATGGCTTCCGACTGCACTTCCTTGGCCAGCTCGTTGGCCTTGGAAACAGTGGTGTCAGACAGCATGTACTTGGTGATGGTCGCGTTGTTGAGCAGCGTCGACAGCGGACCGGACAGCATCATGGAAACCGCGACGACAATGCCGACCAAAGCCACAAGCCAAGACTCGGAGTGATGATCTTACGGGTCGCCACTTCCTTCACCGTCTTCTTGTTGACGGCAAAAGTAATGATCAGCGCGAGCACAAATAGCACGCCAATCGCAATCAGGTACGGCGTCAACGAACCGATAACGTTCATGACGTCAGCCATGTTGATTTGCAGCATGGTCTGCCTCCTCCTTGATTCTCATAACCAAACGACATGCAGGCTCCGATTTCCTCATCGAAACCAGAAATCATGCAACGCTGCCCCGCGTCACGCAATTTCCAGAAGTGAAGACACTTCTTCATGTCGATGTTTCGATTTCACCAAAATCCGCGAAAAAAGCACCCTGATTTTTCCCAGCCTGTCGTTTCGCGTGCATAATCTGCATACCACCTGCGCATGTAAAACTACCATTCGTACACATATAATCCCGTTGCACGCATGCATCTGGCACAATGTGCGCTCATCCGCAGATTGTTGCAACATCCTTGCCTTGATTGCGGAAATCATCGATCTTCATTGCGCTTCCAACTCCATAATCGCAATTCCTGCGATATTTTCGGCACACTACAGCGAGCTGTTCCAGCGGCAACTTACGTAAGGCAAGTACATGGGTGCCATGAGCGACTTAAGCGCATTGAATCTGGAGGCAGGCAGCCTCGTTGGCGGATACACGTTGATTTCCCGGCTTGGATCGGGGGCGATGGGATCGGTATGGCGGGTGCGAGATGACGGCGGACACCAGTATGCGATGAAAATTTTGCGCGATTCCCTTGCCGAGGACGATGCGTCCAGCGAACGCTCCCGCGATCAGCTGACCGCACGCGAGCGCCTGCGTAGGGAGGCTATGGCGCTGCAGAAAGTGCGTCATCCGGCGTGTGCGGCATTGTGGATATGGAATTGGATGATGCGCTGGCCTTCATTGTGACCGAGCTGATCGAGGGCAAGAATCTACGTGAAGATGTGCGCGCCAACGGCCGGTATGTGGGCGATGATTTGGAACGGTTGGGACGCAAGCTGATCGAGGCGGTGAAGGCCGTGCATGCGGCCGGTATTGTGCACCGCGATATCAAACCGACGAATGTGATGGTGTCGAATACCGGACCGGTATTGGTGGATTTCGGCATTGCCATGGGCGAGGGCGAAAGTCATGTGACTCGTACCGGATTGGTGATGGGCACGCCTGGATTCATCGCGCCGGAAATCATCGACGGTGCCGAATCCGATGAGATGAGCGATTGGTGGTCGGTGGCGAGCGTGCTGGCATTTGCCGCCACTGGCGAGCCGGTGTTCGGCACGAAACCGATGATGGCGGTATTGGAGCGTGCTGCCGCGGGAAGCGCGAATTTGGCGGGATTGCCGGCTGGGACCATGGCCGCGTTCCGTTCGGCGTTGGATCCGGATCGTACGAAACGTTGCACTCCAGACGAGTTGTTGCAGGCGATTGCGTTGGATGCGTTGAATCCGCAAGCTTGGATTTCGGGGAATACTTCGGATGCCGCCGATAGTGCCAGGTCGGAGGCGATGCTCCCTTTTGATGGATCGCCCGACAATCCACGAATGCTTTGGCGGGCGTTAGACCATGTGACGGGAGAAGACGCCATCGGCACGCGCACCTTGCCGCAATTCGTTGAGGCCACGCAGGCAATCGGCGCAACCGTTATTGCTGACATAACCGATACCGTTATTGCCGATGCGCCCGATGCCGGCACCTCGGTCATGGATATCAACGCGCATACCGCAACCATTCCTCTTGGCACCGGCACGCGCGTGCTGCCTGTCAATAGTGGGGATACCAGTGTGCTGCCGCAAGATACACCGCAATCCACGCGGGTGATGCCGGTCCAGGACGCTTGGAATCCCGCTCAAGAGGCCGCACAGATCGACCCGGCCATCAAACCTGCATTGCAGCGCATCGCCAACCAGCGGCCTCCTGCCGTAATACCGAACGCATCGGTTGAAATGGCGCAAAGTGCGCAGCCACAAGACATGCAAACATCTGCCGTGCCAACCGCACCGGTCACTCCGGCCGCGCCGCTCAACCGAACGTGCCGCAGAGTGTACTGCAACCGCCGAATCCGCCGACGTGCAACGCGGCGAACTGCTAGGCAGAGGCGTGCCCCTCTGCGTGCTGATGGCGATTCCTGTGGCCGCATGCGGCCTGTTCTCGCCATGGATCGCCCTGATCGCGGGCGCGCTGCTGGCCTGGTTGCTCGCCACCATTGGATTCAATATGGAGGCGCAGCTGGAACGCGAAGGCCGCCGTGGGGGCAGCCGCAGGCTTCCGACTGGTTCGCCCGCGCCGCCACGCTGCCTTGGCATGTGCTCAAGGGGCTGGGTTATGCGGTGCCACGCGCACTGATCATGGCGGTCATCGCCGCATTAGGATTGACGATTGCCACAGTCACGCTGCAACTGCCGTTTGCCATGTTGATACGTCGATATTCGGATTCACGATTCCGCTGCCGACCTGGATTGAAGGGCCGGTTTCGCAAAGCGGCGTCGCCCAGGCCGGTTGCTGCGCCATCGGCTGGCTGGTATGCGCCTCGCTCCGGGAGCATTGGTGCTGCGATTGGGTGCCGGCGCATTGCGCGGCGCCCGAAATCCGGCACCACTGCCGAATCGTACGATATGTAGTGACGCATCTCACGAAATACGCAGCGAAAATCAAAAATCGGCAAACGTTTGCAATCATCAGAAAAACATCAGATAATCGCACGTAGTATGGCAACGTGAGCTTTTACGAAATACTTCATTCAGCAATAGCGTGCCCACACTACTATGGTGCACAGCATCGTGATGTGAACATCGAAAGGAATGTGGATGGCCCAGAACAGTAAGGATGCGCAGAAGCGCGCCAGCCGCGCCGAGCGTAGGGCCGCTGAGGCCGCGGAGATGAAGCTCGCGCCGAACAGATGGAGAAGGAGCGCAAGCAGCAGACCCTCATCGGCGCCATCGTGATGGCGGTGCTGGTGATCCTGGTGGCGATCGGCGCGTTCACCGTGTATCACAACATGCACAAGAACACCGAAACGCAGGCTTCCACCCAGACCGTGGAAGAAGCGTACGACAAGCTGCAGCAAGTCGAAAACACCCCTAAGCTCGTCGATAAGAAGGGCGGATTGCTGATTTCGAAGGATGGCTACGGCAAGTCCGTCGAAGGCGCACCGACTGTTGCGATCTACATGGATTTCCTGTGCCCGGGCTGCGGCAATCTGCATCGTCAGCTTGATGAGGATCTGCAGAAGATGGTCGACGCGGGTCAGATCAATCTTGATTTGCATTTCATGGCGTTTATGGACAAGTGGTCCACCGACGATTATTCAAGCCGCGCAGCGAATGCCGCGATCTATCTGGCCGAGCATGACAGCGATCCGAGCCATCTGATCACCTTCCTCGAAAAAATGTACGCCGAGGATTTCCAGCCTGAGGAAAGCTCGAATTACAAGTCCGTCAGCGACGATCAGATCAAGGAACAGATGATCGCCTCGGGAGTTTCCGAGGATGTGGCGGACAAGGCGTTCGGCCGCGACTACCAGGATTGCTTGACGCCATCGACACCTATACGCCGAAGCGCTCCGAACTGTGGAACACGTCCGGAACCTACAAAGACAGCATGACCACCCCAACGGTGACCATCAACGGCAAGTTCTGGGATATGAACCAGTTGAGCACTGCGCAGGAGACCATTGAGGAAGGCCTGCTGGAGGCCATCGGAATCAAGTCCGACGACATCGGCAAGGAAGGCGTGATGCCCTCCATCGGCTCCGACAAGGATCCGATCTCCAACACCACTGGCGAGTGATCAGCCTACGCAATCCTCATAATCGAAAAATTATACCCCCTACTCGCCAGCGTGCCAGCCAAAGCGCAGTTCCAAGTTGACGGTATCGGGCACGCTGGTTATGCTATTCAATCGTTGCCGTTTTTATGCATTATGCTAGAAAGCGGCACAAGCCTCCTTAGCTCAGATGGCCAGAGCGGCCGCCTTGTAAGCGGCAGGTCGTCGGTTCGATCCCGACAGGAGGCTCGAAACCCGTTTTGACGGGCTTTGACCTCTTACCATGGGTAAGTGATCCAGAAGCCTTCCCCCAACTTATGGCTTCTGGCGACCGGACGAGGCTTCCCCCAACCTGCCTCGTCCGGGCAGGGGGCAGGACATCCCCTTCTCTCCTGCCCCCTTTTTCTTTACTCCTTTTCCTCGAAAATGTGGCGGTATAGATAAAGCCAGCGGAAACCATGCCATTCGTCCCGATCTGACCGTTACAATGACGGCGATGTAGGCAGTCGCTGGAAAGAGGACGTATGACAAGAAGGTGGACCCCCCGGAGATTCGTGACGCTTCGGCGTGTTCGAGTGACGGCATGCGTGGTCTCGTTGACGCTCGCCTCGACGCTCGCATTCGGCGTAGGCGCGCGCAAAACCGTGGCTCTGACCATCGATGGCGAAACCACCACCGTAACCACATACGCGATGAGCGTCGACCGTCTGCTGCAGGAACGCGGCGTGAAGGTCAAAACGCATGATCTCGTGGAATCCACCAGCCCACCAGCATGCTGAGCAACCATGACGTGGTGACGGTACGAAGCGCCTACCAGACCACCATCACCATCAACGGGCAGGAAGTGCCCTTCTGGACAGTGGCGACCAGCGCCGAACAGCTGATCGGATTCTTCGAACAAAACGAAGCAGACGCGGCAAAAGTCACCGTCAATATCGACAACGTGTACAACAAACTCACCGGCGGACTGATCATCAACCAAAACGGGCCGGTCACCGTCATCGCAGACGGGCAAAGCTCCGAATCGCCGAATGGCAAACTGCCGGCGGCCTCCATTCTTGACTCCAAAGGCATCACGCTGAACAAGGAGGATCGCGTCAGCGTCGAAAAAGACAACGGCGAAACGATCCTGCGCGTCCGCCGCGTGACGCACGGCGAGGAAACACGCACGAAAGCGGTGCCTTTCGGCACGCAAACCATCGTCGACCCCAGCCTGCAGCCCGGCGAAGTCGTAGTCAGGCAGGAAGGCGAGGACGGCGAAATCCAGCAAACGTACGACGTCACGTACGTGGACGGCGAGAAGGAAAGCGAGACGCTGACCAACGAAACGACCACGAAAATCGCCCTCGATCAGATTATCGCAGTAGGACCGGCAGCATCTTCCGACGATTCGGGATCGGATGACGGATCCGGCAATTCCGGAGATACCGGCAATTCCGATAATTCCGGAAAGAACGACAATTCGAACAAGAACAACAATTCCGATAATTCCGACAAGAAAGACGATTCGAACAGTAATTCCGGCAATACGGATAATTCAGACGACAACAAGAAGGACGATTCCGGATCGAAAACGGACCCGGATCCGACGCAACTCCAGACCCGACCCCCACGCCAACGCCGGACCCGACCCCCACGCCGGATCCGACGCCCACCCCGACACCGCAACCTTCCGATCCTTCGGCAGGATGCCGCCTCTATCACCCCTCCCCCGCGCAGGCACAGGCCTACGCGGCCGGAGCCGCGGCGCAATATGGCTGGACCGGGCAAAACTGGACCGATCTGGTGAAACTGTGGACGCGTGAATCGAGCTGGCTGTGGTATGCGGAAAACGCATCTTCCGGAGCCTACGGCATCCCGCAGTCGCTTCCTGGCAGCAAAATGGCGGCATTCGGCGCAAACTGGCGTGACGATGCGGCCGTGCAGATCGACTGGGGCCTGAGCTACATCGCGCAACGCTACGGCAGCCCGTCGAAGGCATGGGAGCATTCCGAGCAGGTCGGATGGTATTAAACAACGCCGATCGCAACAATACGCAAACGCAACAGCGCACACTTTTCATACCAGTTGAACGGATAATGAGGTAATGACAGAACACGCGAACGAAACCAACGCAACCGACGAAACCGCGCAAGGCCGCCTGTTGGGGGCTGCCGACATTCGGCGTATCGCGGCCGAGGCCGGTATCAGCCCGACGAAAAAATTCGGGCAGAATTTCGTAATCGACCCGGGCACGGTTCGTCGTATCGTGCGCGAGGCAGGTGTGACCGCCGACGATCATGTGCTGGAAGTCGGACCTGGACTCGGTTCACTGACATTGGCGATTTTGGAAACCGGCGCACGATGACCGCCGTGGAGATCGACCCGCCCGTTGCGGAACGACTGCCCGGCACCATCGCCGAATTCATGCCGGATGCGGTGGATCGTTTCCGCGTGGTCAATCGCGATGCGTTGACCGTGACGCCGGAAATCTGCCTGATTTCCAAATGATGATTCGTTTACACTGGTCGCCAATCTGCCATACAACGTGGCCACGCCGATTCTGCTGACCTTGCTGGAACGTTTCGACAATCTCGGCACGTTCCTCGTGATGGTGCAGAAGGAAGTCGCGGACCGACTGAGCGAAAAGCCCGGTTCAAAGATCTACGGCGCTCCAAGCGTGAAGCTCGCTTGGTATGGTACCGCGGAACGTGTGGGCATTATCGGGCGCAATGTGTTCTGGCCGGCACCGAATGTGGATTCCGCGCTGGTGCTGTTCAAACGATATGAGGGCGGGCACACGCCTTCGGCCAACAATCCCGACGGTTCCGTAGTGGACCGCGAAAACGTGTTCCGTCTTATCGACGCCGCATTCGGCCAGAGGCGCAAAACCCTGCATGCCGCGTTGAAGAAGATCGTGCCCTCCGAAGCGTTCGAGCAGGCGGACATCGATCCGACGCGCCGTGGCGAAACGCTTGCCATCGACGAATTCGTGGCATTGGCACGAGCCGTGGGCGAGGTGTCGCAAGCATGAGCGACACCAACACCGCAATCAACACGGGTCAGCGTGGACTGCCCGGCGAAAACGAATCTGACCCTGCACGTAGGCAGGCCACGCAGCGAATGGGGTGGCCGACACGAGCTCGACACCATCTACTGCGCCGTCGGCGTGTACGACACCGTCACCACCAGTCGCAAAAAGCCCGGATCCGGTTTCTCCCTGAATCTTGAAGGTGCCTATCTTGCGATCTGCCTCCTCCGGCAGCGACATGCGACGCAACCATGCCGTGCTCGCCCTGTTCGCCATGGCCGAAGCGAGCGGCCATGAACCGGATGTGGCGTTGAACATCGAAAAACGCATTCCCGTTGGCGCGGGCATGGCAGGAGGTTCCGCGGATGCGGCCGCCACGATTCTGGCATTGAACACGCTATGGAATCTTGATTGGTCCATTGAACGGTTGCAACAGGTTGCCGCCACATTGGCGCGGATATGCCGTTCTGCCTGACCGGAGGCTATGCGCGAGGCACCGGCTTCGGCGAGCAGATCGAACAACTCAGCGAAAACAGCGACGCGTGCTGGAACTGACGGATCAGGGCTTTGCAGGCCGTCTGCTGGTCGGCGCGTATCAGGCGGAACTGCGCACGCCGGAAGTGTATGCCATGTTCGACCAAATCGGCGCCGGCGCAACCGACAACAATCATCTGCAACAGGCGTCGATCTCACTGCATCCACGCAGCGGACAGGCGATCGACGAAGCGTTGCAGGCAGGCGCCAAGCAGGCGTTCGTCTCCGGATCCGCCCTTCCGTAATCGCATTCGTGCCAACCGACGATGCGGCACGCGCCGTGCAGTCGGCATGGCAACAAAGCCGTTGCGTCGACCGCATCATCGCCACCAAGCACCGGCCCATCCGATTGTGCATATCATCGCGTAACAGTAAGGTTGAAGTCAACCGATTTTTGGAGAAGGACTCGTACATGACTCAGGCTAACGACGAGCGCGCCGCGCGCAAACAGTACATTCGCCGCCGTCAAAAGGTGGTGTTCACCATCACCGGCACCATTTTGACGATCGCATTGGTGATTTCCCTGCTGTTCTTCTTCCATGTTGGAGGATTGGGCAATGTCAAGTCGGCCGCGGTACAGCCGAATTACGGCCAGCAGGCCCCTTGCGCAGCACAGGAACAGGACGGCAGCAAAGGCAAGTACGTGGAAACCGCAACATCACCGTGCGCGTGCTCAACGGCACTGAATTCGCCGGCTTCGCGCAAGCCGTCAGCAGCGCGTTGCAGAACCGCGAGTTCAACACCCAGGCAGCCGGCAACTACACCAGCTCCAAAGTGGAACGCACGATGATCATCTTCGGCAAGAACGCCATCAATCAGGCGTACACGGTGAACAGCAACTTCACCGACGCGACGATGGTGATGGACGATCGTGAGGATATGCTGATCGACGTTGTGGTTGGCGCGACTTTCGACAATCTGCAGAATCAGAAGAAGGTGCCGACCGCCGGCAAGGAGATCGACAGCTTCGAGGGATGCGTTACCGTCGACAAGATGACCGACGTACAGAAGGCCCCCGAACACGACGCCGTGTGATTTGCAGATTTTTGATTTGCAGATTTTCGGATTGACCTCACGATTTCGATTTTTCACTGAAAATCAAGGTCGTGAGGTCAATTCTTATGTTCGTGGGTTAAAGCGCGGGCGAAATCCTCCAGAGAATACCCCCGAAACCGCACTTTTCGGAACCGACTGACCGCACGATTCTATTTTTTCCCCGAAAAATCGAATCGTGCGGTCATAGAATCCAAATCGTGAGGTCAGCAAGCAGACTACTCGGCCTGCTGTTCCTCATACCAACGGTTCAACTCGGCAACAGCGACATCACGCTCGACCGGGCCGTTATCGAGGCGATATTCCAGCATGTGCTTGTACGCCTTGCCAACCAGCGGCCCCGGGTCAATGCCGAGCAGCTGCATGATTTCGTCACCGTTCAGATCAGGGCGGATCGCGTCGAAATCCTCCTTCTCCTTCAGATCGCGCACGCGCTGTTCCATCTCGTCCATCGCCGACGAGAACACCATGGCCTTGCGCTTGTTCTGCGTGGTCGCGTCGGCACGCGTAAGGCGGTTCAGGCGCTCATACAGCGGACCCGCATCCTTAACGTAACGGCGGACCGCGGAATCCGTCCACGGCTCCTCCACGTAGCCGTGGAAGCGCAAGTGCAGATTGACCAGCTCGCTGACGTCCTCGACCATATGATGGTCGAAATGCAATGCCTTAAGGCGCTTGCGGGTCATTTTCGCGCCGACCGCATCATGATGATGGAGCTCACCTTGCCACCCGATTCGAAACGACGCGTCTTCGGCTTGCCGATATCGTGCATCAGCGCGGCCAAACGCAACGTCAGATCCGGTGCCGGCACAGGGCCGTCCGGGCCGGTTTCGAGGGCAACCGCACGATCAATGACGATCATGGTGTGCTCGAACACGTCCTTATGACGATGATGTTCGTCGATTTCGAGCTGCAATGCCGGAATTTCCGGGAAGACGATATCGGCAAGACCGGAATCGACCAGCGCTTCGATACCTGCGCGCGGGCGATCGGACAGCAGCATTTTGACCAGTTCGTCGCGTACGCGCTCAGCGGAAACGATTTCAATGCGATCGACCATGTCGGTCAGCGCTTCAGCGGTTTCCGGTTCGATACGGAAGCCCAGTTGCGCCACGAAACGTACGGCGCGCATCATGCGCAGCGGATCGTCGTCAAACGACTGGCGAGGATCGACCGGCGTGCGCAACACGCCCTTGGCCAAATCGTTCGCGCCGCCGAACGGATCGACGAATTCCAATTCCGGCACACGCAACGCCATGGCATTCACCGTGAAATCACGGCGGGAAAGATCGCCTTCCAGCGTGTCGCCATAATTGACTTCCGGCTTGCGCGAGTCGGGGTCATACGTGTCGGAACGGTAGGTCGTTACCTCAACCTGCACTTCCGTGCCATCCTCACGCCTGCGCATGGCGCCCAACGTGCCGAATTTACGGCCCATATCCCAAAAGCCATCGCGCCCGAAACGGCGCAAAATGTGTTCAAACTGCTCAGGACGCGCCGATGTGCAAAAATCCAAATCATGCGATTTACGATGCAACAGCAGGTCTCGAACGGGACCTCCCACCAACGCCAATTCATAGCCTTCCGCGGCGAACATACGCCCTAATTCAATGGCCTCTGGCCACACTTCGAAGTTCACGCCATCCCTTTCCGGCACCACAAGTTTCTGCCTTACCAGCATACCGTTACCCCACCTGCACACAGAATTGAGTATGGTTGGAATCATGATTACGCCCGCAGACCTTGCACGCATGCTTGCCCATGCTGCGGACGACCATGCCCAAAATCCGATGGAACCAGACAAACTGCTGTACACATCGCAGTCCGTTTCCTTGCGGCAAGAGACCATCATCACGCCCAACGCACCCACCCCGGCAATAATGCCGCAGCGGCGCGCCACGGACGGTCCGACCACGTTCGCCTCGCTCGACGCGCAGGAACTGCCGGTAGTGCGCGAATATTCGGCGGGAGGTCTCGTATTCGACGACAAGGGCCGTGTGGCGATCATCGCACGCCACTCGCGTAGCGGACATTTGGAATGGTGCCTGCCGAAAGGTCATATCGAAAAAGGCGAAACACCGCAGCAAACCGCCGTTCGCGAAGTTCACGAGGAAACAGGAATCCTAGGTGAAGTGGTCGATTCCATCGCCACCATCGACTACTGGTTCACCGGAACCAGCCAGCGCGTGCACAAGCTGGTGCATCATTTCGCATTGCGTCAGATCGGCGGCGAGTTGACGGTGGAAGGCGACCCGGATCATGAGGCGGAAGACGCGATTTGGGTGGATTTTGCTGATTTGGACGACGTTCTCAGCTACCCGAACGAACGAAAGATAGCATGGTTGTACGCAAGGAAACTCAACAGACAGGCGTGAAGGTGAATCAACCCGCACAACGGAACGTTCCGCACGGCATGCGTGCGCTTTCGGCAATCCTCGCCATGGTTATGACCATGGCGTTGATGTTGTTATACGCACCTGTGCCGAAAGCCGAAGCCGAAGAAACACAGGAATCGCAATCCGGCACCATGCTGTCGATCGACTCCTCCACCGCCGTGCTGACCGACACTTCCGGCTATCATTTGAGCGCGACGGTGACCAACACCACCGATCAGGAAATCCCTTCAGGCACGCTCACCCTTGCCATGAACGCCTTCTACACGTTCGTGTCGCGCAACGATATCCAGGAATGGTCGGAAGGCATCGGGCAGATTCCCACGCCCAATATCGTTGGGCAGAGCGAGGTTCCCGCGCTTCAACCGGGAGCTTCGGCGAACGTGCACATCGACGCGGACTCGAATCAGGAGACGCTGGCGTCCGTCAACTCCTGGGGGCCGAAACCGGTCACGCTCAGTTATGAGCCAATGGCGTTCAACAAGACGAAGCGCACACTTTCGCAACACGGACCGGAGCTGGAATCAATACCCCCGACACGCCCGCGATGAATATCACCATCGTGCAGCCGCTCGAAGCGCAAGGATGGACCACCGACAACACCATGCTGGAACAGCTCGTCAACAAAGGTGGCGTCACCTCCGCGGAACTCTCGAAAATCGCCGTTCCCGGCAAAGAAGACGAGGCACGACTCAAGTCGCTGGAACAGACGTTCACCAAGCATGACAAACTGCAGGTGGTGGCCGATCCAACCTATCTGAAGGCGATGCCGATGCCGACGCAAGTCGACGGCATCACGCAACCGGCCCTGTTCGACATCACCGCCTATTCCGCGCTGAACGACAGCAAAACCTATGATTCGGCAGGCGTCGGCACCTCGCAATGGAACGCCGAACAGGCCTTGAAAAACTATCAATCGGCGTTGGGTGACCCGAACGCGAGTATGACCACGTATGCATGGCAGGGCACCGGCAATTGGACCGCCGACGCGCTGGCGAAAGCCAAGCAGCAGGGGTACGACACCGTCATCGCCACGCATGATTTCGAAGAGGATGATGCGGCCACCGCGGAAACCGGCAAGACCGTAGTAACCACCGACGCCGGCGACATCACCGTACTGACCGCGCAAAGCGTGCTTTCCAACCTTGCACAAGGCAAGGCGACCAGTGCCGACGCCGAAGCGGACGGCGAGGGAACAACGGCCGGGCGTCTCGCGCGATTCGTCGCGCAAAGCGCGTTCTACCAGATGGAGCAGCCGTATTCGGAACGCAATCTGCTGGTCTGCCTGAACGGCAACTCTGATCCGGCCGTCGTGGACGCACTGATGACGGACGTCGAACAATCGCCATGGCTGAACATCACCGATCTGAACACGCTCAACAACGCCGACCCCGCCTTGAGCGGCGACGATGCAGCCGCGATCGTGCCGCAATCCGACGGAATCAATGATGCGACGCAAGCCAATCTCAGGCAGACGCTCAACACACTGGCAGCCTCGACAAACGACATCAAACGATTCAACGCATCCATCCTCACCGACGTCGCCGACGATGCCAAGCAGGCCCCCGCAGGCCTCAAAGCGTGGCGCAGGCAGCTCGTCAACGCGCACGGCATCATGGCCCTGCACGCGCTAGGCGGCGAAAATCCAGCCGGAAGCACCATGGTGGAAGGAGCCGGGCAACTGGCGTCCCTGCTCATCAACGGCGTGGCCATCACACCGACGGAAAACGTCAACGTGGTCAGCGAAACCGCGCAAATGCCCGTTACCATCAGCAACAGCCACCCCTATCCGGTCACGGTAAAAGTCTCATCATTGACTAACTCCATGCAGATCGTCACTTCGCGTTTCGACACCGTGGAAGTGCCCGCGCACGGCGAAGCCAAGTGGCGTTCATTATCCGCGTGGCCACCTCCGGCACCGCGGACGCCACGCTCAGCCTGCAGGACAGGCAGGGCATCACATTCGGAGCGACACAAACCACCCACATCACCAGCGCATTGCAGATCAGCGACAAAACCGGCTTCATCATCATCGGCATCGCGTGCTGCTTGGAGCTTTGGGACTGTGGCGCCAATTCCACCGTAAGAAGGATCCCGACGAATGAGTTCTTCCGTTGGCCGTAATTCACTGATCATGGCCTCCGGCACCGCGGCCTCGCGCGTGACCGGGCAAATCCGTACCATTCTGCTCGCTTGGGCTTTAGGCACCACCGGCTATGCGGCGAACGCCTACCAAGCCGGATCCATGATTCCGCAGGTGATCTACACCTTGGTTTCCGGCGGTATTTTCAACGCCGTGCTCGTGCCGCAGATCGTGCGCACGTTGAAGGCAAAAGACGCCGAAACCAAACTCAACAAGCTCATCACGCTTGCCATCACCATGCTGTTGGCGGTGACGATCCTGATGGCCCTATGCACGCCGCTGCTCACCAAGCTGTATGTGAACGGTAGCCCCGAAACCATGGCGTTGGCGACCTCATTCACCCTGTGGTGCATGCCGCAGATCTTCTTCTACGGCCTATATACGGTGGTCGGCCAGATTCTCGCGGCCAAAGACCATTTCACCGCGTATGCGTGGAGTTCCGTGGGTGCGAACATCATCAGCTGCATCGGCTTCGGCACGTTCATCGCGCTATTCGGCCGTGCCACCGAGCATCCTCTTGATTTTTGGACCGCCGACAAAATCGCCCTGACCGCAGGCACGTGGACGTTGGGCGTGGCATTCCAGGCGCTGGTACTGTTCATTCCACTGACCAAAATCGGATTGAAATACCGCCCCACCTTCGGCCTTCGTGGCATTGGATTGCGTTCCATGGGACCGGTCGCGGCTTGGAGTGTCGGCATTGTCGTAATCGACCAGCTCGCCAATATCGTAATCACGCGTACCTCCACTAACGCGCCGATGCTCGCGCAGCAGCAGTTCGGCATCAATCCGCTCGACGTGGCCGGCAATGCTTCATACCAGAACGCGTACACGATTTACATGTTGCCGTATTCGCTGATTGCCGTTTCGCTGGCAACCGCAATTTTCCCGAAAATATCCCGTGCGGTCGCCGATCATAATATCGCCGAAGCGCGCATCGATCTCAGCCAGGCGCTGCGCAATATGGGTGTGATCATGTGCTATTTCGCGGTCGCTTTCGTGGTGATGCCCGTTCCGATCATTCTCGCGTTGCTGCCGTCTGTGAGCGTCAGAGAGGCGATTCTTATGGCGGGACCGTTGGTCACGCTTGGCGTGGGACTTCCGTTCGCCAGCGCGTATCTGATTATCCAGCGCACGTTCTATGCCTTCGAAGACGGCAAATCGCCGTTCATTTTCATGCTGTTCGCCATGGGCATTCAAGCGGTAAGCGTGATCATCGGCGCGAAACTACTCCCCCCTACCGAATGGACGACAATGATCGGCATGGTAGGAGCCATGAGCTACATACTGCCGATCCCCATCCTGTATGCCATGCTGCGCAAACGATTCGAAAACAATATCGACGGTCCGCGCATAGCCATCTCGTATCTGAAATCGATTGGCGCGGCAGTAGCTACCATGTTCATCGGCGTGACGGTACGTGACAGCGTCTACCAGCTTGTCGGCGCCCAAATCGGAGCGGTGGACGGTCATATGAACTGGATTCAGGCAGTGGCGTGTGCCGCACTGCTGGCCATAGTGGCCTTCATCGTTTACGTAGCATGTTGCGGCTGCTACGTTCCGAGGAATTCAAGGAGGCGATCGCACTGATTTCCTCACGTATTCCCGGACTTCGCAAGCCGACCAGCCCCAACGATAGACTGGAACAGGCGACGCCGAAAACGGCGAGTGACCATAGGCAGAACAAACGTTTACAAAAAGTTGAAGGAACCCATGAAACCTCAGCTGGGAGATACCATCAGCAATCGCTACGTGCTCGTTTCGCCATTGCGCGAAGAAACCGGACTGCAGGTCTGGAAGGCCAGCGACCATGTGCTCGCACGGGATTGCCAGCTGTTTATTGTCAGCAGCAGCAAGGCATTGCAGGAAGTCAACGCAACCGCTTCCATGCTGGCTATTTCGCATGATTCCCACTTCACGAAAGTGCTGCAGCTCCAGCATGCCGGCCAGGTCGCGCTGGTGGTGACGCAGCTTGACGAAGGCATGACCCTCAGTGAATATCTTGCGCTGAACGCCAACCAGCCGTTGAGCTATACAGCCATGCGCTCCATCATTGGCGAAGTCATCGAATCATTGCATGCGCTGCAAAAAGACAATCTCACGCATTTCTCCATCAGCACCGACACGGTGCGACTGACCCGTTCCGGCATTCAGATCGCAGATGCTCCAGTGAGCGTCATGCTTGCCGACACTTCCCGCGCGCAGGCTTTGGAAAATCGGGAACAGCTTGCGATCCGTCAAATCTCAGCGCTGTTGTACGCTATGCTGATCCGACGCCGTCCACGCTGTCGACGGATTTCCGTCTTGAAGCGCTCGCGCCGACCACGCCGATGGAATTCCGCGTGATCTGCAAGCGCGGTCTCGAACTTGAAGAGGACGACGGCTTCCCCACCGTTCCGATGGCAACCATTGCGGAATTGGAAGCGTTGCTTGGCGAGTACCAACCGCTGTCATCGTTGGGAAGCATGGATATCACGTTGCCTTCCATGGATTCGGAATGCTCAATCGCCAATGTTCCGTTACTGCAGATTCTTGAGAAGGATGTGCTCCCGCTGCCGGATACGCTGGCAGCGGCTGGAAGCATTCCGGAAATGACGTTCACGGCTCCCGAACCGCATAACGATTTTTCCGATGGCAAGGAGGCTTTGGCGAAAGGCGTCGCGGCCACCAGTGGAGCGGTGAAATCGTTGTGGAGCAGCGGCCGTGAACTGCTGAGCGAAGAAGACATCGATGGCGTGACCGACACCAGCGATTCTCCCTTCTCCTTCCCCATCAGGGTTTCCGTACCGGACGATGGCATGTCATCCGACGATTCCCAGTTGGAAAAACCGGTCGCATTCCAGTGATCGGCGCGGATGGTCAGGTCATTCAGCCCGGCGAGGAGTCCGCCCGTGCGTTGAAAGCAGAGCAGGAGGCGATCGATGCCGCGTATGCCGCCGGTCGAGCCGCGGTTCCGCCGAGCTTCACGCCGAAGAATCCTTCTTCCGCTTCGGCGAATACTGACGTTGCGACGCGAAACTGTTTGGCAAGCTGAAAACGAAGGTCGTTGCGATTATCGTGGCGGTCATCGTTGTTGCGGTTGCGCTTGGGTTTGCAGTTCATGGGTTGATGCAGCCTTCAGATTCGGTTACGACTGATTCAAAAGGACCATGGCCGGAAATAAATCTTGACGAAGTGCCGTTCGGCGAGGGAGATCAGTCGGATGCGAATTCCGCGGATTCTTCCAATTCCGATACGTCCGGCAATACCGATTCGTCCAATTCCAAGGATTCTTCCGATGCTTCCGCCAATACGCCGGCATCCGGCGAGTCTACGGCGTCCAAGCAACCCAAGAAAACCGAGGACAAGGTCGTGACCGCCGATAAGCAGTCGAAGAAAGTGCCGGATCCGAAGCAGCCGGAAAACACGACCGCGTACGAAATCGACAATCGTCAGTTCCTGTCGAATCCTGACGGACAGCAGGGCTACGGATATTACGTGCATCTGAGCCAGCCGCAGAAGGCGTATCGCATGGTCATCAAAATTCGTTCTTCCGGTGGTCAGGGATATATTCGCGTGAATGCGACAAACAGCCCGTCCCAAGGCGAACAGGTGGCGCAGTTCGAGTTTGACGCTTCCGGCACGACCGACATCAAGTTCGACAAGGCCGTGGAAACGCAGGACATCATGCTGTGGGTCCCACTTGATAGCCTGCCGGGCAACCAGCTGTACATCGAAAGCATTCAAGTGTTCTGATCGTCAGCACATCGCAATATCCGATTACTTCTGAAGATTGCGATACGAAAAGAGCCTGCCATGTGTCACCTCACGTATGGCAGGCTCTTTTCGTATTTATTTTGGAATATGGTCGTAGTCGAAAAGCGATGGAACTTGGCTCAAGAATCGACAACCAACTTTTCGCCATTTTTATCACTCTGATGTCAGATTCGGGAGCTTGCTCGCGGATGATTTTATGCTGCGCGACGGCTACCCCCGTCTCTACAGTTCCGAAATGCCGATTGAACTCTTCTTTTCGTCATATCTCAGCACATATGTCGAGCGAGACGTGGCCGGTTATCTCAATGTGCGAAACGTGACCGCTTTCCACAAATTCCTGCGTCTTTGCGCTCTGAGCGGCGCTTTGTGGCGGCTCGCGTGGAATCAAGTTTTCAAGCCAAAGACGAGCAGGTATATTCCGCCGCAGACTGGCTGACGCGCTGAAACGTCTATCCCAGCATTAGTCTGACCCATAATCTGGTTTGGCTGACCTCATGATTGTGATA
>ENA-OQIC01000372-OQIC01000372.1-human-gut-metagenome-genome-assembly--contig:-NODE-372-length-20325-cov-2.341420_pt1 | contig 20325 bp, 24 predicted proteins | sample MGYA00242572_ERZ504736 | MGnify/ENA primary metagenome ERZ504736 (study PRJEB26092, sample SAMD00036201) | human gut metagenome | host: Homo sapiens | study: EMG produced TPA metagenomics assembly of...
GTACGTAGCTGTACATCGATCGATGCTCAGACGTACGTAGCTGTACATCGATCGATGCTCAGACGTACGTAGCTGTACATCGATCGATGCTCAGACGTACGTAGCTGTACATCGATCGATGCTCAAGAGCTGTCGTTGACAGATGTTTATCTGTGCAATGGATTGCGCTTCTTTTTCCGTGCAGTAGTAAATGTACTTGCATGAAATTTTCGCATACAGGGTAACCTTTCCCTTGTAACCTGCACTTGTTTTTAAATAACTCTCATAGTTTTGTAGTTCATTCAAGGTAAAGTCATATACGTTTTCACTGTTAACATATACATATCCATCTTCATATTCTGCCTGCTTTTCACTAGCTTTATATACCGGAAGATGTATTTCTTTTACCTTTGTGTTTTCTCCTCCAATTCCTTCAATTTTTGTACCGTCATCAGACTCTATGTACAATTGAAGTTTCAGGTCTTTTGTGTTTGTTCCGGCAAAGGAAGTACCAACCAGGTTGGAATCTGTCACTTCAAATGGAACTCAAGTGGTTTGTTTTTAATAAGCTCCTGGGATTCATTGAAGTTAACATTGTCAAGAGTGTAATAAACAGTCTTTTCCTGTGCAGCATTTCTGTCTGACTGCTTTACAAACATCAATTCCGGATTAACTGCCTGTGCATTATATGCGGCTATGATAGTATTGACAAACAACTTTTTCTCCATAAGATTACCATTATTAGTAACAGGTTTATAGATTATAATTTTTTCTTCTTCATACTTCCCATTCCTTTGTCAGATATGTGATTTTAGTGTAGCAAACGACAGATGGGATGTCAACCTGAGAAGATGAAGAAGCCATAGACTGGTGATTTCCAGTCTGTGGCCTGATTAGATTTATCAAACGGATATTCTCAAAATGCTTTAAAATCTTTAATAGTTTTCAAAGGCTTCTACAATTTTCTGCATATCGTCCGTGTTAAAGCGTTCATCACAGCTGACAGACATGATATGGGAATAAATATATTGAGCTCCTGGATAGTCTTCAACCTTTACAAAAGGTGGTACAGGCCAGTATACTTTAGGCGGAATGTGCCTGTCTGCCAGATGCTTGATAAGGGCGTCCCGGTTTTCCACAAAGAAAGGGAAAACATAGGACAGATATCATCTGAAAGATAAGGAAATACCGGGCGGATATCGGAGCGTTCCGGCAGGTGTTCCAGAAGGTAACGGTAATTTTCCTGGCGTTTACGGATCGCATCCCGGAATGGATAATGAAGAATCGTTTTAAGGGAAGCTTCATCCCCTTCCTGGATATCGAAAATTTCACGAAGCATAAATTCCGCTTTCCAGAAAACATCATTGCCTTCTTTATTATAGTCCTCATTTCCTGTATGCTCGTAGGTCTCTCGGGATTGAAGAGCCTGATCTCTAAGGGAAAACTGTTTTTTATTGATAGGAATAGGTTTTACGCCAAAGGTGCCCTTTCGCTTGATGGCAAGACCACCGGAGGCAACACCCATCCATTTTCGGAGACTGACGGCAATATAGTCAGAATCCGGACAGGCCGGCAATGGAGAAAATGCTGTATGGGTAGTATCCACTATTACAGAAACGCCACTGGCTTTACATTTTTTGACAAAGTTCTCATCATAGGTAGGATAACCATAGTATCCACAGACAAGGAGAACACTGATCTGCGGGATCATCTCTTCCTCAAACACAGGGGAAAGATTTTTGTCAAAATCATAATAATGAATTTCATATCCTGCTTTTACAAAGCAGCCCAGAACTGTTTCGCAGTCATAGGAAGCAGATATGCCACACGCTTTTGATCTGTTAATATCAGATCCCTCAGACAGTAATAAATGGCACAACGGCCGGACATTAGATGAGCGGTGTCCCCGGGATCAGGGCAGGTATGCTCCACATAGTTGTTTGGCTCAGAGTCAACAGGTTGATAGGGGAAAAAGCCTCCAATTTCCATAGTAAAAACCTCCTTTAATTAAATTTATATATTATACTTAATATTTCAAAATATTTAACAAAAATGAAAGTAATGACTTTACAAAACCATTATAACATGAATATTATAAAATATAAAGTAAAGTATATACTTTACTTAAAGATATTTTACAGGGAATGAAAAAGAGGCTGCTTATTGCTATTTTGGGGTAAAAAGAGTATACTTTGAAATACTAAACATCAGGAGTACAAAATTATGAACACACACTCATCCGGATATTACAGCATAGACAAAGACTATAATATCCTAAGCTATAACGCACTGCCAAACAGCTGTACCCCAATCTCCAGCCGGAGGTGAAATGCTATAAGGCACTTATGGGACTTGATTCCCCATGCCCGCCCTGCCCTGTAGCACTGGGGATACAGTGTGAAATTTAAATGGTCAGGTGGAAAAGAAAGTGGCGGAAAGAAACATCCTTTTAATATGAATGAAAATTTGATGGGACCACTTAATGATTCAAAATTATTGAAAAGCACATTGAATAACAACAATAATTTTGAACTTGATTCTAACGCTACAAGCTCAACAATGGTTCCTGCGATTTCAACATTAATAAAAAATGATAGTCTGCTAAAAAACGGTACCTGGGCATATCTGGGCAGTGGAAAGAATGAGAATAGACGTTATCTTTTCTGGACTTCTGTAAACATTAGTAACTTTCCGACAGGGACAAAAATTCCTGTCATTATCTGCAGAGCAGATAATGAATACTATGTTTCCGAGTCAACAACTGCCGAGCGAACCGGAGATAAAATAACAACACTATACAAGGTAATTGCAGATCATCAGTATAATGCTGAGAGTTATCAAAAAATTGCTGATAAGGGTACGAAATATGATAGTTTACAAGCTGCTTATGATGCATACGTAGAGAAAATTACAGAAGATAGTAATTATTCACAATTCAAAGATACATTGTCGAAAAATTAAATCCCATAAGACAAATACACCAGTTTATGAGAAAAAAATCTCTCGTAGACTGGTGTATTTTTGCTTTTAATAGAATCATCCTATTCAATCTCAACAACAAGTCGATGCAGTCCAGGTCTCCAGCGCATCCATATCAGGCGTATACCTCAAATGTCTGAATATAACCGTTCTATTCTTTGGTTTCTATCCTTATATGATGCAATTCACGTCCGAGCAATTAAGACATTTACGATCAAGTAAAAATATGGCTATTCCTGGCTTAAATTGTAAATAATATAACCATGATCAACTATAAATATGATTCGACTTGACTTCCTTTAATACAAGTGCTGTTGCGGTCAACCTGAAACTTGTTTCAACTTGACTTCATTTAATACAAGCGCAATCTCAGTCAACCAAAAACTTGTTTCGACTTGACCGTATACTGCATATGCGCAATTCCAGTCAACCAAAACTTGCTTCAACTTGACCGTATACTGCATATGCGCAATTCCAGTCAACCTGAAACCTGTTTCAACTTGACCGAAAATAATAAAATTGCGCTCGCGGTCAAATCATACATTACTATTTACTTGGAAATTACTATAATCTAAAAGAAACTGTCGGATCATACCGCATCCTTATACACTCTCTGGATATGCATTGCCAGATATCCTGTCTCTGTTTCATCCAGCTTATGTCCAATACATTCTTCCAGGTTTTTACAGATGTCAGTGGCAACCTTATAAGCCTGGGGATACTGATCCAGCATATATTCATTCATGTCCAGATTCAGCTTCTCTCCTGTAGATGCACGCGCTACCATATACTTCATATGGTTCATCAGACGATTATAGGACAGTGACAGTACATCGATTGGTTTACCTGTTGCTTTCTCGATCATATCTATACACTCTCTCACTGCTCTTGCAGTCTGCATGGCAACAGATACCTTCTCATCACCAATTGCAGAATGAATATGCAATGCCACATATCCAACCTCATGATCATCAATCTCTATCTGAAGTCTTTCTCTCAGAATTGTTTTCAGTGTTTCCGCAACTTTAAATTCACTGTAGAAAAGAACCTTGATATCCTCTGTCAGCGGATTGCTGATCTGCTCATTTCTGCGGATTCTTGCGACTGCAAAAGAAATATGGTCAGCAAGTGGAAAAAGAATCCCTCTGTCTATGGAATCTCCAAACACTTTCTGTGACTCTGTCAGAATTGCATCTGCAATCTCCAGATACTCCGGCTCTATTCCCTTTACCAGTTCCTTCGCAGATCCACGCTCTGTCTCCTGTTCCAGACGATATGTAGTGCATCCCTCCGGCTTATCAAAACGCTGGCTGACCTTTTTTCCAAAGCCAACACCCTTGCCAAGAATCACATACTCCTTATTTTCATCCATATCAATGGCTATAACACCATTATTATTTAATACCTTGCTAACTCTGTACATCTCTGTCGTAATCCCCTCTATAAAAATTTATTGCCATTATAATAATTTTCCCTTTGGTCATAAAACATGTTTAAAAATGCTTTACGCAAAATAATACTACAAAATGGGACGCACATCTTGCGAAAAGCATTTTTCAGACACGCTCTAGTAAATAATGCATTTAAGACAGTTCAGCAGAATACGAAAGACAAGGAAAATATCTGCAGGCGTGCTGACGCACAACAAAGATATCTGACGCAGGATTTCACACTCTGATGGACTGGATTAAGATGCATTATTTACCAGGACTGCTATAGTTTACCATATTTTGAATAAGAATCCTATCTGTCACACAAATTTGTTACATTTTTGATTCCCAGATCCCTCCTGCAAAAAAGTCATCCTTTTCAATTCACGTGCGTAAAAAAACAGTCAGATAATCAAGATGTCATCTCTTTTGATCATCCAACTGTTTTTTGATAACAATATTATTCCAGCGTCTCCACCGCAAACAACGGTTCACCGGCCTTGATCTCACCGTTTGCCAGAAGTCTGATTCTCTGGTTGTCTTCCGGTTCAGTATCAAGGATAGGGGAAGTGATAGACGGAGCATTAGCAGTTAAGAACTCCAAATCCAGTTTCATCATCGGATCACCTTTTTTCACTTTCTGACCCTCTGTTACCAGGATTTCGAAGCCTTTTCCTTCCAGTTTTACAGTGTCGATTCCCATATGAAGAAGCATAGGGATACCGGAATCTGTCTGGAAACCTATAGCATGTTTTGTATCAAAAATAAACTCAACTTCACCGTCTGCAGGTGCATATACAGTACCTTCTGTTGGTGTCACCACTGCACCGTCACCTATCATTTTTCCTGCAAATCCCTCATCCGGTGCAGTAGAAAGATCTGCTGCGATTCCGTCTACAGGGCTGTAAATGATTGCTGTTTTTCTGATCTTTTCTTCTTTTACAGGTGCCAAGGACTGTGCTGTACCTGCATTTTTGTCCTCAACCTCTGCACTGTTCTGTCCATCTGCATTTCCTGCTGCAGCATTTTCCTGTACCTGTACATTATCCGGTGTCTCATCTGCGAATTCGTTGGGAGCAGTCTCCAGATATTCTTCCAGCTTCGCCTTGATAACAGTTACATGAGGTCCATAGATAACCTGTACGCCCTGTTCCTTTTTTTACGATTCCTCTGGAATCTGTCTGTTTCAGAAGTTCATCACGAACTCTCTCAGGCTCTGCAACAGTGATACGAAGTCTTGTCGCACAACAGTCAACATCTACGATATTTTTCTTTCCGCCAAGGCCTCTGGTGATCAGTTCACTTACCGGATCACCGGAGGTTGCTGCAGCTGCACCGGCTGTCTTTCCGGCTTCTTTTCTTGCATTTACATCAGCTTTTGTATAAAGCTTTGTCTCTGTATCATCATCTTCACGTCCCGGAGTCTTGAAATTAAATTTCCTGATCATAAATGTAAAGATCACATAATACAGGATAAAGTAAATAATACCAACCGGAATGATCCTCAGCCAGCTTGTTTTTGCATTTCCCTGCAGAATGCCAAAGAGGAACAGGTCAAGGAAACCTCCTGAGAAAGTAAGTCCTACTGCAATATTCAGCATATGTGCGATCATATAAGCCGCACCTGCCAGGATCACCTGAACTACGAACAATGCCGGAGCTACAAACAGGAATGAGAATTCCAGCGGTTCAGTGATACCAGTAAACATACATGCCAACGCTGCGGAAAGAAGAAGTCCGCCTGCCGCTTTTTTCTTCTCAGGTTTTGCACAGCGATACATAGCCAACGCTGCTCCCGGAAGACCAAAGATCATAAAGATAAACTCACCAGAGAAATATCTGGTTGCATCCGCACTGAAATGTGCTATATTTGCAGAATCAGCAAGCTGTGCAAAGAAGATATTCTGTCCGCCCTGTACCACCTGTCCTGCAACTTCCATAGTTCCGCCCACTGCTGTCTGCCAGAATGGCATATAAAATACATGATGCAGCCCAAAGGGAATCAGTGCTCGTTTAATAATACCAAAAATCAGAGTTCCCAGATATCCACTGCCTGTTACCAGACCGCCCAGAGCATAAATACCGTTCTGAACTACCGGCCATACAAAATACATCAGGATTCCCACAAACATATATACGATTGTGGAAATGATCGGTATAAATCTTGAGCCGCCAAAGAATGACAGCGCATTCGGAAGCACAATTTTGTGGAAACGGTTATGAAGTGCCGCAACACCAAGACCTACGATAATACCGCCGAATACACCCATCTGCAGAGACTGGATCCCGCATACAGAAGTAATGGTTCCCTCCAGTACATCTGCTGCTATCTGACCGTCTGCTGTGATTTCATTGTTAATAAGAAGCATGGCACTGACAGCCACATTCATAACGAAATATGCAATCAGCGCAGAAAGAGCAGCAACCTCTTTCTCTTTCTTTGCCATACCAATGGCAACACCAACCGCAAAGATCAGCGGCAGATTGTCAAATACAGCACTTCCAACCTTGTTCATAATAATCAGAAGAGAATTAAGTAATGTTCCACTTCCCAGGATCTTCTGCAATCCATAGGTAGCGATAGTTGTTTCATTTGTGAAGGAACTGCCGATACCAAGCAACAAACCTGCAACAGGGAGAATTGCGATCGGAAGCATAAAGGATCTTCCCACACGCTGCAAAACTCCAAAAATCTTGTCTTTCATGTTCTTTTGTCTCCTTTTCCTTATTCGTGCGAATAAACCGTCTTGTTTCCGGGAGATTAAAACCTTCTGACATATGATTATTCCGCGTTTTACCACATAAAATACATCAAAAAAAGGCACTAACCCCCATAAACATTAAAAAATAACATTTATGACCGGTTAATGCCTGCCTGTCCAGTAACACACCAAATCTGTGTTATACTATAAAGGATTATTTATTCCCTGTCAAGATACTCAGGAAAATTTTTTACAAAATATTTTTGCATTTCATGAATCGATCTCTGTAATGACCATTTATTATTTTCAAAGCCGCAACATTCTCTGCATCCTTCTGATCTGATAGAAATTTATTGATTTCCCACTGCCGCAGGCTACACGTTCAACTTGATCACTCTGTCTTCCCATTTTAATCCATTCAGATCTACAGAAATGTACACCCATTCATCGCTGAGTTTAGGCTCTTTTCAGGGGGATTTTATCTGTTTCTCTCTTCCAGATATTCCAGACATTCATTCACATCTTTAATATCAAGTTCCTTGCGTACTTTATCCTGAATTTCCACCAGACATTCCAAAAGAAGAGGATTAAACATTCCGCATTCTCCATTTAGGATCATCTCTATTGCCTTTTCATGAGAATATGCTTTCTTATATACGGTCACTTACCAGGCATCATACACATCTGCCAGTGATACCACCTGGGCAGATATAGGGATTTCTTCTCCCTTCAGGCCATCCGGATATCCTTTTCCATCATAACGTTCATGATGCCAGCGGCATATTTCATAGGCATATTTCATCATCTCTTCATCATGATACATTTCCAGCCTGTCAAGCATCCGGGCACCTATGATCGTGTGCTGCTTCATGGCTTCAAATTCTTCCTTTGTAAGCTTTCCGGGTTTATTCAGAATTTTTTCGTCAATTCCATCTTACCGATATCATGAAGTGCGGAAGCTGTGGCGATCATATGCTGCTGAGACCAGGAAAGATCGTAATTCTCTGATTTTCGCATCAATTTCTCTAGCAAAAGCTGAGTCAGAATATTAATATGCAACACATGAAGCCTGCTTTCACCATTCGGAACTCTACAATCTGACTGAGAATCCCGGTCATCATACGGTTGTTTTTCTCTTTCTCATAAATCTGATCTGTTACCAGATGGATCAGACGCCTTTGCTTGGCATAAAGCTTGATCATATTGATAACCCGCTGATATACCACCTTAGCATCAAATGGTCTGCTTATATAATCTGAAGCCCCCAGTTCGTAGGCACGGCGGATATAACTCTCTGATCCTTCACTGGAAATCATGATCACCGGTATATCCTCGATCCATTTATCTCTGTTCATATAGGCGAGTACTTCAAATCCATCCATTTTGGGCATAATAATATCTAACAGGACCAATGAGATTTCAGTTCCATACTGCTCTAACATCTTCAGAGCCTCTTCCCCGTCACAGGCCTCCAGTATCCGGTATTCTTTTCCCAGAATTTCCTTAAGTATCTCTCGGTTCATTTCAGAATCATCAACAACCAGAAGCTGGGGCAGGTTCCTTTTTTCCATCTTGTCTGTATTTTGCTTCTGCTCCCACCGGGTCACTACTATATTTTTATGTCCCTTGGCCATATACATAAGTCGGTCTGCTTTGGTGAGTGCTTCCTCCAATCTGCCATGGGTAAACATAGCTCCACCAATGCTCACTGAAAGCTTCAGACGATTAAAACCCGGAATATGCGTCGCATGGATCTTCTCTTGGATCATACGGAGCTTCTGTGAAAAGACTCCCTTCTCAATTCCGGGCAGGATCAGCAGAAATTCATCTCCTCCATAGCGCACCAGAATATCCGTACGACGGATATAATGCCGAATTACATTCACTACGGTTATCAGTACCAGGTCTCCTCCATCATGACCATAAGTGTCATTGAACAATTTGAAATCATCCAGATCGATAACTGCAATTCCGGCATTCAAAGACATATTTTTGACTTTTTCCTCAAAATATCTGCGATTATACGCCCCTGTCAGCACATCCTTATACAGCTTTTCACTATATACCGTCAGCTTTTCCGTCAGTTTTTCATATCCTTCCTCATCTGTCAGCGTGTTCTCGTCCAGCTTTTTCAGCATTTCCATTACATAAGGCTCACTGTCAATCTCCAGATACCTTGCAAATACCTGATACATATCAGAATCAAGAAATTCAATTTTGGATGTCTGTTTCTTTTCCTCCAGTGCTTTAAGGGAAATGCAATTCTCACATCTTTTATCTTTATTCCAGAAAGCATAACACTGGCAAGGATTTTCTCTTCCTGCAAGCTTACTTTCCATTCCGGCAGCCTGCAGATCACTCCCTTTCAGGAGACGGACTACATCAAAAATCTCCCGAAGCACCTCCATTTTATTCTCTGCTTCCTGCATCGTCATTTGTTTCCACTCAATCATTATTCCCAGCCTCTCACGAACAACAGCTTTTTTCTGCAATATAAACTTGTATTATTATACCACTTACTCATCATGCAGTACAACAATAATATTTTTCCTAATTTCCTAATTTCTTAATTTCATAAAGGGAGCGCCTCAAAAACAGTCCTTGAGGCGTGCTCCCAACCGGTTCTGACTCCAACTGCCTTATAAACATGCTTCAGCTTGACCTTATATAATAAAAGTGCAATCGCAGTCAACTATATTTGTAATTATGATTGACTTAAAATAATAGAAATACAATTGCAAGTCATCTATAAACAGGATTAAACTTGACCGTACATAACAAAAACGCGATTAAAGTCAATTATAATCATAATTATTCATGACTAAAAAGCCACAGACTGAGCGGATTCCAGTCTGTGACCTGATTAGATTTTTATACTTTCTTTAGAGGACTTTTAAAACATATTTTGTTTCTTTATTTTCCCGACAGGGTGCGACCCCGCCAGACCTGTTCAGTATTAATACCAGTCCCGGCAGAGGTTCTCCCCTAACTGCTCTATCAGTTAACTCATGCCAGGTTTTACTATTCCAATTTGTTCTAAAACATGTTATACTCAAAAAGCTGTCGAACCTCCAGCAGAAAAGAGGTGGACTCCATGGAAGAAATTCTCACCACATTTCTTGTCTCTGTTATAGCAGGCGTAGTTAGCTACTACATATGCAAATGGCTGGACAGCAGACGATAGACAGCAACAGTCTAAACGGAATAGCTCACCGTAATCGAGCAAGAAAGCCCCCAGAGCTGGCACTCTGAGGGCTTTTGTTTTGCTTCAAGGAATCTCACCACATTCCTTAGCTACTGTTAGTATATGCGCAATGTGCCAAAAAGTCAACTCAAAAATAGTGGGTGAAAAAGCCGCAGGCTGGATGGGTGCCAGTCTGTGGCTATCTTAAGATAATCTTATTTACCCTCCGTAGTTTTACATTGCAAAATCTTCTCCAGTTCAGCTACTCTTTTAAGTGCTTCTGTTGTCTCTTTTGGGGCCTTTATTTTTTCTTTTTCAGCAAAATCCGCTCTCTGACGTTCCCTTTCTGTATTTTTGCGTTCAGCTTCCTGACCTTTTTCATACATGATCGTATCTCTCTCAAATCCCTTCATATAGATTAATGACACCGTTACTGAAAACTTATAAAAAATTATAAACTTTTATGTTCCATTCCTACTTCAACGAATATGCTTTTGATGATATAAATATCCATCTACTCACAGGTTTTTGTACTCTCCAGGGGTTTCCATATTTTCGAATATTTTTTTCGTTTTTGAATCATATTCCGCAGACAAATAAGCAAATTCGTCAGTTTTTACTTAATCGTTTAAGTTAACAGATAAAAAAGTTTACACACGAAAAAAGAAGGGAAAGCCAGACTTTTTTGTATGACTTTCTCTTCTTTTATACATTTTATTTTGCCTTAAATACAGCGACTTTCTCTTTTGACAGATCAATCTTATCCGGAAGGATGGAAGTCTTCTCAGTGGATCCTGATGTTGTGAATCCTGTTGAGTCGGAAGTATTTGACTTCATCGCATCCTGCAGAGTATTGCTTACTGTCACATTTGCAGAAAAGATATCTGTTCCTGTGGAAACTGCTGCATCACCTGTTGTTGTGCTTACCGTACTGCTGCTCTGCATTTCCTGAACCTGTTCCTGTGTCGGGTAGAAGGATGGCTGGCGGATGTAACGGAAGCTTGCACTGTATGCTTCGCCTACTGTTACTCCATTCTTACCGGAGGAGCAGTGTACTGCGATCCAGTCACCTGCGTCTGTTTTACCGCAGAGAATACCTACATGATTATCGCTTCCTGCTTCCGGTCCTTTCTGGAACACCAGATCTCCGGGCTGTGCATCTGCCTCAGTTACCACGTTTGCTTTCTCCCACTGATCGGAAGTTCCGTCGCCTACAGCTTCCTGCATTGCTTTATCCTGATATCCGTTGATCACTGCCCAGGTGACAAAACCACTGCAGTCCAGTCCGTATGCGCGGATGGTTCCGGTGCTCTTGCTTCCCTCAGCTGATACCTTCTCGCTGGTTCCCCAGCCTGGATCTTCACCGATCACTGTGGATTTGCCGCCCCAGAAGTAACCGACTTTACCAACCAGTGAATAGGCTGCGGAGATAACATTTACTCTTTCCTCGGAAACATCATCTCCTACGCTCTCGCGGACAAAACCGTTGGCAGCTGTTACTACCGCGCAGAGGAGTTTGCAGTCTGTCTCCACATATTTCTTAAGGATCGTACGATCCTTTTTGCGATTTTATTTTTCTTAATATAGTAGTTGATTTTACGATTAGCGTATGTAACGTGAGTGATATCCTGCTTGTCCCTTACGATCGGGTTCAGCTCTGCAAAGATTTTCGCAAGGTCTTTCTTGCAGGAAGAATCCAGGGTAAATTCTGTTTTTCCGTCCTGGCTCTGCTGATATACATAGACTGCAAGGATATCCTGCCAGTTTCTTACCAGAAGACTGTCTGCAGATGTGGTGGTCTTGCTGCCGTTTACATCGCTGGCATCTGCTACTTTGTTCTTCTCTTTATATTCCTTCTCGATCTCATCCATAACAGAAGCGAAATCATCTGAGAAGGTCAGATTGTAGTTATTCTTCAGGCTGTCCAGATAGAAATCCTTACCTGCGTGGATATTGGACGCATAATATACCGGAGTTCCGGTCTGTGCAGCACTGGTATTACTCGTAAATGGATTATTCGTATTCGCATTGTTCTTCTGCGCTTCCAGCTGAGCAATAGTCGCTTCTGCCTGAACCAGCAGATTATAATTAGAAACCTGTGCCTTCTCTGTATCAGACAGGGCATTATATGCAGTGCGGATGCTCTGAACAGTGGCTTTCTTCTCCAGCGTGATGGTCTGTGCGTTCAACTCTTTGATTCTGTCGATCACATCCTGGGCTGCCTTCGTAATCTGTGAAGACGGTGTTGGTGTAGGATTCGCAGGTGTCGGAGTCGGATCTGTTGGTGTCGGAGTCGGATCTGCCGGTGCAGGTGTTGGCTCTGCAGGTGTTGGTGTCGGATCTACGGTGCAGGTGTCGGGTCTGCAGGTGTCGGATCTACGGCGCAGGTGTTGGCTCTGCAGGAGTCGGATCTGCGGCGCCGGATCCTCTGATCCTGAATCAAAATCACCGGAATCGCTGAAATCAGAACCGTCTGCTGTATACGCAGCAGTATCCTCTGCTGCAAGTACGGACGCAGGACCGGATAATACCATTCCTGACATCAATGTCAGACATAAGAATCTGGTAAGATACTTGTTTTTCATATATCTAAATTGCTCCCTTCTTACTGTGAGCATGTCCTTACCCCCTGTTTATAAGGGCATACTGTCTAAATTACTTTTCACATTATTATGTTATTTCATAAGTGAATTATCCCGAAATATTAACCTGTTTTATTCTAGCATAATCATTTTTTGAAATCAACAGCTCAGGGCAGGTAAATTCCAGATTTGACCAAAATTCATTTTTTTGTCACATTTTAACCGAATCAAGTAAGTCCCCCTGCAGAAGTTGCGAAAAGCAACAAGCAGTGAGGAAGATATGTTTCAGAATGCAGGAAGCTGTGCGGATATGATTTCCACACAGCCTTCCTGTATTCTTAGCGTATCTCTGTCAGGCTGCCTGAATGGCTCCTGCAAAGTTCTTATTACCAATACAGATCTGTATCAGTCCCTGCACTACCTGAAAACACATATTCAGGATAAAGCGGATATCCTCTTCCACGCTGCGGAGCTTGTTGAGGTATTTCTCATGAGTAGCTTCGATATAATCGATCAGGGTGGAGAAATCAGCGAAGCGGATGGCCGGTTCCAGATATGCATATGCTTCTCCCTGCTGTATACATTCTTTCAGTCTGTTCTTAAGTACTTTCTCATAATGATTATGCTGGCTGAAGCTTCCTGTATATGTTTTGTTATGAGGAAAGGTAAAATAATCCGCCATATAGTGGATCACTTCGCCGAACCGCCGCCAGTAAACTCTCTGGTTACTCTCATCCGGTCTGATATCTGCCAGTTCTTTCATCCGGTTCTTGACATCTTCAAATGTTCCGTAGACTCGTGCCTTCTGGTGATAAAGGACGGTTTGATATCCGGCAGAATGCTACCAAGACAGAAAGCCTTTCTGTGAGACTGCAGGCTTGCTGTGGTCTGCATCTGATCCGCAAGGTATCTTGCTAATAAAATATGTGATTTTTTACGCAATTTTCTTCCTCTTCTTTCTTTTGAGAACCTATCATTCTTATATATGGGAACGAATAATAATCAACTTAACCAACATAGAATACTATAGCAGATTTATACCTGTTATTCAAATAAAATTTTTGTAACTTTTTCACATTTTCAGGTCAGACAACTGTTTCAGTAATTCCAGGTCACTGTCCTTTACTTTCAGGTTTGTCTCAATCTTCTCTCCCTCAGGAGTGGTGATCGCAATTTCAATGATGCTTCCTTCTTTAAGCTTTGCGTGAAACTGCCTGACAGAATGCCGGGAACTTGGGATGATTGCTCTTAAAGGTGTTCCATGCGCCTGTGATCTTCATGATATTTCCTATATTGTTTCCTATGTTCATATGATTGTTGTGTCCTTTCTTATCTCAACTGAATATTCCCGATTCTGAGAACTGATGCATATAATAACATACTTCAACGGATTTGGCTATACCAAAAGCCCCCCAGGATTAACTCCCGAGGCTTTCATGCTGCTCATATTATTCTACATTCTCAAACATCTCTGCCAATGTCATGGAGATTTTCGGAAAATCTTTCAGTGTCACCACTGTATCTGCATTATAATGTTCTTCTTCTGGATCATCCTGCAAGATATAGCTATACTTCAAATCATATTTACCATCTCAAGATAATAAATCTGTACTGCTCTTTCTTTCGGTGAGATGATCCAATACTCTTCTACACCTGCTGCCTGGTAAATTTCTTTCTTCACAGTCATATCTCTTAATGCTGTTGCAGGGCTAAGAGTTTCCACAATAAATCTGGGTGTACCAGTATAGGAACCACCTTTCAAATGCTTACGGTCACATATAATCATCACATCTGGTATCACATAATCATTATTCTCCTGTGCATGATATTTATAATCCAGATTCTCCATGAATGCTAAACACAGTGTTCTCTGTAAACCAGTTGATATGATTCGATAAATATTACCATCTACAAGCCCATGCTGATAATTTGGTGATGGTGACATATCATAGATTACACCATTAATCTTCTCTTCTTTTCTATATTCCTCTTCAAGTAATGGCATATTATCACCTCCAAGTGAGTTTGGTTATATGTACATTATAATATAGGTTATGTCTGTTCAGCAACCTGTTTTTGATTCTGACAAAACGAATATAGATATCCGGTTACTGTTCAGTTTTGACACCATTTTGACACCATTTTTCATAAAGATGCGTAAAAATACGGTAAGATAGTGAAATTGAACTTCTCGCAAACCCTTTAGATCTCGCTGAAATCCGGTGTTCCATACAGGTCGAACGGAGTTGACTGGTAGACATAGTAATTCAGCCAGTTTGTATACAGGTTGTTCGCATGTGCTCTCCACATAAGGAGCGGTCTGTTTTCCGGGTTGTTGTCTTTGTAATAATTCTCCGGGATTTCGATGGGCAGGTTTTTGCTGACATCACGTTTGTACTCACCATCAAGAGTCACACGATCATATTCCGGATGTCCCATTACAAAGATCTTGCGGCCGCCGTCTGCCATTGCAAGGAAAAGCCCTGCTTCATCGGATTCAGCAAGCACTGTCAGCTCTTTACAGTTATGGATATCTCGATGGGAACTTCCGTATGTCTGGAATGAGGTGCAAGGAACATATCGTCGAATCCGCGTACCAGCGGAATCTTACGGTTCATCACTTTATGCCAGAAAAGACCGAACATCTTCTTATTCAAGTTTGCGCTTTTTCAGTCCATAGTGGTGGTAGAGTCCTGCCTGTGCAGCCCAGCACAGATAAATGGTGGAGGTAACATGGGTGTTTGTCCAGTCCATGATTTCTACCAGTTCCTTCCAGTAGTCTACCTCTTCGAATTCCATCTGCTCTACAGGAGCACCTGTGATGATCATTCCATCATATTTGTTATTTTTCAGTTCCGGAAATGTCTGATAAAATTTATTCAGATGACTCACAGATGTATTCTTCGCTTCATGGCTCTGTACTGCCATAAAGGTGACATCTACCTGCAGCGGTGTGTTGGAAAGGGAACGCAGAAGCTGAAGCTCTGTCTCCTCTTTCAGAGGCATCAGGTTCAGAATGAGGATCTGAATGGGGCGGATATCCTGATGGGATGCACGTGACTCATCCATCACGAAAATATTTTCTTTTTCCAGAATCTCTTTTACTGGCAGATCGCTCTGTATTTTAATTGGCATTATCTTATCTCCTGTTCTTATTATTTTATTGTTGTGCCATCTTCAGGAAATCTTCTTCAGAAAGGATCGGAATTTCCCAGTTTCTTTGGCTTTTTTATTCTTTGAAGAATTGGAAGTTGTGTCATTATTGATCAGGTAGTTCGTCTTCGATGTTACTGATCCGGTCACCTTGCCTCCCAGAGACTCAATAAATTCCTTTGCCTGTGCTCTGTTTGCAAAGTGCTCCACACTTCCTGTGATAACGAAATTCATGTTCCGGAAAATCTGCTCACCTGTCTTTTCTTCTTTCTTAACAGTCAGATGCTCATCAGATGATCCAGTTTTCTGTTATTATCCTCGTTTGAAAAATAATCAGTCAGACTTCCGGCAATTACCGGTCCGATGGTATCAATAGAGCTGATTTCCTCTTTATCTGCATGACGGATCTTCTCCAGATCATCATCAAAATGCCTGCAGATCACTTTTGCATTGGCAAGACCGATATTGGCGATTCCAAGGCTGTAGATCACCTTCGCAAGAGTAGTCTCCTTAGCTTTATCAAGGCTGGTCATCAGGTTCTCAAAGGATTTCTCCCCGAATCCGTCCATCTCCACAATCTCATCACGATGCTTTCCAATCTCAAAAATATCTCCGAAATCATGAATAAAGCCTCTTGCAATGAATTTCTCCAGTGTTGCTTCTGACAGTCCGTCAATGTTCATGGCATCCCTGCTTGCAAAAAGTGCAAAGGATTTGATCTTCTTTGCGGCACAGTCAGGATTTGTACAGTAAAGTGCCTCCACATCATTTACCTTCTGTATCTGTGTTCCATGGCCACATGCAGGGCAGGTATCCGGAATTTCCAGTTTACTGCTGCGTGTGAGGTTTTCTGCAATCTGCGGAATGATCATATTTGCTTTATATACAGTGATCGTATCCCCGATACCAAGCTGCAATTCTTTTAGAATGCTCACATTGTGTACGCTGGCGCGGCTCACAGTGGTTCCCTCCAGCTCAACCGGTTCAAAAACAGCCACCGGATTGATCAGCCTGTTCTTGACGGGCTCCATTCGATCTCCAGAAGATGGGTTTCTCTGATCTCATCTGCATTTGAATGCAAAAGCATTTCTGGGAAATTTCGCCGTTCTTCCAAGGGAATCTCCGTATGCAATATCATCATAAAGAGCAACCAGTCCGTCCGACGGAAAATCATTCTCAGTGATCGCAGTTGAAAAATATTCCATGGCTTCATCCAGCGTTGAAGCTGTGACTTTCCTGTATTCCACTACATCAAATCCCTGTTCTTTCAGCCATTCAAACTGCCGGGCTCTTGAATTATGGAAATCAACCCCGTCGGCGCTTACCAGCGTAAATGCGTAGAAACGCACATTCCTGCGGGCTGTGATCTCATTGTTTAACTGGCGGACAGAACCGCTGCATAAGTTTCTCGGATTCTTGTATTTCGCATCAACGTCTTCTATGGATTCATTGATCCGTTCAAAGTCTGAATAGGTAATGATCGCTTCCCCGCGTAACACCAGTCTTCCTGATACGGGATTTTAAGAGGAACGTTCTTAAATACTCTGGCATTATTGGTGACAACCTCTCCTGTCACACCGTTTCCACGTGTAACTGCTTTGGCAAGTCCTCCATTCTCGTAGGTAAGAACAATCGTCAGTCCGTCCAGCTTCCATGACAGAAGCGTTTTGTGTTCCCCGATAAATTCCCTCAGAACTTCTCTGTCCTTAGTCTTGTCCAGAGACAGCATGGGGGATTCGTGTTCTTCTTTTGGAAGCTGGTCAACTGCCTCGTACCTACGCTTACGGTTGGGCTGTTTGCCAGAACAGTGCCTGTCTCTTTCTCCAGAGCCTGAAGCTCGTCGTACATCTGATCGTACTCTCTGTTGCTTATGATCTCTGTATCCTGCTGGTAATACGCCTTTGCTGCCCTGTCCAGCTTTTGCACCAGCTCTTTCATTCGCATGATCGCTGCTGTTTCCATTCTGTTCTCCTGTTCTGATCACTGTTTCACTTGTGGAAGATTCCAGTAAATGGTTCAGTTCTTCCCACTCCTGTGCTGTGATCTCTCTGTATTCGCCTTCTCTGATCCCGTCCAGAGTCAGATTCATGATCCTGATCCTTTTCAGCTTCTGTACCTCATATCCCAGATACCGGCACATTCTGCGGATCTGCCGGTTCAGTCCCTGTGTCAGAATGATCCGAAAGCTGCATTCTCCTGTCTGCACCACTCTGCATGGTCTGGTCACTGTATCAAGAACAGGGACTCCCTTGCTCATCCTTCGGACAAATTCCCTGTCCACCGGCTTATTCACTGTCACAAAATATTCTTTCTCATGATAGTTTCCGGCGCGCATGATCTTATTGACCAGATCTCCTTCATTTGTCAGAAGGAGAAGGCCCTGTGATTCTTTATCCAGTCTGCCCACAGGATAAACACGCAGAGGATAATCCAGATAATCTGTTACCGTCGTCTCATCAAACTGCTGCTTTGTACTGCACACGATCCCTCTGGGTTTGTTAAAAAGAAGCAGTACTTTTTTTTCATTTTTATGGACAGGTATATTGTCTGCACAGACTCATCTTCCAGGCTGACTTTCTGACCGCTTTCTGCTTTTTTTCCGTTTACCGTAATCCTTCCCTCTTCGATCATCCGGTCGGCTTCCCGTCTGGAGCATATGCCTGCCTCGCTTAAATATTTGTTTATTCTGATTTTTTCGTCCATTGTTCTATTATATAATTTTTTGTACATCTTATCAACGGTGAAATTTTTCTGGAATTTTTTTCAAAAGGGCAGGAATGGGGAATCGCCTTGTATTTTGTCAGATTTTATTGTATGATATCGAATGACAGGATATCTTTTTTGTCACTGATTTTATCAAAAAGGAGGCTTTCATGTCAGATAATTTACCACGTACAAACCGGTGGCTGATCGCACTTTCTGTTATTCTGTGTCTGATACTTGGAGGAATTTTCACCCGTTCTTCCGCTGTGACTTCACAGGCAGATGCCATCAGCGATGCCGGAGCTTTCGTGTCAGAAGATCAGGATTCTGCGGAGTTTACTTCTGAGGAAACATTGACTGATAGCAATGATAATTTTACGGATTCTTCTTCCGGGAAACTGTTTGGACGCACTTCTTCAGATTCATCTGAAGCTTCTCCGGGCGGTCCTGCATTAAGCACTGATATCTCGCCTGAGGCATCAGAGGGCAGCTGGGCTTCCAGCGGAAGTAACTGGATGTTTCTGGTGGATGATAAACCATACACAGGATGGTTCACAGATACAGACGGGAAACAGTACTATATGGATGAGACCGGTATTATGCAGACAGGCTGGACAGATATCGGAAAGAAGCGGTATTATTTTGATATGGATGGTATTCTGCAGACAGGGACTGTGATAATAGATAAGAAAACTTATGAACTGGATACAGATGGTTCTCTGAAAGGTTATACGCCAAAGAAAAAATCTTCAAAGAAGAAATCTTCAGATAAGTCAGCTACCTCTGACAAGTCCGGTACATCTACGGCAAAGAAGTCGGTTGCCCTTACTTTTGATGATGGTCCCAGCTCTTTTACAGGCCGTCTTCTGGACTGTCTGGAAGAAAATAATGCAAAGGCAACTTTCTTTATGGTGGGTACTGAGATTGCCAGTTTTCCGGACGAAGTAAAACGCATGAAGAAACTGGGCTGTGAACTTGGAAACCACACTTATGACCATAAGGATCTGGCGACTCTTTCTTCGGATGAGATCAGTTCAGAAATTGCAAGAGTGGATGAACAGCTTGTAAATCTTACAGGTGAGGGAGCTTCGGTGGTCCGCCCGCCATATGGATCTGTTAATGATACTGTAAAATCAACTGTGGGAACCCCGATGATTCTGTGGTCCATTGACACTCTGGACTGGAAAACGCAGGATGTGGAATCTACGGTTGAGGAAGTCATGAATAATGTAAAGATGGTTCCATTATTCTGATGCACGATATCTTCAGCACCTCTGTAGATGCAGCCGAGATCCTAATCCCGCAGCTTATCGAAGAAGGCTATCAGCTTGTAACAGTGCACGAACTGGCTTCCCTGCATCAGACAGAATTATCGACAGGAGTTACATACGGTGAATTTAATCGAATCAAGTAAGTCCCTTGCGGAAGTTGCGAAAAGTAATAAGAACAGCAAAATCTCCAGCAGAAGCTGACAAGAACAATGTCAGAAAAACGGAACGTAAAAAATACAGGCAGTTACCACAAGGATAACCGCCTGTATTTTTACGTTCCATATTCAATTTTATTCAAGTAAATCTCCTCTGATGTATCCGGTCTGACCGTCGTAGTCGATC
>ENA-OQIC01000374-OQIC01000374.1-human-gut-metagenome-genome-assembly--contig:-NODE-374-length-20284-cov-6.520712_pt1 | contig 20284 bp, 36 predicted proteins | sample MGYA00242572_ERZ504736 | MGnify/ENA primary metagenome ERZ504736 (study PRJEB26092, sample SAMD00036201) | human gut metagenome | host: Homo sapiens | study: EMG produced TPA metagenomics assembly of...
AAGTGTCAAAAACGGTCTGGGGATAGACCGTTTTAGATCAGCAACAAGAAATTAAGACTTGCTGAAAATCAAGTTTCTTTGAAACTACTGATTCGCTTTTTAATTTTTAGGCTCATGAATAAAATCTTCACTGGAGATTTTATTTGTCTCACTCCCTTTTTTCGATAATTATCATAAATTTGTATAAATTTTCTTATAATTATGGTAAAATAGACAAAAGACTATCTATATATATGAGGAATTTGTGATGACGTTAATTTACCAATCAACTCGTGATGAAAATAACAAAGTAACTGCTAGTCAAGCTATCTTACAAGGATTGGCAACTGACGGTGGTTTATTTACCCCTGTCTCACTTCCAGAAGTGGCATTGGATTTTGAAACTTTAAAAGATGCTTCTTACCAAGAAGTGGCTAAGCTTGTATTGTCTGCATTTTTAGACGATTTCACAGAAGAAGAGTTGGCTTACTGTATTGATTCTGCTTACGATGCTAAATTTGATACACCAGAAATCGCACCGCTGGTTAAATTAGGTGACCAATATAACCTTGAACTTTTCCATGGGTCAACTATTGCGTTTAAAGACATGGCATTGTCAATCTTGCCATACCTTTTGACAACGTCAGCTAAAAAACAAGGCGTTGATAACAAAATCGTGATTTTGACAGCGACATCAGGTGATACTGGTAAAGCTGCAATGGCTGGTTTTGCGGATGTCCCAGGAACAGAAATCATTGTTTTCTATCCAAAAGACGGTGTCAGCAAAATTCAAGAACTTCAAATGACAACACAAACTGGTAATAACACACACGTTGTAGCTATTACTGGTAACTTTGATGATGCGCAAACAGATGTAAAACGTATGTTTAACGACGTTGATTTGCGTGAAAAATTGCTTGCGTACAAGACACAATTTTCATCAGCGAACTCAATGAATGTTGGGCGTTTGGTACCACAAGTTGTTTATTATGTTTATGCTTATGCACAACTTGTTAAAGCTGGTCATATTAAAGCAGGCGACAAAGTAAACTTTACAGTTCCAACAGGAAACTTTGGTAACATTCTAGCAGCTTACTACGCAAGTCAAATCGGTGTCCCAGTTGGTAAATTAATCTGTGCTTCAAATGAAAACAAAGTTTTAACAGACTTCTTCACAACAGGGACTTATGATAAAAAACGTGAGTTTAAAGTCACAACAAGTCCTTCAATGGATATCTTGGTATCATCTAACTTAGAACGTTTGATTTTCCATTTGTTGGGAAATGATGCTGCTAAGACGAAAGCATTGATGGAACAATTGGTTTCAGAGGGCGAATACACACTTCCTGATGTTGACCAATCGATTCTTGATTTATTTGAAGCAGGCTATGCAACAGAAGTTGAAACGTCTGCTGAAATCAAACGTGTCTATGAAGCATCTGATTACATTGAGGACCCACATACGGCAGTTGCGTCAGCTGTTTATCAAAAATACGCAGAGCGCACAGGTGATAAAACACCAACTGTGATTGCTTCAACAGCAAGTCCATATAAATTCCCACGTGTGGCAGTTGAAGCTGTTAGTGGACAAGCACCTGCAGATGATTTTGTTGCTGTTAAGGAACTTGAAAAATTATCAGGTGTTGCCATTCCAAAAGCTGTCAATGGACTTGAAACAGCTGAGGTTCGTCACAAAACGGTTGTGGCAACAGGTGATATGCAAAAAGCAGTTGAAAATTATTTAGGACTTTAAATTTATAAAAGTAGAAGCTGAGGCTGGTTCTCAGCTTTTCTTTCTGTTACGATAAGGGTATGAAACAAACAAAGAAAATTATTCACTTGGCTTTTCCTGCTATGATGGAAATTTGCTGCAGATGCTGATGGGAGTGGTTGACAATTACCTTGTTGCTCAGGTTGGTTTGATTGCCGTTTCAGGTGTCTCTGTTGCTAATAATATTATTACAATTTATCAAGCTATTTTCATTGCTCTCGGAGCTGCGGTTTCAAGTCTGGTAGCTAAAAGTCGTGGTGAAAAAAATAATGAAAAGACGGTGCAATATCAGTCTGAGGCGATTTTGGTAACACTAGGTCTCAGTTTAGTTCTAGGGCTTTTTTCCTTGCTTTTTGGAAAAACAATTCTTCATTGGCTAGGAACAGAAACAACAGTCACACAAGCAGGTGGTCTGTATTTGGCGATTGTTGGTGGTTTGATTGTTAGTCTTGGTTTGATGACAACGCTGAGCGCGTTTTTGCGTGCTTTAGGCAAACCACAGTTACCAATGTATGTTAGTTTATTGAGCAATGTTTTAAATGCGATTTTTTCTGCGGTATCTGTTTTTGTTTTTCACTGGGGTATTGCTGGTGTTGCTTGCTCAACGGTCTTGTCACGTTTTATCGGTACATTGTTGTTAGCAAGTCAATTGCCGATGAGCAATATTTTAAAAACGATAAAATGGCATTTGGATAGTGATTTGTTGAAAATAGTCTTGCCTGCGGCTGGTGAACGTCTAATGATGCGTGCTGGTGATGTGGTTATCGTTGCGATTATTGTCAAATTTGGTACAGAATTCGTTGCAGGAAATGCTATTGGGGAAACCTTGACGCAGTTTAATTATATGCCAGGAATGGGTGTTGCGACAGCAACTGTTATTCTTGTAGCACATGGTCTTGGACAAAAAAATACCAAAGATATTAAACAACTGGTACGTGATTCGTATTTGATTTCGATGATTATGATGCTTTGTGTCGGTGCCTTGGTTTATGTATTTGGTAGTCATTTGACTTATCTTTTCACGACCAACCAAACAGCGCTGGCAGCTAGCCTTGTTGTGTTGTTTTATTCTTTTGTCGGTGGTCCAGCAACAGCAGGTACACTTATTTACACAGCAGCGTGGCAAGGTTTAGGTAATGCAAAACTGCCATTTTACGCCACAACATTTGGAATGTGGGTCATTCGAATTATTTCAGGGTATGTGTTGGGAGTTAGCCTAAAACTTGGTTTGACAGGTGTTTGGTTAGCGACATTAGTAGATAATATTTTCCGTTGGCTTTTTTTATACTCCCTTTACAAAAAATATATGAAGCAATTGACACAACCTAATTTAAAAAAATAATCATTAGAAAAGTTTTGTGATTTTTGTTATGCTACAATAAAGAACTTATTTCAGGAAGTAACGCTACGAAACTGAATCATGTGAAAGAATTTATTGCCTTAACAAAGACAGAAAATTATCTAGAAGCAGCGGAGAACTTATTTACTTCGCAATCTAGCTTGTCAAAACATATAAAATCTTTGGAAGCTGAACTTGGAACAACTCTATTTGACCGAACGACACGTCAAGTTAAACTCAATGAAGCAGGAAAAGTATTTCTCAAATACGCTCAGCAGCTAGTCGCTTTTTAGAATTTGTTCAGCGATAGAGGAGTGGTTTTGCCCACTCCTCTGTTGTTTAAAATTATTCATTTTAGAATAGATTGCTCTAAAAACGGAATTGTTTTGGATGGCATTTACTATGAGTTTTTGCATGGAATATTGCAATTTATCACTTAATAACGGTGGTGCCAACTATGTTTAGTTTTGGACGTATTGAAAGAAGTGTGGTGGATTACAAGCATCGTTTTTCTCATTCAAGACTTCTTCAGTGGACCAATTGCAGTTCGCTTGATGTCAATACTGGCAAAGTCTGAAGAAATTCCTGCGTTCATGTGACCAACGATACGAAGGATTTCCACAGTCTGTGTGATGTATCCAAGTATGGCAGTTGTTTCATCTATTTTATTTAAGCATCCATGGGGAAATTTCATTCCAACGGTTTTAACCACGCTAACGTTTAATTTTCCAATGGTGTTTTCAATTCAAATCTTTTTATTAGGTCCTGTCCTCAAAAAATTAATTCTAGAATCAAGAAATAAATAACATCTTTTTGTTCCAAAGATAGTTTCTTCCTACTCAAAGTGCTTTTTGCTAACTATATATGTAAGAAATCAGGTGATTGCCTGATTTTTTGTCAATACTTAAAATGTTGGTAGTACCTGAAAATATTTTCTTGGAAAAAAACTAAAAAAATCCGATAAAAAACCTTGCAAACTCTTGTCAAATCTGATATTATATACTGGTGCTGTAAATACAGTAACTTTAGCTATGATACAAGAGGTTGCGACACGCTCGGTTGCATTGCCACGCAAAGGTGTGTTGGTTTTCTTGAGGAGCTAGCCTATTATCTTAAATAGACGAAAAGGAGAAAAAGATGGCAAACAAAAAAATCCGTATCCGTTTGAAAGCATACGAACATCGTACACTTGATACAGCGGCAGAAAAAATTGTTGAAACTGCAACACGTACAGGTGCTACAGTTGCTGGACCAGTTCCACTTCCAACTGAACGTAGCTTGTACACAGTTATTCGTGCGACTCACAAATACAAAGATTCACGCGAACAATTTGAAATGCGTACTCACAAACGCTTGATCGATATCATCAACCCAACTCAAAAAACAGTTGACGCTTTGATGAAATTGGATCTTCCAAGTGGTGTTAACGTAGAAATCAAACTCTAATAAGGATTTGATGATTGAGCACAAAAAACGCTCGTTAAAAACTTTTTAAATAAATTAAAGTAAAGGAAATATTCTCTCATGACAAAAGGAATCTTAGGGAAAAAAGTGGGAATGACTCAAATCTTCACTGAATCTGGTGAATTTATCCCTGTTACTGTCATCGAAGCAACTCCAAACGTTGTGCTTCAAGTGAAAACTGTTGAAACAGACGGTTATGAAGCAGTTCAAGTTGGTTTTGACGACAAACGTGAGGTATTGAGCAACAAACCTGCCAAAGGCCATGTAGCAAAAGCTAACACAGCTCCTAAGCGCTTCATTCGTGAATTCAAAAACATTGAAGGCTTGGAAGTTGGGCAAGAAATCACAGTTAATACATTCGAAGCTGGAGATGTTGTTGATGTAACTGGTACATCTAAAGGTAAAGGTTTCCAAGGTGTTATCAAGCGCCATGGTCAATCTCGTGGACCAATGGCTCATGGTTCTCGTTATCACCGTCGTCCAGGTTCTATGGGACCTGTTGCGCCTAACCGTGTTTTCAAAAACAAACACTTAGCAGGACGTATGGGTGGGAACCGTGTGACAATCCAAAACCTTGAAGTTGTTCAAGTTATCCCAGAGAAAAACGTTATTCTTATCAAAGGTAACGTACCGGGTGCTAAGAAATCTCTTATCACTATCAAATCAGCAGTTAAGGCTGCTAAATAATAAGAAAGGAGAAAACAGTTAAAATGGCAAACGTAAAACTATTTGACCAAACTGGTAAAGAAGTTAGCTCAGTTGAGTTGAACGACGCTATCTTCGGTATCGAACCAAACGAATCAGTAGTATTTGATGTCGTTATCAGCCAACGTGCTAGCCTTCGCCAAGGTACTCACGCAGTTAAAAACCGCTCTGCCGTATCTGGTGGTGGTCGTAAACCATGGCGTCAAAAAGGAACTGGACGTGCTCGTCAAGGTTCTATCCGCTCACCACAATGGCGTGGTGGTGGTGTAGTCTTCGGACCAACTCCACGTTCATACGGATACAAACTTCCACAAAAAGTTCGTCGCCTTGCATTGAAATCAGTTTACTCAGCTAAAGTTGCTGAAGATAAATTTGTAGCTGTAGAAAGCCTTTCGTTTACAGCTCCAAAAACTGCTGAATTCGCAAACGTACTTTCAGCTCTTAACGTTGACTCAAAAGTACTTGTAATCCTTGAAGAAGGAAACGAATTTGCAGCTCTTTCTGCACGTAACCTTCCAAACGTTAAAGTTGCAACTGCAACAACTGCAAGTGTTCTTGATATCGTAAACAGCGACAAACTTCTTGTTACTAAAGAAGCAATCTCTACAATCGAGGAGGTTCTTGCATAATGAATTTGTACGACGTAATCAAAAAACCAGTAATCACTGAAAAATCAATGTACGACCTCGAAGCAGGTAAATATACATTCGAAGTTGACTCTCTGCGCACAAACTTTTGATCAAACAAGCTGTTGAAGCTGCTTTTGATGGAGTTAAAGTTGCAAACGTGAACACTGTAACAGTTAAACCAAAAGCAAAACGTGTTGGTCGTTACACTGGTTTCACTTCAAAAACTAAAAAAGCTATCATCACTCTTACAGCTGATTCTAAAGCAATCGAGTTGTTTGCAGCTGAAGCTGAATAATCTAAGGAGGAAATAACGTGGGTATTAAAGCTTATAAACCAACGACAAATGGTCGTCGTAATATGACTTCTTTGGATTTTGCTGAAATCACTACAAGCACTCCTGAGAAATCATTGCTTGTTTCACTTAAAAACAAAGCTGGTCGTAACAACAACGGTCGCATCACTGTACGTCACCAGGGTGGCGGTCACAAACGTCACTACCGTTTGATTGACTTCAAACGTAACAAAGATGGCGTTGAAGCAGTTGTAAAAACTATTGAGTATGATCCAAACCGTACAGCTAACATCGCTCTTGTACATTATACTGACGGTGTGAAAGCTTATATCCTTGCGCCTAAAGGACTTGAAGTTGGTCAACGTATCGTTTCAGGCCCAGATGCAGATATTAAAGTTGGTAACGCTCTTCCGCTTGCTAACATCCCTGTTGGTACAGTTATTCACAATATCGAACTTCAACCAGGTAAAGGTGCTGAATTGATTCGTGCTGCTGGGGCTTCTGCACAAGTCCTTGGTCAAGAAGGTAAATACGTGCTTGTTCGTCTTCAATCAGGCGAAGTTCGTATGATTCTTGGTACTTGCCGTGCTACAATCGGTACAGTTGGTAACGAACAGCAATCACTTGTAAACCTTGGTAAAGCTGGTCGTAGCCGTTGGATGGGTATCCGTCCTACAGTTCGTGGTTCTGTAATGAACCCTAATGATCACCCACACGGTGGTGGTGAAGGTAAAGCACCAGTTGGACGTAAAGCGCCATCTACTCCTTGGGGTAAACCTGCGCTTGGTCTTAAAACTCGTAACAAAAAAGCTAAATCTGACAAACTTATTGTTCGTCGTCGTAACGATAAATAATTCAGTCGCTTAGTTAAATAATCATCCGCCAGCTCGGTAGTGTGCATTTTGCACACAGGCCGCTGTGGTACTATATTTTAAAGGAGAAAACTACAAAATGGGACGTAGTCTTAAAAAAGGACCTTTCGTCGATGAGCATTTGATGAAAAAAGTTGAAGCTCAAGCAAATGACGAAAAGAAAAAAGTAATTAAAACTTGGTCACGTCGTTCAACGATTTTCCCAAGTTTCATTGGTTATACAATCGCAGTTTATGATGGACGTAAACACGTACCAGTTTACATCCAAGAAGACATGGTAGGTCACAAACTTGGTGAATTCGCGCCAACTCGTACTTACAAAGGTCACGCAGCTGACGATAAGAAAACACGTCGTTAATAGGAGGAGGACACAATGGCAGAAATTACTTCAGCTAAAGCAATGGCTCGTACAGTCCGTGTTTCACCTCGTAAAACACGTCTTGTACTTGATCTTATCCGTGGTAAGAATGTTGCTGACGCAATCGCAATCTTGAAATTCACCCCAAACAAAGCAGCTCGCGTAGTTGAAAAAGTTCTTAACTCTGCTATCGCTAATGCAGAAAACAACTTTGGTTTGGAAAAAGCTAATTTGGTAGTATCTGAAACTTTCGCAAACGAAGGACCAACTATGAAACGTTTCCGTCCACGTGCTAAAGGTTCAGCTTCACCAATCAACAAACGCACAACTCACGTCACAGTAGTTGTGTCAGAAAAATAAGGAGGTAAAATCGTGGGTCAAAAAGTACATCCAATTGGTATGCGTGTCGGAATCATCCGTGATTGGGATGCGAAATGGTATGCTGAAAAAGAATACGCGGATTACCTTCATGAAGATCTTGCAATCCGCAAATTCATTCAAACAGAATTGGCAGACGCTTCAGTTTCACGTATTGAAATTGAACGTGCTGTAAATAAAGTAATTGTTTCACTTCACACTGCTAAACCAGGTATGGTTATCGGTAAAGGTGGAGCTAATGTTGACGCTCTTCGCGCTAAACTTAACAAATTGACTGGAAAACAAGTTCACATCAACATCGTTGAAATCAAACAACCTGATTTGGACGCACACCTTGTTGGTGAAAACATCGTACGTCAACTTGAACAACGTGTTGCTTTCCGTCGTGCTCAAAAACAAGCTATCCAACGTACAATGCGTGCAGGTGCTAAAGGTATTAAAACTCAAGTATCTGGTCGTTTGAACGGTGCTGATATCGCTCGTAGTGAAGGTTATTCAGAAGGAACTGTTCCACTTCATACACTTCGTGCAGATATTGACTACGCTTGGGAAGAAGCTGACACTACTTACGGTAAACTTGGTGTTAAAGTTTGGATTTACCGTGGTGAAGTTCTTCCAGCTCGTAAAAACACTAAAGGAGGCAAATAACAAATGTTAGTACCTAAACGTGTTAAACACCGTCGCGAATTCCGTGGAAAAATGCGCGGTGAAGCTAAAGGTGGTAAAGAAGTCGCATTCGGTGAATACGGTCTTCAAGCTACTACTAGCCACTGGATCACAAACCGTCAAATCGAAGCTGCCCGTATCGCAATGACTCGTTACATGAAACGTGGTGGTAAAGTTTGGATTAAAATCTTCCCACACAAATCATACACTGCTAAAGCTATCGGTGTACGTATGGGATCTGGTAAAGGGGCACCTGAAGGTTGGGTAGCACCAGTTAAACGTGGTAAAGTGATGTTTGAAATCGCTGGTGTATCTGAGGAAGTTGCGCGTGAAGCACTTCGTCTTGCTAGCCACAAATTGCCAGTTAAGACTAAATTCGTGAAACGTGAAGCAGAATAAGGAGAAATCATGAAACTTCAAGAAATTAAAGATTTTGTTAAAGAGCTTCGTGGTCTTTCTCAAGAAGAGCTTGCTAAGAAAGAAAACGAACTTAAGAAAGAACTTTTCGATCTTCGTTTCCAAGCTGCAGCAGGTCAACTTGATCAAACTGCTCGTTTGAACGAAGTTAAAAACAAATTGCACGCGTAAAAACAGTGCAATCTGAAAAGAAATAATAGATTGGGAAAGGAGAAATTCTAATAATGGAACGTAATCAACGTAAAACCCTTGTTGGACGCGTAGTATCTGACAAAATGGATAAAACAATCACTGTTGTAGTTGAAACTAAACGTAACCACCCAGTCTATGGTAAACGTATCAACTATTCTAAAAAATACAAAGCACATGATGAAAACAACGTTGCTAAAGAAGGCGATATCGTTCGTATCATGGAAACTCGTCCACTTTCAGCTACAAAACGCTTCCGTCTTGTAGAAGTAGTGGAAGAAGCTGTTATTATCTAATCAAACTAAAAGGAGAAATTTGAAATGATTCAACAAGAAACTCGCTTGAAAGTTGCTGATAATAGCGGTGCTCGTGAGATTTTGACTATCAAAGTTCTTGGTGGTTCAGGACGTAAATTCGCTAACATCGGTGACGTAATCGTTGCTTCTGTAAAACAAGCTACTCCTGGTGGAGCTGTTAAAAAAGGTGATGTCGTAAAAGCTGTTGTTGTTCGTACTAAATCTGGTGCACGCCGTCCAGACGGTTCATACATCAAATTTGATGACAACGCTGCAGTAATCATCCGTGATGACAAAACTCCTCGCGGAACTCGTATCTTCGGCCCTGTTGCACGTGAATTACGTGAAGGTGGCTTCATGAAGATCGTATCACTTGCACCAGAAGTACTTTAATCAATAAAAAACACAAACTAAGTCCCCTGCATTTGCAGGGTGCCCATTAGGGCGTAAGAAATAATAGGAGAAAAACCAAATGTTTGTAAAAAAAGGCGACAAAGTTCGCGTTATTGCTGGTAAGGACAAAGGCGTTGAAGCTGTAGTTCTTAAAGCTCTTCCTAAAGTCAACAAAGTTGTTGTCGAAGGTGTTGCTATTGTTAAAAAACATCAAAAACCAAACAACGAAAACCCTCAAGGTGCTATCGTAGAAAAAGAAGCACCAATCCATGTGTCTAATGTACAAGTTCTTGACAAAAATGGTGTAGCAGGACGTGTTGGTTACAAAGTTGTAGACGGCAAAAAAGTTCGTTACAACAAAAAATCAGGCGAAGTGCTTGATTAATCACGAAGGAAAGGAGAAAGTATAAGTAATGGTAAATCGCTTAAAAGAAAAATACACTAACGAAGTCGTTCCTGCTTTGACTGAAAAATTCAACTATACTTCAGTTATGGCTGTTCCAAAAGTTGAGAAAATCGTTCTTAACATGGGTGTTGGTGATGCTGTAAATAACTCTAAAACCTTGAAAAAGCTGCTGCTGAATTGGCACTTATCTCAGGTCAAAAACCATTGATTACTAAAGCTAAGAAATCAATTGCTGGCTTCCGTCTTCGTGAAGGTGTAGCGATCGGTGCAAAAGTTACCCTTCGTGGTGAACGTATGTACGAATTCTTAGATAAATTGGTTACTGTTTCACTTCCACGTGTACGTGACTTCCACGGTGTCCCAACAAAATCTTTTGACGGACGTGGTAACTACACACTTGGTGTGAAAGAACAATTGATCTTCCCAGAAATCAACTTTGATGATGTTGATAAAGTCCGTGGTCTTGATATTGTTATCGTAACTACAGCTAACACTGACGAAGAAGGTCGTGAATTGCTTAAAGGTCTTGGAATGCCTTTTGCAAAATAATTTAGGAGGTAAATCAATTGGCTAAAAAATCTATGATTGCTAAGAATCATCGCCCTGCGAAATTCTCTACGCAAGCTTACACTCGTTGCGAACGTTGTGGCCGTCCACATTCAGTTTACCGCAAATTTAAACTTTGCCGTGTTTGCTTCCGTGAGTTAGCTTACAAAGGCCAAATCCCAGGCGTTACTAAAGCGTCTTGGTAAAATTATGGTACTAAACCCGTGATGAACAAAGCAAAATTAGGAAATCGAAGATGTTTGCTTGCAAACGAGTCGATTTATCTATTTTGCACAGTTCATAGGGCGAGTTCAAATTCGCTTTTCATCTGAGAAGTATACAACCAGCCCACTCGGGCGACATTAACTAGCAAGTGAAATATTCAAACTACTAGTAAGAGGAGAAATATATAATGGTTATGACTGATCCAATTGCAGACTTTTTGACACGCATTCGTAATGCTAACCAAGCAAAACACGAAGTGCTTGAAGTACCTGCATCAAATATCAAAAAAGGAATTGCTGAAATTCTTAAACGCGAAGGTTTCGTGAAAAACGTTGAAGTTATCGAAGATGACAAACAAGGTATTATCCGCGTATTCCTTAAATACGGACAAAACGGTGAACGTGTTATCACTAACTTGAAACGTATCTCTAAACCAGGTCTTCGTGTTTACGCAAAGCGTGAAGATGTTCCTAAAGTCCTTAGCGGACTTGGAATTGCAATCATCTCTACATCAGAAGGGCTTTTGACTGACAAAGAAGCTCGTCAAAAGAACGTTGGTGGAGAAGTTATTGCTTACGTTTGGTAAGATAAAGCTTCTTTTCAAATTTTGTTGAAAAAGTTTCTTACTAAAAATAATGGACTATAGATACAGTTATTCTGTATAATAGTCGCCCCGTGAAAACTTGTCGCATATGCGGCTTGACAATCTAACAGGAGAAAATAAAAACTATGTCACGTATTGGTAATAAAGTTATCAACTTGCCTGCTGGTGTAGAAGTTACTAACAATGATAACGTAGTAACTGTCAAAGGACCTAAAGGCGAACTCACTCGTGAGTTTAATAAAAATATTGAAATCAAAGTTGAAGGCACTGAAGTTTCACTTCACCGTCCAGATGACTCAAAAGAAATGAAAACAATCCACGGTACAACTCGTGCTAACTTGAACAACATGGTTGTTGGTGTTTCTGAAGGTTTCAAAAAAGAACTTGAAATGCGCGGAGTTGGTTACCGTGCTCAACTTCAAGGTTCAAAACTTGTACTTTCTGTAGGTAAATCTCACCAAGACGAAGTAGAAGCTCCGGAAGGTGTTTCATTTGAAGTTCCATCTGCAACTACTATCGTTGTTAACGGTATCAACAAAGAAGTTGTTGGTCAAACAGCAGCTTACATCCGTAGCCTTCGTGCTCCAGAGCCTTACAAAGGTAAAGGTATCCGCTACGTTGGTGAATACGTACGTAGTAAAGAAGGTAAAACTGGTAAATAATAGATTGTGGGAAATTTTGCAAGGCTTACTTTTGCAAAGCCCATGTTCTAGCATTTATAATGTGTCGTTTTGACATTAATCAATTAATTAAGAGGTGAAAATTGTGATTTCGAAACCAGATAAAAATAAAATCCGCCAAAAACGCCACCGTCGCGTTCGCGGTAAACTCTCTGGAACTGCTGATCGCCCACGTTTGAACGTTTTCCGTTCTAATACAGGCATCTACGCTCAAGTTATTGATGACGTAGCGGGTGTAACGCTCGCAAGTGCATCAACTCTTGATAAAGAAGTTTCTAAAGGAACTAAAACAGAACAAGCCGTTGTTGTCGGTAAACTTGTTGCTGAACGCGCAGTAGCTAAAGGTATTTCTGAAGTGGTGTTTGACCGCGGTGGATATCTCTATCACGGACGTGTTAAAGCTTTGGCTGACTCAGCTCGTGAAAACGGATTGAAATTCTAATAGGGAGGACACTTAATAATGGCATTTAAAGATAATGCAGTTGAACTTGAAGAACGCGTTGTTGCTATCAACCGTGTTACAAAAGTTGTTAAAGGTGGACGTCGTCTCCGCTTTGCTGCTCTTGTAGTTGTTGGTGATCGTAATGGTCGTGTAGGTTTTGGTACTGGTAAAGCTCAAGAAGTACCAGAAGCTATTCGTAAAGCTGTTGAAGACGCTAAGAAAAACTTAATCGAAGTACCTATGGTTGGTACAACAATTCCTCACGAAGTTCGTTCAGAATTCGGTGGAGCTAAAGTATTGTTGAAACCTGCTGTAGAAGGTGCTGGGGTTGCCGCTGGTGGTGCTGTACGTGCCGTCATTGAATTGGCAGGTGTTGCAGATGTTACATCTAAATCACTTGGTTCAAACACTCCAATCAATATTGTTCGTGCAACTGTTGAAGGTTTGAAACAACTTAAACGTGCAGAAGACGTTGCTGCTCTTCGCGGTGTTTCAGTTTCTGATTTAGCTTAAGAAAGGGGATAATAATGGCTCAAATTAAAATTACTTTGACTAAGTCTCCAATCGGACGCATTCCTGCACAACGCAAAACAGTTGCTGCTCTTGGACTTGGTAAATTGAATAGTTCAGTTGTCAAGGAAGACACACCAGCTATTCGTGGAATGGTTACTGCAGTTTCACACTTGGTAACTGTTGAAGATGTTAAATAATTAACATAATAATTTTAAGTTTAAGTCGCGGAGAAACCTCTTGCGACTTAAACTAGATATAGTATAGGCGAGTTTCTATGGGGAGTCCTTTCCCCTCATAGAGGCGCTAGCATTTTACAAATAAGGAGAAAATTAATAATGAAACTTCATGAACTTAAACCAGCAGAAGGTTCTCGTAAAGTACGTAACCGTGTAGGTCGTGGTACTTCATCTGGTAATGGTAAAACAGCTGGACGTGGTCAAAAAGGTCAAAAAGCTCGTAGCGGTGGTAAAGTACGTCTTGGTTTTGAAGGTGGACAAACTCCATTGTTCCGTCGTATGCCAAAACGTGGTTTCTTGAACGTCAACGCTAAAGAATACGCTCTTGTAAACCTTGACCAACTTAACGTCTTTGAAGACGGTACTGAAGTAACTCCAGTTGTTCTTAAAGAAGCTGGAATTATCCGTGCTGAAAAATCAGGTGTAAAAGTTCTTGGTAATGGCGAATTGACTAAAAAATTGACTGTCAAAGCAGCTAAATTCTCAAAATCTGCTGAAGCAGCTATCACTGCAAAAGGTGGTTCAATCGAAGTCATCTAATGAGGAGGACTTAGTATGTTCTTTAAATTACTTAAAGATGCACTAAAGGTAAAAAATGTTAGAAATAAAATTTTCTTTACACTTTTTATCATCTTGGTTTTCCGCATTGGAACACATATTACCGTGCCAGGTATCAATGCGAAAAGTCTTGAACAATTAGGGGAGCTTCCCTTCTTAAATATGTTGAACCTTGTTTCTGGTAATGCTATGAGCAATTTCTCTGTATTTTCTATGGGTGTTAGCCCATATATCACAGCATCTATCATCGTTCAACTGTTGCAAATGGATATCTTACCTAAATTTGTTGAATGGAGTAAACAAGGTGAAGTAGGACGCCGTAAGCTTAATCAAGCAACGCGCTATATTTCACTCGTCCTAGCTTTCGTTCAATCTATTGGTATTACAGCAGGATTTAATACTCTTTCAAATATTTCATTGGTATCAACACCAAATGTTAAGACTTATCTTCTCATTGGTGCCTTGTTAACAACAGGTAGTATGATTGTGACATGGCTTGGTGAGCAAATCACCGACAAAGGTTTTGGTAATGGTGTCTCAATGATTATCTTTGCAGGTATCATTTCATCGATTCCAAATGCTATCTCAACAATTTATGAAGATTTCTTTGTGAATGTACGTTCAAGTGATTTATTATCTTCATACATCTTTGTAGCTTTGTTGATTGTGGCAGTATTGGCAATTGTATTTTTTACAACCTTTGTTCAACAAGCAGAATACAAAATTCCAATTCAATATACAAAACTTGTTCAAGGTGCGCCTACAAGTTCTTACCTTCCTTTAAAAATTAATCCGGCCGGCGTCATTCCCGTTATCTTTGCTAGCTCGATTACAACAATTCCAAGTACGATTATTCCGTTGATTTCAAATGGAAAAGACATTCCTTGGTTAACTACTCTAGAATCATTCTTGAATTACCAAACACCAAGCGGTATGGTAGTTTACGCGGTGCTAATTATTTTATTCTCATTCTTCTATACTTTGTGCAAGTTAATCCTGAAAAAACAGCAGAAAACTTACAAAAAGGTGCGTCATATATTCCTAGTGTTCGACCTGGACGTGAAACAGAAGAATACATGTCTTCACTCTTGAAGAAATTAGCTACTGTGGGTTCAATTTTCTTGGCGTTTATTTCATTAACTCCAATTATCGCTCAACAAGCAATGAACCTATCTAGCAGTATTGCTCTTGGAGGAACAAGTTTACTTATCTTGATTTCAACCGGTATTGAAGGTATGAAACAACTTGAAGGCTATCTTTTGAAGAGACAGTATGTTGGTTTCATGAACACAGCAGAATAGAATACAGGTTGACCTAGTCAACCTTTCTATTTTGTTTTTGAATAAATTTAGCACTACGGTGTTAAATTTATTTAAAAACAAAATAAGGAGACTATCATGAATCTTTTAATCATGGGTTTACCCGGTGCTGGTAAAGGAACTCAAGCAGCAAAAATTGTTGAAAAATTTGGTGTAGCTCATATTTCTACTGGAGATATGTTCCGCGCTGCAATGGCAAATAAAACTGAAATGGGTGTCCTTGCAAAATCATTCATTGACAAAGGTGAACTTGTACCCGATGAAGTTACTAACGGTATCGTTAAAGAACGTTTAGCACAAGATGACATCGCAGGAAAAGGCTTTTTGCTTGATGGCTATCCACGTACTATCGAACAAGCACACGCTTTAGATGAAACACTTAACAACTTGGAGCTTAAATTAGATGGTGTGATTAACATTGAAGTTAACCCAGAATCACTTATTGAGCGTTTAAGTGGTCGTATTATCAACCGTAAAACTGGCGAAACTTTCCACAAAGTATTCAATCCACCAGTTGGTGACTACAATGAAGATGATTCTACCAACGTGAAGACGATAAACCTGAAACTGTAAAACGCCGTCTTGATGTTAATATCGCTCAAGGTGCACCAATCATTGAACATTACCGCAAAGCAGGTATTGTCTTTGATATTCAAGGTAATCAAGACATTGATGATGTTTTTGCAGATATTGTTAAAGCTATCTCATCATTAAAATAATTTAAGAATTTTCTACTTGCATAAGTAGAAAAGACATGATATAATAGGCTAGTCTGGCTTATAATTGTTACCTCTGTGTTCAGAGGACATCAAATCGAAATTTAGGGGGTACTTTTGCGTGGCAAAAGAAGATGTGATTGAAATTGAAGGTAAAGTTGTTGAGACGATGCCTAATGCAATGTTTACTGTTGAGTTAGAAAATGGACACCAAATCTTGGCAACTGTATCAGGAAAGATCCGTAAAAACTACATTCGTATTTTGGTAGGTGACCGTGTTACTGTTGAAATGAGTCCGTACGATTTGACACGTGGACGCATCACATACCGCTTTAAATAATCGAAATAATTGGAGGGATTAAAAAATGAAGGTAAGACCATCAGTCAAACCAATTTGCGAATACTGTAAAGTTATTCGTCGTAACGGTCGTGTTATGGTAATTTGTCCATCAAATCCAAAACACAAACAACGTCAAGGATAATTATAGAAAGGAGAAAAAATGGCTCGTATTGCTGGAGTTGATATTCCAAATGAAAAACGTGTAGTAATTTCACTTACTTATGTGTATGGTATCGGTCTTGCTACTTCTAAGAAAATCTTAGCTGCAGCTGGTGTTTCAGAAGATATCCGTGTTAAAGATTTAACATCAGACCAAGAAGATGCTATCCGTCGTGAAGTTGATGCAATTAAAGTTGAAGGTGACCTTCGTCGTGAAGTAAACTTGAACATCAAACGTTTGATGGAATCGGTTCATATCGTGGTATCCGTCACCGTCGTGGACTTCCTGTCCGTGGACAAAACACTAAAAATAACGCTCGCACTCGTAAAGGTAAAGCTGTTGCGATTGCAGGTAAGAAAAAATAAAATAGGAGGTAAAAAAATTGGCTAAACCAACACGTAAACGTCGTGTGAAAAAGAACATCGAATCTGGTGTTGCTCATATTCACGCTACATTCAATAACACTATTGTTATGATTACAGATGTGCATGGTAATGCAATTGCTTGGTCATCAGCTGGTGCTCTTGGATTCAAAGGTTCTCGTAAATCTACTCCATTCGCTGCACAAATGGCCGCTGAAGCTGCTGCAAAATCTGCACAAGAACATGGTCTTAAAACCGTTGAAGTTACTGTAAAAGGTCCTGGTTCAGGTCGTGAGTCTGCTATTCGTGCTCTTGCTGCTGCTGGTCTTGAAGTGACTTCAATTCGTGACGTTACTCCTGTGCCACATAATGGTGCTCGTCCTCCAAAACGTCGTCGTGTGTAATCGTAATTGTTAATAGTACACAAGATTCGTTTCGAGGGAGTATAATAAATGATTGAGTTTGAAAAACCAATAATAACAAAAATTGATGAAAATAAAGATTACGGTAGATTTGTCATTGAACCACTTGAACGTGGCTATGGGACAACTCTAGGTAATTCTCTTCGTCGTGTACTCTTGTCTTCACTCCCAGGTGCGGCAGTAACATCAATTAAAATTGATGGAGTACTCCACGAATTTGACACTATTCCAGGTGTACGCGAAGATGTTATGCAAATCATCCTTAATATTAAAGGACTTGCAGTAAAATCTTATGTTGATGATGAAAAAATTATCGAACTTGACGTTGAAGGTCCAGCAGAAGTTACTGCGGGAGATATTTTAACAGATAGCGATGTCGAAATCGTCAACCCTGACCACTATCTCTTTACAATCGCTGAAGGACACAGTTTAAAAGCTACAATGACTATCGCTAAAAATCGTGGTTATGTCCCAGCAGAAGGTAACAAAAAAGAAGATGCTCCAGTGGGAACATTGGCTGTAGATTCAATCTACACACCAGTGAAAAAAGTTAATTATCAAGTTGAACCTGCTCGTGTAGGTAGCAATGATGGCTTTGATAAATTAACACTCGAAATCATGACAAATGGCACAATTATTCCTGAAGATGCTTTAGGTCTTTCTGCTCGTGTCTTGATCGAACACTTGAACCTCTTTACTGACCTTACAGAAGTGGCTAAAAACACTGATGTAATGAAAGAAACTGAGAAAGTGAACGATGAGAAAGTGCTGGACCGTACCATCGAAGAACTTGATTTGTCAGTTCGCTCATACAACTGTCTTAAACGTGCAGGTATTAATACCGTATTTGATTTAACAGAAAAAACTGAGCCCGAAATGATGAAAGTCCGTAACCTTGGTCGTAAGAGCCTTGAAGAAGTCAAAGTTAAACTTGCTGATCTTGGACTCGGACTCAAAAATGATAAATAATATAGGAGGATAAAATGGCTTACCGTAAACTAGGACGCACTAGCTCACAACGTAAAGCAATGCTTCGTGATTTGACAACAGATCTTTTGATTAACGAATCTATTGTAACAACAGAAGCTCGTGCTAAAGAAATCCGTAAAACAGTTGAAAAAATGATTACTTTAGGTAAACGCGGTGATCTTCATGCTCGTCGTCAAGCAGCTGCTTTCGTACGTAATGAAATTGCATCTGAAAACTTTGATGAAGCTACTGAGAAATACACTTCACAAACAGCTCTTCAAAAACTTTTTGATGAAATCGCACCTCGTTATGCAGAACGCAACGGTGGATACACTCGTATTCTTAAAACAGAACCTCGCCGTGGTGATGCTGCTCCAATGGCAATCATTGAATTAGTATAATTTTTATCAATTTTGTTGAGTGTTATGATGATGGAACTAAAAAGTTCTTAGTCTAGCTCTGGTCTACCGCTAGGGTTTTTCCTAGCGGGAACACTCATCATATTGGTGTTTTTAGTAACGCTTGTTTACGAAATGTCTCTAGATTAGAAACACTTCGTAAGCAGGCGTTTTTGAGTTTTTGCTCTTTGTCAACCGTAGTGGGTGTCAAAGTTAACTTCTAGCGAGAACAACATTTGTTCTTGCTTTTTTGATGTTTAACGTGAGGTAAATACGTTTTTTCTTACTTTTGTGGATGGTGAAAAAATTATTTTGAAATTTATATAGTTTTTAGGTATACGGAGCCACTATTTTACCACAAATGCGATGTATGATTATAATAGCCGTAAAACGCATTTTAATGGCTAAATTCAGCCCTATAAAATTTATTAAAGAAAAAGTACTGTAAACTATAAAAATAGCTATTTACGGTAAATAAAACGCTTCTGATGCTTGAAGTGTTCAAAAATGAAATTAGTCACTTGAGTGTATCAAAAAACATCTCAGAGAGATAATTGTAATTACCATAACAACAATTAGAAGGAGTCTGATATGCAAGACTATTACACACCAAAAGGGGACCATTTAACACTAGCAGACTCTATAAATATTGAACGTTGACTCAAAGAAGGTCACTCTAATCGTGAAATCGCTAGAAAATTAACTAAAGCTTCTCAAACCATTAACAACGAAGCCAAGCTGGGACAAGTTAGACAACAGTACGTAGAAGGAAATTGGAGGTTCATTACTCAGCTGACTTTGCTTAGGAAGGCTATGAGAATAACCGTAAGCATTCTGTTAAGAAAACCTCTCTGACTCAGAAGCTTAAAGAACAGATTGTTCACTACCTCAAACAGAAATACTCGCCTGAAATGATGGTCAAAGCAAAGCCAGCCTTGTTTTATCCTCGAAAAGTGAAAGATAAGAAGAAGCAAGCTAGTCCTGACTTTAAGCCTGTCGGAAACTCTATTGAAGAACGACCAGCGAGTATCAACAAGCGTGAGAACGTAGATGATTTTGAGATTGATACCGTGATTCAGACACGGGAAAAAACAAGTGTCGGTTGACACTAGGCGATAGAAAGAATCGCTATCAAATCATTCGCCTAGCAGACATTTTGACCTTGAGAATATTTATTATGCACACCCCTATTCGTTTTGGGAGAGGGGAACGAATGAGAACTACAACAGACTTACTAGGCGTTGGTTACCTAAAGGAAGTAAAAAAGCGATGTAACAATAAGTCATATTTATTGAATGCTGGGGTAAAACTATCCCAAAAAGTGCTTGCTTATCAATCTCCTAGAGAGTTTTTATAAAATATAACTTTCACTTGAAATTTGGTTTTCAAGTGAAAGTTATATTTTAATCAAAAAATTTTCTAGAAGTAGTTGACAGTTTATCTTAAGTTTAGTATACTAGTTGAGCTGTCGTAAGAGAGCAGGAGTCAGGCTTACAGAAAATCTAAAAAAGAAGTTGACAAAGTAAGTTTGAGATGATACACTAATATAGCTGTTGTCCGAGATGTTCAGCAGTAATCAGATTGAAACAGATTTGAAAAAAACTTTAAAAAAGTAGTTGACAAGCTGTTTTAGATTTGAT
>ENA-OQIC01000375-OQIC01000375.1-human-gut-metagenome-genome-assembly--contig:-NODE-375-length-20284-cov-2.248648_pt1 | contig 20284 bp, 25 predicted proteins | sample MGYA00242572_ERZ504736 | MGnify/ENA primary metagenome ERZ504736 (study PRJEB26092, sample SAMD00036201) | human gut metagenome | host: Homo sapiens | study: EMG produced TPA metagenomics assembly of...
CATAATGGAACAATCCCTATTTATAGGATAATAAATGTAACACCGCACCCGGACAGATTGTTCACACATTTTTAATCTTATTGGATATTTTCGATCTCCAGGCGGCATATATAAAAAAACGGGGTGTGTCATCTGTGAATAATGACACACCCCGTTTCCATAGATACGGCCGATGGACGAATCCATCCCAGCCGTTATTCCGAACGAATCCAGGTCAGTTTATGCCAGATGCTTTCCAAAGGTCCCTGCTTATGCGCCTTCAGCCACCATTTACAGAAACGAACCTGCAAAAGGAAGAATGCAAAGCCTATCAGCAGGCTGACGGTATAACCGCAATAAGGGGCCAGATACAGCGCGAACGGGAAATAAATAATAGCTCCGGCAATAGACTGGGAGATGTAGTTCGTCAGACTCATCTTACCATAAAACCGCAAATCGGCTGTCAGCTTCCTGAATTTCTCCGTTTGATATAGCAGCACGAACGAAGCGACCAATACTATTGTGAAAGCAAACTTTTGCCACATATCCATCACTACCCCTACCGTCTGGCGTATCATATCCGGCTGTCCGGCATCCATCAATTGCACTTTCAGCTGATAGAGAGGACCAAACAGAACGGCACTCCAGATCAGGCTTTCACCCAAAAGCGGATCGTGGCCTCCGAAGCAACGAAGAGTTGCTTTCGTCCGATCAGCATTCCCAGCAGAAACAGTCCGGCTGTCTGCAGGAAGCGTCCTGCACCTATTGCCCAGAACAGGCTCGCTTTTTGTCCCAAGGTTACATTTCCCCAGATAAACTTCCAGAAATCTCCTTCCTTGGTATATTCGGCTACTTCGCCATACATCTGACCGACTCCCAGGTCGGGCAAAGAATGGGCGGGATTGAAAAGATTCATCACGTAATGATACCATTCCACCGGTTGCAGCAGCAGGAAAATGGCCAGGATAAATACCGTACGGTCACTCCACTTACGGACAATAAACAGGAAAATACCTACCACACAGAATAGCAGCAACACATCTCCTGCGGGGAAGAATGCCGCATTCAAAGTGGCAAAACCACCCAACAGGAGCAGACGCCAAAGAAAACGGTAACCAAAATCCTTGCCTTTCTTCTGTTGGTTGGTATACTGTATGTAGAACGTCAACCCGAAAAGCAAAGCAAAAATAGCATACGCTTTCCCGGCAAATAAAGAAAATGTCACACTGAATACCCCTTCGTCGAGGATATTGAGCCATCCCGGTTGGGAGGCTGCGTCGGGATATACAGGAAAGATAAAGTGCTCAAGGTTATGAACCAGCAGGATCGCCATCACGGCAAAACCGCGCAATGCGTCCACTACCTCGATACGGGGAGTTTTTGAAGCAATTGTTTGTCGCATGTTTTTGTTGTTTTTATAATGTGATTATTAAATTAGGGACAAAAGTAACAAAATGAATCTGAACCGGGAAAATAAAGTCAATAAAGTAGATAACCTTGCAGCACTCCTTACAGAAACAAACTCAGGCCTCAACTCCCGGCCTGCTTCATGCTATCCTTTCTTCGTCCTGAGAAACAATACCGGAACGACACACAGCAACGTGACGATAAAGGCGATAAAGAAATCGTCGTTAATGGCACTGATGTATCCCTCCAGATCGATACGCTTCAATATCAGCATCTCCGCCACTTCTTTGGCTGTATCGGGCGTTCTGCCCCCTGTATGTTCTTATAAACCGGCTCAAGGAATGAAGGTCTGCCGGTATACGTCTCCTGTATAGTTGAGTGCTTCGCCATATCGCTGCGTGTGAAAAGCCGTACGCTGTGTCAGCAGATGACTGAAGATGGCTACTCCGAAACTTCCTCCCATCTGCCGGACAATGTTCGTGATACTGGAAGCCTGTGCCATATCACTGTTACGGATATTCACCAGCGACAGGGTCAGCAAAGGGGTGAAGAGCAATCCCATACCCAGCCCGCGCAGATAAAGACTCAGCATGATGTACCACTTCTCGGTCAGAAAAGATAGATAATAGTTCATATAGAAACTCAAAGCCATCAACAGGATTCCCGACACGATAAAGACCTTGGGGTTGATCCGTTGCATCAGTTGCCGGACAAAGGAGAAGCCACTCCCTGGATAATCCCCACTGGCATGAAAACATACCGGCCTGCAAAGCCGAATAGCCCAGATTGTCCTGTAAATAGAGCGGAATCAAAAACGTACTGCCGAACATGCCGATACCAAAAACAAACAGAATCAGGTTGGACAACGCAAAGTCCCTGTCGACAAACAGGCGCAGATTGATCAGCGGTGTCTTGACGGTAAACTCGAAATAAAGGAAAAGAATAAAAGTGACCACTGCAATCCACATGGCACCAAGTACTACGGGACTGCTCCATCCCATGGAATTGGTTGACGAATTGACTTCGGAAAGCCCGTACATGAAGACAGGCAAGAAGATGGCTGAAGTGATGAAACCCGGGATATCGAAAGGAACTCCGGTTCCTTTCACATGTTCCTTTTGCACAATGGCAGTGACGATCAGGCCAGGATTCCTATCGGGATGTTGACATAAAAGATATAGTTCCAGTCCATATAATCTACCAGGTATCCACCGATAGCAGGCCCGAAAGAGACCGAAGCGGCAGAAGCGATGGACCAGAACCCCAATGCCGTCCCCCGTTGTTCGGGAGGGAATACATCGCTCACAATAGCCATGCCGACAGGAAGGAGCATGCCGCATCCGAAACCTTCGATCACCCGCCAGAAGATCAGCTCTTCGATGGTAGATGAACTGCCACACATGAAGGAACCGGCCGTAAATACGAGTAGGGACAAGAAATATATCTTTTATAACCGAAGCGTTCGGACAGCCATCCGGCAGCAGGAAGAATACTCGCCATCGAAAGCATGTATCCGGTCAGCACCCATTCGGCCACATTGATATCCGCACCGAGCGTACCCATAATCACAGGCAGCCCGGTATTGACGACTGTAGAATCGAGCACCGCCATAAAGGTGCCTATCATGATGTTGCCCAATACGATCCATTTATAAGAAGAACTTTCTTTCATTCTTTGACGATCTTCACGTTAGCAGACATCCCCGAAAGCAGTCGGAGATTGGCTTTCAGTTTCTCTTTACCTTCTACCCGGTCGATTGATATCTTCAGGGGAATCCGCTGGGCCACCTTTGTATAGTTGCCCGATGCGTTATCAGGGGGAATCAGAGAAAACTCGGATGCAGTATTGGCACCGATATAGAAGATTTTGCCGTAAAACGTCAGTCCGGGATAGCGTCGAGGGTGAAAAGAGCCTGTTGTCCCATACGGACTTCATCAAACTTAGTCTCCTGCAAGTAGACAGTCACCCAGAGTTTCTTGCCCTCGTTCAAGGTAAAGATGTTCTCGCCCGGCTGCAACAGATCGCCGGGAACCACCCACTGCTTGGCTATCAAGCCATCGACAGGTGAAACAATCCGGTAATCCTCAGTCATCGTGCTGTCGAGCACAGCCAGCAGTTCACCTCTCTTCACGCTGTCACCCTCCTGCTTGAAGACAGCAGACAAAGGGGCCATCGCACGGACGGACACATTCACACGACTGCCATCCAGGTTTGCATCTATGGTAGATACGTATTTTCGATAGTTCCACCACCAGACAACGGCTACGACAATAGCGATGATAAGCAATATCACCAGCCAGATAAACTTTTTCTTATCAGAGGGATTCGATGTATTTGCAGCGTCCATAATTCTTGAGATTAGTTACAAGGGTGTAAACAAAATCCGCAAGAAAAGGTTTGATGGCTGTGGGAAAGGAATCGCTGCCGGCTATGGAAGACACGGAGGGCACAGAGCGCTATTCCTAAGAATAGTTATGCTCTGTGCCTCCGCAGTATCTTTTTATGGTCAGCCGGCTTAGTACACCACTGTCGCAATCACCTGTATAAACAGGATCAGGAATACCATTGCAATCGGATATACCGTCGCATAGGCTACACTCGGATATTGCTGTCTACCATCGAGTCGGCAGCCGCAAGTCCCGGCGTACTGGTCATACCGCCGGTAATGGTACCCAGCAAATCGAGCAAGCTGATCTTAAACACCAGACGTCCGACGAACGCAGCAATCAGCATCGGCACTAAAGTAATGGCGGCACCTACTCCGAACAGCAGCAGACCGCTCTCCTGGAAAGTAGCGACCAGATTCTTACCTGCCGACGTACCTACCTCGGCAAGGAAAAGCAACAGTCCCAACTGACGAAGCAATTGGTTGGCAGGTCCGGACATAGACCAAAGGATAGGCCCGGTCTTGCCTATTGCGCTCAGCAGCAAAGCCACCATCAGCACACCACCTGTCAATCCCGGTGAAAAGGATAATCCGCCCGGGAACGAGATATTGAGTTTGCCGAACAGAACTCCCAGCACAATACCCATAGCAATGGGGAAGAAATCCGTGTCGGAAAGCTTCTTGGCATTATTACCCAGCAGACGGGCTACCCCCTTGATGCCTTCTTTCTCACCAACGACCATCAGTTTATCGCCGAACTTCAATGCCAGGTCGGGTGACGGAGAGAGGTCGATACCGCTTCGACGGACACGTGTCACGGTACAACCGAAATTCTTCATCAGGTTCAGGTCGCCCAACTGCTTATTGATCATATCCTTCTTGGTCAACAGCAATGATTCGATTTCTTGCGTGTTTTCCAACGGAAGTTCACCTTCTTCACGTTCACCTACCAGCACGGCAAGTTGTGTCAGAGCTTCTTCGCTACCCACTGCCTGAATGTAGTCCCCTTCATGGAGTACCGTATGGGCTGTCGGAATGGATATCTCCTCCTGATGCTTCAGGCGTGAGATAACGGCTCCTGTCATGGCACGTGCATTGATCTGCATCAGGCTACGGCCGAATACACTCGGATTCGTGATACGATAAATGCAGGTTCCCAGTTCCGGAAACTGTCCGCGACGCTCTATCTCAAGACGACGGGCCTCTTTGTCAAGGTCGATACGCATTATCTTCGGCAGCAACTTCACAAACAGGATGACACCAATCACGCCAAACGGATAAGCAATACCATAAGCGATAGAAGCCAACGGAGAGTTGGTGCTGTCGATGGCAACGGCCAAACCCGGTGTACTGGTCAGCGCTCCGGCTACCAGCCCACCACACTCGGTGTATCGATGCCAAACGCATACTTTAACCCGACAGCAGTCAGACAGGCAGACTGATGATAAGCATGGTAATAATGATCAGCGTCTTCCCCTTACTGCGGAAAGAATCGAAGAATCCCGGCCCCGCCTGGATACCGATGGTAAAGATAAAAAGTACCAATCCGAAGTTCCCCAGTTCCTTGGGAATAATCACACCGAAATGCCCGAAAAGAAGGGCAATGAAGATAACCGCCGACACGTCGAGCGATAGCCCCTTAATCTTGATTCTTCCCAACATGAAGCCCAACGCAACAATAAGGAAGAGAGAGAAATAAGAGGAGTGCAATAAATCAGTAAACATAAATAAAAAGGTTAATTTTAGTTGTTATGTGCGCAAAGGTACGTAAAAAACTGTTTTCGACTATAGCAAAAGAAGAAGTTATTTTCTTCGCCAAGCCCAAAAGCCTTCACATAAAGAAAGCGGAACGGATATTTCACAATCAAAAAGACAGAAATTAAAAGATTCTGCTAACGCACCCTCTATTTAAAAACGGGCATATAGGGTAACCGGCAAACTTAGCAGCCAACTTCACCCCTTCCAGAAGTCCTGAAAACGGGATTCTGTTTTTCACTTTTACGGAAAAACAATAAGGATAGACAAAAAAGGGAGTAACCATCCGGCCAGTATGCCGTAACCATACTTACCGGATGAAGTAATCATCCGGTCAAAATGGTATAACCTAACCGGAAAAAGGCTTTGAAAAAGACTGTTTTACTCTACTTCGTCCACGCTTCCGAACGGCGACCAAGTGTCAGAAAGCAACGATATAGGTAATAAGAGATCCATATTTCACATATTACAACCGAATCAGCGACAGATAGCAGTTCATGCGGCACATTAAGTATCCGAACACAAAATCGCCAACGGCATTTCCCGGTGTTTTTCCGAACAACTCCCAACGAGGGATACAAATACGGGATTCTACAAGATTTTAAATATCAATTTGACAAATTGCTCTTTTCTTCGAAAATATACTTTAAGAAATACAATCCTCCCCTTCGCAACATGCTCCTTTATACTCAAATTCTAAAGTGGCATGAGTGATCCCGGCATGTTCCAGTTCATGCTTAACCTCGCGCTTTACCTCTTCCATACGGCGGAGATCGCCTATCACGATATGGGCAGTCAATGCTGTTTCGGTAGTGCTCAATGCCCAGATATGCAGATGGTGATAACTCTCCACACCGGGTTGCTCCAGGATAACCCGCCCGATCTTTTCACTATCTATTCCCACCGGGACTCCGTCGAGCGAAAGGCGGAGGCTGTCGTGCAGTAAGCTCCAGGTTGAGATGACAATGATGACGGCAATCACCAGGCCGATGATCGGATCGACAAGTGTCCAACCGGTGTACATGATGATAATACCCGAAATGACCACTCCCACCGATACCAACGTATCGGCAGCCATATGCAGATAAGCTCCTTTCACGTTGAGGTCTTTTTCCTTATCTTTCATAAAAAGCCAGGCTGTAACGGCATTGATAACCACTCCCACACCTGCCGTCCAGGCAATGGCAGCACCTTCAACCGGAACGGGATGAAACAACTTCTCTATACTCTCGGTGATGATAATGCCGACGGCAACCAGAAGAATAACAGCATTGAGCAGAGATACCAGTACCGTACTCTTTTTATAACCGTATGTATAACGACTGTTGGGATGCACCTTGCCAACCGGAAAGCAAGCATGGCAAGCACAAGGCTTGCCACATCTCCCAAGTTGTGCCCGCATCGGAAAGCAACCCCAAAGAATCATAATAGAAACCGATGCCGAACTCAACGAGGACAAACAGAATATTCAGCGTAATGCCAATTATAAAAGATTTATTGAGCGACGTCAGTTCGTGGACGTGCTCGTGATGATGTTCGTGAGAATGCGCCATGCTCGATTAAGATATTTATCTATTCTAAAAACAGACAAACAGGCAGATTAGTTCAATGAAATATCATGCATAAAAGGTATCAAGCCATCCGTTTCTTCAACGGCCGGCGACTGCAGCAAAACCAGAGACTTCAGTTCTTCAAGTTCGGCCGTACAGACACAGAAATAGACATTCTGAGCCGGCAATTTCAGAAAGATCTTCCGGTTGGCATTCATTTTCCTGTTCGACCTCTCACAGTAAGGTCCGTTAATCGATACAATATAATTGCGTAGACACTCAAATCCGGCTTCGGACAGACGAAAGAAAAGGTTGCCAAATTCCAGATGATACACTTTACAATGGGCACAGTAAGTGATCATTCCATTGCGGGTTCTGCTGATTAGTTCCATCATACTTTAACGTTTTGGTGATGGCACAAAAGTACGCAGATCACCAGGTGAAGGCAATACCTACTAATATCTAATTATCAGACAACCGATAGCCACATATGGGGAGACAAGTCTGCCGTACGATCATAGTATGAAGAAATCTCAATGTTCAGAAACGGTCGGATACCCCATCAACCTTACTGCAGTCATCACCAAAACTCCCGCTACGACCATCCGCAATACTACTCCTAGGTCTTACAAGAGATATTATTGTCTTCAAAAACTGAATTGTTTTCGGACAATAGCATAACACTTGGATCACTTTTCAGAAAAGCCATAACTATCACATGCTATTTCAATTCTTTGCCACATATATGATAACAATATACAAAATGAATAGCTAAGTAAAGTTGTTTTTCCTTGCTTGTATATACCATATTTTTACAGATCATGCACAGGCCACTCTTTCGTTCCCTATTCGCCAGCACATCTACTTATTAATAGGTACTGAGTTCAGTCTTTTTCATTCTGTTTAGGTATTGTAACACCTTTTTAGTCCACCTACCTTTGCAAACAGTTATAAATTAAACAATATAGGAATGAAAAGAGAAGAAATTTCATATAAGAATTATTCCAAACTATTGATCAAACTAAGTCTTTTGGGAATTAGTTTCATTATAGTATCATGCAATAAAACAGATCTGATCACAGATAATCCTAATAATGAATTGGGGCAATTACCACAAGAAAATGGAATCACAATTAAGACTATCACATATTCTCCTCAAATAACCCGTTCTTCGGGAGATGGAGCCAATGATTTAATAGGCTATGGATATAACTGTTTATATGCAACAGGAGATAATCCTAACGGAGCGGCTAATAAAGTTATCGATTTAAAAAGATTTGAGTCAGGCGTGGGAATAGATCCAATGACAGGTGAAAAAAAAATATTTCCAAAAGGTATTATAGAAGAATCCATTATGCATGGAGATGTCACGGCGACTGAAATATTTGAAAAATCCAAAAAAGAGTTTAAGAAATCTATTTCCGCAAAAGGTAAACTAAAAACTAGGTTTTCTTCCGTGGGGAGGAATACAGTTTTCTGCAGAGTACGACAGTAATTTTGAAACAAAAGATGAATATTCTTTTTATAAGATGGATATTATTCGAAATGTCCGTAGATTATACTTAAGTTCCTCAAGTATAGAACGTCTAAAATACTTCTTAACTGATGAATTTAGATACGCATTAAAACATGCCAGTGGAACAGAAATCATAAATGATTACGGTACGCATGTACTTGTAGACTTCGTTTTAGGAGGAAAATTAAGTGTAGTAACATCAGCTATAGATCATTCTGACAATAAAGATGAACTCTTTAAGTTTCAACTAAAATTTTTAAAATAATCAGTGCATCTGCATCCTCTTCAATAAGCAAAAGTAACTATTTAAAGAACACATCATTAACTATTCTCCAAGCAGGAGGGTCAGAAATTCAGGCTGTAAAAAGATACATAGAAGAAGATGGAACAATCAACTCAGATATTTTCAATTACAAGGAATGGATAAAAAGTATCAATAAAGAGACATCTGTTTTAGTAGCTAGTGACACAAAAAAAATGATTGGCATTTGGGAACTTACAGATGATCCTAAAATAAAAACCAAAATACTTGCTGAATTAGAAAAGAGAGGAAATAATTTAGGTATCATAGGTAGTAAAAGTGGAGAGATAGTTACAGGCAAAAGTACACCTATGTATAAATTACAAAATGAAAAAACCGGAGAATTAGCAAAAGCTCCCAATGATCGAGGTTATAAATTTCCTCTCTATTGTCAAGGTGAATATGGAAAAGAAATGACAGGAATAGGATTTATGAATTATCTTCTATCATATCGTGATTTTCAACCATATCAATCTGCCCAGCCAGTAATGATGAAAAGAGTTGGAGTATAAAATTCACTCCAGATGGTTATATAACAGTTTTGAACAAACATTTAAACAAATTTTTATGCACAGATTATAAGTTTAGAACAATATCAGAAGACGATACAAATTCAAGATTATGGATTCCACGATATACCTTAAATATGTGGGATGACGATACAATACAATAAGAAGGGCAAATACTATTAATTAACATTTATATTTTAACAATGAAAAAGAAATTATTTACACCGAGCACACTTCTCCTTTTGGGAATGTTATCTCTTTTAGCGCATGTAATAACGATGATGACGGTACGAATAAGGCTCAGGAGATAGCTGGAAAATACGAAGGCTACTCAATAGGTAATTGTGCCATGTTCACAGACTATGTAATGGGTGAAAAATCTGTAGCAACGATTGTTCCCAATGAAGATGGCACTATAAATGTAACCTATGATTCCGGATCCGGTGAGTTTAAATTGAATAATATTAAAGTTACTTCCAAAACATTCGAAGGATCGGGACAGGTAGAACTCTCCATGAACGATAAACCTGCAGGTGCTAAAGATTTTACACTCACAGGAAGCATAGATGAACAGCAAAAACTAACCCTTAAAGTGAATGTACCAAGTGTGATGGGAGGGCTTACTATTGAATTTATACAAGGGACATTGCCTATATCATATCACGTTTCGGGTACTTACAACAAAGAAGCCAATTTATCAGTCAGTGTCGGATCGACTACATATCCGGATATCACAGATTGTAAAGTCAGCATAAAACGTTCATCGGATGATACTGTAGAGCTTACTCTTAAAGGACTATCTAACTTGAACAGTTCTCAAACAGGCAGAGCTATGAATTTAGGAGACTTCACAGTAACTGATGTTAAAGTTACCAGCACTGACAATAGTATTTTCAAGATTAAAGGAAGCATTAATACTACTGATACCAACAACACCCCAATTACCGGAACTCTTTCAGGTACAGTGAGCAATAGTGAAACTAATATTACTTTCACTTTTAAACCGGTGCCATGCCAATTGATATTACCGCAATGTTTAAAGGAAAGAAATAAAAAAGCATGAGAAAGGCGATTTTGTTTTGTTTAGCCATTACTCTGCTGGGAACGATGCTTATATCGTTCTCAGCTTGTAATGGGATATTGAGCAGCCTATATGATGAACCGGAAACCGCAAAGGATTTCGGCTTCATTACGATAGATCATGCCAATCATAGCGGTACGGTACGGGTGGATGCTACCCAATATACAAAATGGAACTACATCAATCTGCACACCCTGCAGATTGACTCGGCCAAAGTTACCGCAGAAGGTGCGGATGATCCGGACACATGGGACCTTGCCATTCATCGATACGATGTAAAGACTAATGGCGGTGAGGTGCTTGAAACCGATTATCAAAGCCTGAGTGCACTGAAAAACGCAGACAGCATGCCTCAAGGTACCTTTGTCGCCGACGAATGGACCACAAATAAAATAGCTGTCGACGTTTCACACATGATGGAGGATAACGGTTATCTGATTTATGCTCCGTCTGACTTCAATCCGGAACTTTCAAAATGGCTCAACGTCGATACCAGTGAAATGCCTCCCATTTACACTCCGTCCAACAAAGTCTATCTGCTCAGGATGAAAGACGACACAATGGCTGCCATCCGCCTGGTGAGTTACATGAATGCTGCGGGCATAAAGGGATACATGACTTTTGACTACATCTACCCATACGAACCATAATGCTTTGATAAAGACAAATAAAAATAAATATGCAAAGACTACTAAAATCGGCATATTGCTTCTTCGCAGCCCTCTTGTTGACGACAGCAGCTGCCGCACAACATAAAATATCCGGCAGGGTGATCGATACCACCCAGGAACCTCTGGTGGGTGCCACCATCACCCTGAAAGAAAAACCGTCTGTCGGCACCACCACCGATACGGAAGGACGCTACACCCTGACACTGCCGGACCAGAAAGAATATACCGTACAGGTCTCTTTTGTGGGATATGTGACCGCTACAAAAAAACAACAGCTGCCCGTCAAGGTCGTCTCGATTTCATTCTGAAAGAAGATCAGATGAATCTGAGTACCGTAGTTATCACCGGAACACGTACTCCGAAACTACTGAAAGATGCTCCGATCATCACCCGGGTAATCACAGCCGGCGATCTGAAGAAAGTGGACGCAACCCATATCGGACAATTGCTTCAGGTAGAGCTACCGGGTATCGAGTTCTCTTATTCAATGGATCAGCAGGTAAAGCTCAACATGCAGGGATTTGGCGGTAATGCCGTCCTCTTTCTGGTAGATGGCGAACGTCTGGCCGGAGAAACACTGGATAACATAGACTACAACCGCCTCAACCTGGACAATGTAGAACGAGTGGAAATAGTGAAAGGCGCGGCCTCTACGCTGTATGGTTCAAGTGCCATCGGGGGGGTAATCAATATCATTACCAAAGCTTCGGACGATCCGTGGAATCTGAACCTCAATACTCGTTTCGGAGTACATAATGATCAGCGGCATGGGGGTACGGTAGGATTCAATGCCGCAAGTTCTACAGCCAGACCAACGTACAATATACCAACATAGACTCTTATAACGTAAAACAGGGAGATTATACGACCATCAACGGCAATAAACCTGGAACGTGAAGGAACGCCTGATGTTCACCCCGAACGAGCAATTGCGACTGACAGCACGTGCTGGCTATTATTTCCGTGAACGGGATGCCTCCTCGGAAACCAAGAACCGTTATCGCGGATTCAGTGGCGGGCTGAAAGGAAACTACGACTTCAACACGAAAAGTAACCTGGAACTGGCCTACACATTCGACCAGTACGACAAAAGTGACTATCTGGTATCGTATAAGAATGATATCCGCGACTACAGTAATGTGCAACACAGTGTACGCGCGCTTTACAATTATACGTTCAACGATAAGAACACGCTCACCGTCGGAGGAGACTATCTACGAGATTATCTGATGTCGTATCAGTCAAAGAAAACGCCGATTATACCATGCATTCCGCCGATGCTTTCGGACAGTTCGACTGGAATCCCACGGAACACTTCAACGTGATTGCCGGATTGAGGTTCGACTACTTCTCCGAATCGAACGTGCGCCATTTCTCACCGCATCTGGGATTGATGTACAAGATAGGAAACTGCTCGCTGAGGGGCTCTTATGCGCAGGGGTTCCGTTCGCCCACCTTGAAAGAGATGCACATGAACTTCTACATGGCAAACACCATGATGATTTATGGTAACCCGGATCTGGAGCCGGAAACCAGTCACAACTTCTCGCTCTCCGGAGAATATACCAAAAACCGTTATAATTTTACGCTGACAGGATATTATAACCTGGTGCACGACCGCATCGAGTATACCTCTTTCAGAGATACCGACGGAATGATCGCACAAAAATATATCAATACCCCACGGGTAGACATTGCCGGAATCGATGCCAATGCCTCTGCCAAATATCCTTGCGGTATAGGTGCACGTATCTCGTATACGTACATCCACGAGTTCATGCGTGACGGACAGACCAAACTCAGCTCTACCCGCCCCCATTCGGCTACGGTACGGTTGGAGTATGGCAAGACATGGGATCATTATGACTTCAATCTGTCACTCGACGGACGGGCCTTGTCACAGGTGAAAACCAATCAATATACTTCCAATGATCCGAATGCGGGAACGGAAAAGGTAACTTATCCGGGATATACCATGTGGAACCTGACGCTCACACAAAGAGTATGGAAAGGGATCAATGTGAATATGACCGTCAATAACCTGTTCAACTACCGACCTGACTATTATTATGCCAATTCACCCTATACGACGGGAACCAACTTCTCCGTAGGGCTGTCGCTGGACATTGACCAAATGTTCAGAAAATAGCGGAAAAGGCTAAGCCAGCGGATATCTCCGATCGTCCGGCCGGCATTTAGTAAGAACGAAATAAACCAAAGAACAAAAAACAATATGAAAAAGAAACAAATCATCACCACTTGTTGTGTGGCTGCGGCAATACTCGTCGGGGTATTCGTCTGGCAAGCCTACTTCAGTGCCACGAAGATTGCCTTTGTCAATTTCCAGACCATCAACCTGGGAAATATTTCGAAGGCGAACGACAATTCATTTGTCAAACTAAGGGAGGTCTCTACCGATCACCTGGACGAACTGACGGGCTATGATATGGTGTTCGTCAACGGTATGGGATTGCGCATCGTCGAAGAACAACGCCAACAGATACAACGGGCGGCCGACAAAGGTATACCGGTGTACACCTCCATGGCTACCAATCCCGCAAACAATATCTGCAATCTCGATTCGGTACAGATGAGTCAAATACGTCAATACCTGACTAATGCGGGAAAAGTAAATTACCGGAATCTGCTTTCGTATGTCCGCAAAGAGATTGATGGTAAGCTGATCTCCGCCCCCGTACCGGAAGCACCGGTAGAAAAGCCGACCGACATTCTTTACCATGCCGGAGTGAAGAACCCGGATGATGAAATGGAATTTCTCAACGTAACCGATTATGAAAAGTTCCTTCGTGAAAACGGACTCTATCATGAAGGTGCCCGCAAGGTTGTGATCACCGGGCAGATGGCGGATGCCACAGGACTAATCCTGGCACTCGAAAAAGCCGGACACAATGTATATCCGATCTCTTCTTTCACCCGTTTCATGGAGTTCGTCCGTGAAATACGACCGGATGCTGTTATCAATATGGCACACGGACGCATGGGCGACGATATGGTGGAATATCTGAAAGAACGCAATATCCCTCTCTTTGCACCACTCACAGTCAACAGCCTGGTAGAAGAGTGGGAAAACGATCCGATGGGTATGTCGGGAGGATTTCTTTCGCAAAGCGTAGTGACACCGGAAATTGACGGTGCCATCCGTCCGTTCGCCCTCTTTGCCCAATACAAGGACGATGAAGGACTGCAACACTCTTTCGCCGTTCCGGAACGGTTGGAGACATTTGTCAACACAGTGAACAATTATCTCACCTTGAAAACAAAACCCAACAGCGAAAAGCATATACCATCGTCTACTACAAAGGGCCCGGACAAAATGCCCTCACAGCAAGCGGAATGGAAGTAGGCCCGTCACTCTACAACCTGCTGCTGAGAATGAAGAAAGAAGGCTACTGGTAGAAAACCTTCCGGAGAGCGCCAAAGAACTGGAAAGATGATCCAGGCACAGGGAGCCGTATTCGGAATGTATGCAGAAGGCGCATTTGATGAATTTATGAAAACAGGGAATCCCGAACTGGTGACTAAAGAACAATACGAGAGCTGGGTAAAAGCATCGCTACGCCCCGGAAAATATGCTGAAGTGGTAGCCGCCAACGGTGAATTCCCCGGCCAATACATGACTACGCCGGACGGACGCCTGGGCATCGCACGATTGCAGTTTGGCAATGTGGTACTGATGCCGCAGATGGCAGCCGGTAGCGGAGACAACGCCTTTCAAGTGGTGCATGGAACCAACGCCGCACCTCCCCACACTTATATCGCTTCGTATCTTTGGTTGCAGCATGGTTTTAAGGCAGACGCAATGATCCACTTCGGTACGCACGGAAGCCTTGAGTTCACTCCACGAAAACAGGTAGCGTTGTGTAGCGATGACTGGCCCGACCGCCTTGTAGGAGCTCTTCCACACCTTTATATATATTCTATCGGCAACGTGGGGGAAGGCATGATAGCCAAACGACGTTCGTATGCTACCTTGCAATCTTACCTTACACCTCCTTTCCTCGAAAGCAGTGTACGGGGCATCTACCGTGACCTGATGGAGAAAATCAAGATTTACAATAACACCACAGGAGCGAAAGAAAAGCAGTCGCTTGCCGTAAAAGCACTCACCGTGAAACTGGGCATCCATCGTGAACTGGAGCTGGACAGCTTGCCGACCCGCCCATACAGCGAGGACGAAGTGGCACGTGTAGAGAACTTCGCTGAAGAACTGGCCACGGAAAAATCACCGGACAGCTTTATACCATGGGGGTTCCCTATGAACCGGAGCGTATCACCTCTTCCGTACTTGCCATGACAACCGAACCGATCGCTTACAGCCTCTTGTCACTCGACAAACAACGTGGCAAAGCAACAGCCGATGTAGAAAAGCATCGCTCTCTCTTCACCCAACGCTATCTGAATCCGGCCCGTGCCTTAGTAGAGAAACTGATAGCCAACCTACTTTGGCAACAGACGAACTGATCTGCCGCACTGCCGGTGTCAGTCCCGAAGAACTGGCAAAAGCACGAGAAATAGAGACCTCACGCAATGCTCCGAAAGGAATGATGGCGATGATGATGCTGCCGCCGCCAAAAAACAAGACCGGGGATAAAACCGGCAAAACAGCCGATAAGATGCCGGAAGCCATGAAGAAGAAAATGAAAGAAATGGGCGCACATATGGATTCATCCAAAGCATGGAAATGGCAAAAAAAATGGGTGCGATCCGGAAGCCTGAAGAAAATGGAAGCAAAAATGAATGCCTCAAAGGGAGATAAGCCGGAAGCGGATAAAGCCAAAGGCATGTCGGACATGATGGCCGCCATGGGGAAAAAAACGGCTCAAAAGGAATACAGCAAAGAAGAAATCAACTTTGCCCTTGCACTGACAGAGGTGGAACGCACCATCCGCAACGTAGGCAACTACCAAACGGAACTGACTGCCAGCCCAGAGAAAGAGCTTGCCAGCCTTGTCAATGCCCTCAATGGAGGATACACCGCACCTTCACCGGGTGGTGATCCGATTGCCAATCCCAACACCCTACCCACAGGACGCAACATGTATGCCATCAATGCAGAAGCCACTCCGTCAGAATCGGCCTGGGAAAAAGGAGTTGCACTTGCCAAGCAAACCATTGAAACTTACCAACGCCGCCATAATGACAGTATCCCGCGTAAGGTCAGTTACACGCTCTGGTCCAGCGAGTTTATTGAAACGGGAGGAGCTACCATCGCACAAGTATTGTATATGCTCGGTGTAGAGCCGGTTCGTGATGCATTCGGACGTGTCAGCGATCTGAAGCTGATTCCTTCTGCCGAATTAGGCCGCCCACGCATCGACGTAGTAGTACAGACATCGGGCAACTACGCGACATTGCGGCTTCCCGCCTTTTTCTGATCAATCGTGCGGTAGAGATGGCTGCAGCTGCCAAAGACGACAAATATGAAAATCTGGTAGCGGCAAGCGTAGTAGAAGCCGAAAAGACACTGACCGAGAAAGGGGTAAGTCCGAAAGATGCCCGTGAAATGGCTGCATTCCGTGTGTTCGGCGGTGCCAACGGAATGTATGGTACGGGCATTCAGGAGATGGTTGAATCCGGTGACCGCTGGGAAGATGAATCAGAGATAGCTGCCACCTATCTTAATAACATGGGTGCTTACTATGGCAGTGAAAAGAACTGGGAAGCCTTCCGGAAATATGCCTTCGAAGCCGCACTGACCCGCACGGACGTAGTGGTTCAGCCTCGTCAAAGCAATACATGGGGCGCATTGAGCCTCGACCATGTCTACGAGTTTATGGGAGGTATGAACCTGGCCGTACGCAACGTGACCGGCAAAGATCCCGATGCTTACCTGAGCGATTATCGCAACCGTAACCACATGCGCATGCAAGAAGTCAAAGAGCTGTCGGTGTAGAAAGCCGTACCACCATCCTCAACCCCGCTTACATCAAAGAGAAGATGAAAGGCGGCTCTTCCTCTGCTGCGGAATTTGCCGAGACAGTCACCAATACATATGGCTGGAACGTAATGAAACCTGCCGCCATCGACAAAGAGCTTTGGGACAACATTTACAATGTATACGTAAAAGACGAATACAACCTGAACGTGAAAGAATTTTTCGAAACACAAAGTCCCGCAGCGCTTGAAGAAATGACTGCATCATGCTCGAAAGTGCCCGTAAAGGTTTGTGGAAAGCAAGTGCCGAACAGGTTGCCGAACTGGCAAAACTGCATACGGAGACGGTAAATAAGTATCGTCCGTCGTGCTCGGGCTTTGTATGTGACAACGCCAAACTGCGCGAATACATCGCGTCCAAGTCAGACGCTCCGGCTGCCGCACAGTACAAAGAAAATATCTCTAAAATACGCGAAGCGAAAGTTTCGGGCGATGCCAAAGGAATGGTGATGAAGAAAGAAGAGATAAACCGGACACCGGAAGAGCAAAAGACAACCCTGAGCAACATTGCCGTGGGTGCAGCCGTTGTAGTGGTAATACTGGCACTCGTACTCTTTGTCCGTAAACGTCGTAAACATCAGAATAATCAGAAGTATGGATACAGTCGTACTTGTATTAATGCTGTTAATAGCATTCAACTTTCTGCTGAAACAGACTTTCTGGAAAACGGTCGCAGTCGGCATCATAGCCACTGTTGCCGCCCTGTTTGCAGGACTGATGTGGCCGTATGCCATCGAGCAATCGAAAACACAGATTGCGACTGGCTGGGTAACACAGCCCTGATGCTGGACACTTCCGTTTTGCTGACCATCGAAGTCAGCCTCCAGATGGCCTATGCCATGCTGGCGGTACATGTTGCCAGTGCCTATCCGGTAAAACCGCGTACACTGCTCACCTACCGCTTCCTGAGATGGTTTCCGGGACTGCTCATCTTTCCGGTACTATTCAGCGGGCTGGTCTATCTTATCTTTGCCTTCCCAGGGACACCATTCACCACCGTGGCATGGATGTATGCCGCTTGCGTGCTGATAGCCATTCCCGTAGGACGTTGGCTACTGCTTTACCTCCTTCCGGAGAAGGAGTTGCGGCTGGAACTCTTCTTCCTCACTAACGCATTGGTGGCCATTCTGGGAATTGTCGCTACCGTAAACGGACGGACCTCCGTAGCCGGAGTCAGTGAAGTAAATTGGGGAGCACTGGCCGGCGTCGGTGGAATAACCATCATCGGCAGTGCCATCGGACTCGTTTGGCGAAGGGTGAAGAAAAGAATCAATTAATCACAAAAATAATAAGTAAATCAACTCATTAAAACAGATCAACAATGAATATTATATCAGACATTTTATATTGGATTTCTACAGGACTACTCGTTCCTGACATCGTATTGCTTATCGTATTATTCGGCCGTGCACTTCTGCTGGTCGGCAGTTTCTACGGACAATATCTCTCAATACGCAAAACCGAGGCACTACTCCGTAACGAACTGAATGCACTCACTCCTGCCACCGTTATGGAACTGGCAGACAAGCTTCCGGAAAAATCATCATCATTAGTCATATCGTACATACGCCAGGTGCTCCAGGCACATGAAAGCCCGGCACAGATACAGAGACTGCTTGCCAACTTTGAGATAGCCGCCGATAAAGATCTGGCTATCTCTAAAACTCTGACAAAGCTCGGACCTATCCTCGGTTTGATGGGTACGCTTATCCCGATGGGACCTGCCCTTGCCGGACTGGCAAGCGGCGACATTGCTTCAATGGCCTATAACATGCAGATTGCTTTTGCCACGACCGTTGTCGGACTGGTAGCAGGCGCCGTAGGTTTCTTGACCCAGCAGGTGAAACAACGCTGGTATCTTCAGGACATGACCAACCTGGAATTCCTTTCTGAATTGTTGAACGAAAAACGTGCGGCCCGATGAAACGAAACCTACTCAGAAAAGAAGAAGATGCTGACCCGATCAGCGTTGTATCGAACCTGTTCGATGTAGCCATGGTTTTTGCCGTAGCCTGATGGTAGCTCTTGTCAGCCGCTACAACATGACCGAAGTTTTCTCTCAGGAAGACTACACGATGGTGAAAAATCCGGGAAAAGAAAACATGGAAATTATTACCAAAGAGGGACAGAAAATCAACCGTTATACTCCTTCGGAAGACCAGCAGAAAAGCGGTAAAAAAGGAAAGAAGTAGGTATCGCCTATGAACTCGATAATGGGGAAATCATCTACGTTCCGGAAGAATAATAAAGAATAGATTATCCTTAAAATGCAGACAAACGCATCTTTCATCCGCCCATCCGGCAACGAAAGATGTATTTGTCTGCATCTCTTTTACAAGTCAACAATACACCCGCTCTTTTATGAATAGTTGTTGTTTTTTTTAAAACACACTCTCTGCACAACCATTCCAATTTCTATTATCTTTGCTCCCTGATCGGTTCCGAATAGTCATTCCTCTATCCGGATTAAAAGGGAATCGGGTGTAAATCCCGGACAGTCCCGCTGCTGTGAAGCTCCGTCTGAATTTCCGATAACAACTGTTGCCACTGGGATACCTTTTTGTAAATAGATAAGGAGTCACCGGGAAGGCGTCGGAAACAAGGAGTCAGTCAGAAGACCTGCCGCTTATCAAAGGCTGTTTCCACTCGTGGGATTAGGGAAACGGTACGAAAAGATTCTATAAATATTTAGTTAGAACATAACTCATGGAAATAACCAAGAGGAACGGAACGACGGAACTATGACAGGGAGAAAATTGCCGTCGCCATACGAAAAAGTTTTGCCAGTACAGGGCAGGAAGTAAGTAACGAAATCATCTATTCGGTGGTAGAAGAAGTGGAGAATTTTGTCGGGAAAGATACCGCAAACCGTAGTGTCGAACAGATACAAGACAAAGTGGAGCAAAGTCTGATGGAACACGGCTTTTATGCCGAGGCTAAAAATTACATACTCTACCGCTGGCAACGGACTGAACGCAGAAAAGCACTCAACAGCATAATAAATGAATTGGGCGACGGAACTGTGATGGATGTCCTGAAAGAGATTCAGAAAGACTTCACCACCCACGAATACAGTCTCGTTGTACTCTATGAAAAATTTTCAGGGTTTTGCAAACAGGAAATGCCACATTCCGAACGTTTGGCAGCATTGATTAAGCTGCCGTGGAACTGACC
>ENA-OQIC01000376-OQIC01000376.1-human-gut-metagenome-genome-assembly--contig:-NODE-376-length-20281-cov-2.184827_pt1 | contig 20281 bp, 25 predicted proteins | sample MGYA00242572_ERZ504736 | MGnify/ENA primary metagenome ERZ504736 (study PRJEB26092, sample SAMD00036201) | human gut metagenome | host: Homo sapiens | study: EMG produced TPA metagenomics assembly of...
CAATAAACCCGCACCTTCCGCTAACTAAGATTCTTTTCAATGTAATTATTTTATAATGACAAAGGGCAAATACATGCTCTCTTCTCATCTATATCTGGACAAATGTATAAGATTTGATTAAAATATGCAAGTTTTTCGAACATATATTTTTAATAAAAAGAAACTGATTCTAAAAATTCTTTTATACCCCGGACGTACTACGCCAGCTTTCAAATTCTGCTCTTTTTTCTTTTGGAATGCAGATTTCAATTTCATCTTCATGAACCGTACTCACCAATGTATGTTCGATAAACTTCTCAATCATTGCATTACTCAGCATAACGCACTTTAATACAATCTCATACGCCTGATAAATGCGATCATACGCATTGAACTGCGAATATAAAAAGCAAAGATGCCGTGCGGAATTATCGTGCGCACTCCAGCAATCTCCCTCTTTATACAGAAAAATACGACTATCATTGTTTATCTCTCTAATTAATACCTTTTCTAAATCCATCGTAATCGCTTTAGGGGTTTGACATAAAAAACAAGCTTTCCGGCTTATGTCACAAAACTACATCGGGATTGAAGGATATTTGTGACCGGCAGAATGTTTCTATCCCTCCGGCCCTTTCTCTATATGTAGATTGATCGTGACAGACTTCCTCTTTTTGCAAGTAAGGGCACCAAATAAAAAATAGTTGCGAATTGCGAAACAAGCCGGGGGATAAAAGTGTTAAACAGAGAAACAGTACAAACTGAAAATTATGATAACAAACGAATTAAATATAGGCTTAATAGAAGCCGCAAAAGAAAAGATGCCGACCGGAACCAACCTGGCAAACACTCTAATGGACATTTTATATATAGGTAAGGAGGCCATCTATCGCCGACTGCGGGGAGAAGTACCGTTTACTTTGGCAGAAGCTGCCGTCATCTCGAGAAAATTGGGAATATCGCTCGACAAGATGATCGGTGTGAGTTTCAGCAACAATGCGGTATTCGACCTGAACGTCGTACACCATACCAATACATTCGAAACCTATCACGATATTCTCACGAAATATGTCGATGCATTCGATAACATCCGGGAAGATCCCACTACAGAAATGGCAACCTCTTCAAACATATTGCCTCAAGCATTATATCTCAAACATGATGTACTTTCAAAGTTTCGTCTGTTTAAATGGATGTACCAGAATGAAAATATCAAATGCAAGCATTTTGATGAACTGGAAATTCCCCACAAAATATATAACATCCAGAAAGACTTTGTCAATATGACACAGCAGATGAAGACGACTGATTATATCTGGGACAATACCGTATTCGAACATGTAGTGAGAGACATACAGTTCTTTTCGGAAATCCACCTGGTTTCGGAAGAAGACAAAGAGTTGATAAAAGACGATTTATTGCTTCTGACGGATGAATTGGAAGAGTTGGCCGGAAAAGGTAAGTATGAAACCGGTAACGATGTACGTATCTATATCTCAAATATCAAGTTCGATGCCACCTATAGCTATGTGGCAACCAGCAACAGCCATATCAGTATGATACGCATATACTCCATCAATGCCATTACAACGCAGGATGACGGCATGTTCCGCAGCCTGAAAGAGTGGGTACAATCACTCAAAAAATTCTCAACTCAAATATCCGAAAGCGGAGAGATGCAACGTATACGTTTCTTTAATGAACAGCGTGAAATAATAAATACCTTATAACTTTATTAAAAACGAAAAACGAAACAATGTAGGAGAACAGTGACAATTATCGGAAACAGGTGCAATGCCATCTGTTTTTTTCATTCTCCAGCCATCCCTCCGACAAGAATTCTCCAATCAGAAAATTCCTCTTTTTTCTACACATGATATACCATACAAAAGTTCGGTCTACTTACTCTATATTTGCATATGTCACAAGCCATTGTGATTCTCGCAATATTATTAATCAATAACCCAAACGGCAGTTATGAAAAATTATATCGTTAACGAACTTATTGCAGCAATGAAAGAACGGATTCCCCGTGGAATAAATCTGGCCAACTACCTGACAGATGCCCTATGTATGGGAAAAGAGGCTGTATACCGAAGATTACGAGGCGAAGTGGCTTTCACCTTTGACGAAATTGCCATGATTTCATGCAAACTGGGAATATCAATTGATCAGATTATTGGAAATCACCAGTCGAACCGTGTGACTTTCGATTTAAACCTGCTTCACTCACCCGATCCTCTGGAAAGTTATTATGAGATTATAGAACGCTATCTGCGCATATTCAACTACGTAAAAGATGATATCAGCACGAAGATATATACCGCTTCGAACGTAATTCCTTTCACCCTCTATTCTTCGTACGAATACTTATCAAAGTTTCGCCTGTGCAGATGGATTTATCAAAATGGGAAAATACGTACCCCAAACAGCTTATCGGGAATGCACATACCGGACAAAGCGGTCCATGCCCATAAACTGTTGAGTGAGGCCGTCAAAGCGTGCAGAAAGACCTGTTTTATATGGGACAGCAATGTCTTCTACTCGTTTGTAAAAGAGATGAAGTATTTTGCCGGCTCAATCTGATTTCGGAAACAGACCTGATACATTTAAAAAACGAACTGGAGCTGTTGCTGCATGAACTGGAACAGATATCCGCAAAAGGTGAATTCAGTAACGGAAACAAAGTAGCCATTTACTTATCCAATATCGATTTGAAGCAACCTACAGCTATATAGAAAAGAAAGATTTCCAAATCAGTCTCCTCCGGGTATATTCTATTAACTCAATGGACTCTCAAAGCCCACGAATTTGCGGCATACAAAAAGACTGGATACAATCATTGAAAAGACACTCCACACTGATTTCAGAAAGCGGAGAGTCCCAAAGAATTACTTTCCTGGAACAGCAGAAGAGTTTCATCGACACCCTGTAACCCCCGACCGACCAATACCTGTATAAAATATGGCTACACCCTAGAGAAGAAAGGGTGTAGCCATATCGGCATTAGGGTGTAGCCATCCGGAACGGATAGCTACACCCTGATACTTAAACTCCATCGACCTCTTGCTTCCGGATCAACCAACCGTTGATCTGTACATCCACACTTATATAATTTCCGTTGCCATCCATACCTTTAAAGAATAGAATAATACCGTGTTTATCGGCACGGTCCAGATATTCCTGCAAAGGTATATCAGCATATTGCTGAAGCCTCAGCGCATTAAGATATTTATTCAAGGGGATGTCAAGAATCACATTACCCGATGACTTATGCGTGATAACCAATCTGTTTTCGGTATCAGTCATCAGACGCAACGTATTCAGTTCGGCTATAGCTCCGGTCTCAGGATCGTCTTCGGTATGATAAGCAGTATATTCCACTTTCTCGTCCGTTTCGTCTCCCAAAAGCCCATTTTCATGGTTGTACCTCCCATTGGGCGAAATAATTCGAAAATCATAATCATCCACGTGAATACTGCTGTCGTCGAGCATCTGCATGATGATACGGAATTTCTTCGTATTCTTCAGCAAAGAGACAGTGGTGATATCATTATTATACTGTGGAGATACCTCCGTCTGTTTGCCATGCCACAGTAAATGGAGTTCTCTGTCGACCACCCCTCCTCCAATCCGGGTTTTCAGATTGTTGACACTGACTTCCAGATCTTCCAACGTAGATACCCCGGGAGTCAGGGTAACTTTGTCATACGACTTGTCATACAACCCCGACCAAGCCACAAAAATATATCTTCTGCCTGCCATGGCTCCGGGTAAAGTCATCAGGTAATCCGGTGCAAAAGCACCGGATTCTTCTTTCAATTCTGTCACAAATACACCTTTTTCATCGAATACATACAGGTTCATCTTGGTTGCCTGCTTATGAAACAAGTCTATGTATTCCAGGTTGTAGTCGTATACAAAGCGGACATAAGAGTTGCAATCTTCATCCATCCCGTCTCTGACGCAGGAAGCACATAGCAAAAGGCAGCAACATGCAACCTGTATGTATCCGATAAATCTGTTCATAGTTACTTCAGTTTAGTTTATAAGAAAGAATTTATAAAAGTTCCTCTACATTCTGATTACGGATATACCACCGCATAATGTTGACGTCAGCGAGATCCAGGAAGTGTCTTCGTCATCCGGATCTGTTCCGGGAGGATTGATCACCGGCTGTCCCGGACCGATAATCTTATTGATACTAAGCTGATATACATTATTCCGTACCACGCCATAGCTCCGTATCCCATCAATACAGGTACCATGTTATTGGAGAAATGACGAATCAGAACCGTATAATAGCACACTCCTTGATAGTAGAAATGAATGCCACCCTCCGAAAAAGAAACCGTAGGTGAATTAAATGCATTCGGGTTCCAGGCCAGTACGTTCTCTATAGCCTGTTCCAAACCTGCATCACGTAATTCCTGAGGAATCTGCCCCCTGTCATTTACCATATCCCGCATGGCTTCCACTCTGATAGCATTGCCTTTGAAATAGTAGAAACTGATGCCCCCTCCGTTACGAGTCGCAACCGATCCGAAGCCATTCGGCGTGTAAGTTCCGCTAATCACTACACGGGTAGTTACGTCATGCCGCTGGTCGGCAGCGTCCATCGTATTTTCCAGCGTATAATCATAGTCATCAAAATTCTTGCTCAACTCCGGAGTCCCTGACAAATACTCAAACTGTCCGACAGGGTTTCCTCCATTCCAGGAACTGAATCTTGTAAAGTTAGGATCTTCGGCATAGCGTTCCTCGCGGTATCCGGCATTGAGTTGTTCCATTTCATTCGGAACACCACCCGAGTTAGCTATAAAAGTCATCTTACGCATCCAGTAGGTATACATATTGGTCACATCCAGTCCCCATTTCAGATTGTCAATCCGATCACCGTGCGGTACTACCTCAGGCACTCCGCTGACAACGACTTTAGCTACCGCACGTTCCACCTCGACCCTTACCGGATTTTCTTCGGCCATCCGTTGATTATCCCTCAACTCCACCTCAGGAACAAAAATAAGGTCCTGATGATTAGTCATATAAAAGTTATTATCGGCAGCAATACCATAAGGCTGTATCAGCGACTCTTTTGTCATATTGGCTGCACGCGATAAATAACTTCTGGGATTTCCCTGTTCGGTAATCTCCAGCAATTCACCGGGAGGATTGATCAATATCAATAACTCATAATCCTGTTTCACCACTTCACGACCTACTGTAACAAAACGACTCACAGTCGGCGTAGCCGATGGCACATCTTCTCCTCTCACTACATCTCCTCCGGTAAATTCATTCATTCCGTCAGTAGATACATTCAGGTCCCAAGAGTAACGCACGGTATTATTCTTGGTTTCATACAGCACCATGCGTACATGATTCACGACTTGCTCTTCAGTACGTCCCGAAGTTGTCGGGTCGACTGCCACCCGGGTACCGGCCAACGAACCGGTAGACAGGCGCATGGAGAGAAATGCTTTCTCGGTCGGTTCCGGAGTTTCCTTACCGGTACTTCCACCAGGGTCAAAATTCTCTTCATCACTACAAGATGCCATCATCATCATTCCGGCTCCGATTGCGAGGCCGAACATTAGTTTTTTCCATTCTACTTTCATAGTTCTACAATTGTTTAATTAAAAAAATACATTTATAAGTCACTCCTGGGTCTTTAGCCAAGCTGCTAATTGCCCCATATTATATGCTGCCGCTTGAATGCCGGCATCAATCGCTTTTTCCAGATACTCTCCTCCTTTCTTATAATCTTGTTTCAAGATGTATGCGATTCCTAAATTATTCCATGCTTCAGGCATATCCGACTTCTGAAGTCGGACTATGGCAGCATCTATAGCGCCATTCTCCAGTTCAAGTGCCGCAGTGTTGAGCCGCGCTACCGGGTCATCGGGATAAATGCGGGCAGCAATGTCAAACACCTCTTTAAATTCACCGCTGTCCTTGGGGTAAGTATTCGCCACGAGAAACATTTCATTCAGACTGAGGTACTGAGGTTTGGTTTTAATAAGTTGCTTCGCCTCGTCTACATTGAAAGCACGCGCCACATAAGAAATGGTATATTCATTACGACGTAAAGGCGGATAATAGTCCCTCAGTAACATCCGGTAGGTAGTTCCTCCATTCAGCGCCTGCAACCGATTTTTTCGTGTGGCGAAATCCGTATGTCCGTCGATAACGGCAAGTATAGCTCCCTTATCAATCAGACTCGAAGCCGCAACTTCACGACGCAGGCCGGACCAGTCTTCTCCTTTCCAATCGACTGTCAGCAGAGATTCGTCAACTCCTCCGTGATTCTGCAGATAACCGACAAATGCCAATGCACGGTTTTCGGACAACTTCATGTTGCGGCTATAGTTACCTTCAGGAGATGCATAGCCTGTCACCCGAAATTCCGTTACGGTCAGGTTGGAATCGTTTTGTATCTCATTGACAATCCGGTCGACATCAGCAAGCACGTTGGCATTATTCTTATAATTGCGCAGCAATACATATTTGTCCACCTCAAAATTCAGATAGGCTGTATGTGTCTCGCTACGCTGCTTCAACGGTTCTACCGGCGGAGTCACATAACTCAACTCATAACGAGGTGTAAATTGTTCGTCGAATACCGATGTTATAACGGTATGGTCACCCTGACTGACAGGACAATCGGCACAACCGGTCACCTCTTCACGTAAAATCAGCTCTGCCCGGCGCATCCATTCATGATAGGGTAATCCGAAGTGGAGATTCACAGTCTGGGGAGTACCGCTCTTTCGTTTCTCGACAAGCATAGGAGACATTTCAAAATTGTCAGTGCCGAAAGCTAAAGATCGTTTCAGCACCCGATAGCGACGGGGTCCGGCTATCACTACCGGAGCTAATTGCTGTTGTTCTTCTCCTTCTGTAGATCGCAAGACCGGTGTAAGCACAATCATTTGCTGTGCAGCCAGCTTTACAGCCCCTAAATCAAGGGATACCTCCACGTTCAACTCCCCGCCTTTCCGGACCACATGGTGTTGTCCGAAGCCGATATGACCTTCGTATGAATTTGCGCCTGCGCAACCATGCCGCAGAGGACGATGCCCAATATCAGAAAATAAAACTTTTTTCATATCTTTCATTTTTTATCAAATTCAACCTAGCGAATAAAGTAGACCAATGAAACAGCCGCTTTGGTAGGACCGACATAGTTTTTATGCCCACTCTTTATTTTAGGACTGCAATTCACACAACGATACTTATCGTATACCCAATGAGCATATCCCACTCCGACCGAGGCCTCCAGGCTCCAATGTTTACTCAACAGCCATTGATGTCCCACACTGACACCTCCTCCATAGAAGTATCCTTCATAGCGATGGTCTTTAAGAGAAGAGAATATTTTGAAAGGTAAACTGATACCGGCCACGCTAAACTCACCTCCATGCAGATGTACACCCCAGAAAGTTCCATTGAAACGTTCACAGGTCCAGTAACGGAATTCCGGCTGTGCCAGCCAGTGCTTGAAACGCTTGTGATTTCCGAACGTAAACGGATTATAGCCGCCATACAGGTCAAGCGTGGTCTTCTTCCCCAACCCTACCTCTAATGCCAGATTGGGTGTGGTGGTAGCATCGTACAGGAGATTATTTTTCAGAGCGATGTGCTGTGCACTTACAGCTACTGAAATCGATATTGCGGCTCCAAACAGAATTAGCTTTTTCATACTCGTTTCTTCTATTATATATACTGACTAAAACTTGCTCAAAATGAATATGACAAATATCGCGGAATTGTATCATTCCGGAAATTGTATTCATTTCTCTTATAGAGGAAGAAAGAGTAATAAAACTTCTAATAATGGGGCTTTAATGAAGTGAAGTTGCTAAATATAAAAAAGGGAGAGAAAAGTTCTGTGCAGTTTCATTTTCCGCAAATAAGGTAACCGAACGTTGCGATTCGGACAAACAGAGAGGCAAAAAACAGGCATAGATTCTATACGGCATATATCTGCTGACGACAGTATATGCATCTATAAAATCCACGCCTGCAAGGCAAACTTTAACGAGTAGGTTTCTTATCTACATTTCCCGGCTGGTCATCTTCGGGAACACTGAAGTCACGATTGGCAAACAGATCGGCCAAACCCGATATTTGCTTTAAGCGCAACAACTCGTCCCGATCCATACCGATATTCTTCATAATCCATTGATCGGACATGCCTGCCTTATCAAGTTCGGCAACAATATGGCACATCAGTTCTATATTGTGCGTACCCCGGGCACGATTATGGCGGATAGTGGAACTCATACGATTGGAAAGATCCTTTTCGATTACCACAATAGGCAACATCCCGTTTTCTCTCTGAAAGATACGTTTCGAAGTCTTCAGCACAGAATAACGGTGGAAACCGTCGACAAGGATATAAACATCCTTTTCCTTATCATAATAGCAGACGCAGGGCATAGTGAAGCCGTCTTCCCAGATAGAAAGTTCAAGAAGCCTCATCTCCGGAGGAGCCACCACATTCGGATTGTAATCGTTGGCCTGTACTTTTTCTACGGGAACTGCTATTACATTATATACCGGACTTTTCTTTATACTCATTGCAATATGTTTTTATATTGTTCGATTACTTGATTTCGTTTACTCATTTCCTCTTTTGTCGGAGAGAATCCCATATACTTGCAAGCATGATCATTTTTCAGAATACAGATGCACATGCGCTTGTAAGTGGGGATTTCCCTGAACTCCGGAATATCAATATCATCCTGATATTCCATGCGGACCGGCTTCTTGGTCGTTTTATAATTGGAGTTGTCCATTACAATAATAGGTACCTTGCTTCATTCAGCCTACGAATAGTTTCGTCACTCAGACACCCTCCCTTATTACGCCAGAATTGTACACTGACCTGTAACTTCCGGAGATATCCGTTTCGGGCACGGTCGGGCAAAGTGGAAAGCAGAAAATACATGAATTCCCGCCAGGTATATCCTTCCGGAAGCTTAATGGACTGCCATCCCATCGCATGGTTCCTCCATACATACTCGTGAAGTTCACTCCATTGACACGGCCTATCATTTTCCCCCACGTATTCGGATCGATGGCTCGGTAAAGTGCCAGACTCTCTTGTGCCTCACCTATGAACGGGCTGGCAACGCGCTGACGTTCCAGATTGACTCCCGCCCAATAGTAATAGTCGTATAGTTTATTGTAATCCCACTTAAACTTTCCGTTAGCAGTCCATACATCCGTAGTTTTCCAGTCGTATATAGGATATGCATTAAAGATATCGTTTCCTACCTTCGAAGTCCACCGATAACGATGATACATCTGGTACTTGCGATTGAGGTAAATACAGCGCCAACGATTGAAACTTTCCTGCGTACGAATACCGATCAGACAGCAGGTGCGCACGGCATCCTTTTTCTCATGAAGCCAACTGGCAAAACGCATTTGGAACTCATAATCCCACATTTGTGTATTATAAAAAGGAAAGTCTTCTTTAGTCATGGCATTCTCAGGTAACGGACGTACCCAGAGGTCTTTTTTACTATCTTCCCACGGACGCCAGAAAGACTGGTACATGGAAGTACAGGTAGCTACCCTGAAAGGTACACAAACCCGGTATACTTCAAGAATATCCTTATTGTCTTCCAACATACGGGCTATATAGTCAATCGTCATCTTATATTGTATCTCATAATCCATATGGAAAACCCCGAGTTTTATCTTCAGGTTATTCCGGCGAATATAATCAATACATAAGCTCAACAGCACTCCGCTATCTTTTCCTCCCGAAAAGGAAAGATAGACATTATCGAACTCATTGAAGACGATACGCAAACGTTCTTGCGCCAGTTCATACACATTTTTAGGTACAGTTGTAGTTTTAGTCATCATTCATCTTTTTGCATTTTTACATAACGTTTCCATGCCTTCTCCATTATAAACCGTGTTCCTCAAATACAGCCTGATGGTTGACCATAACAACGGCAAACAAACGTACTTCTTTTCCGATTGCTTCCAAAACACTGGAGATTAATAATGAGAGTGTTTCACGGTTATCACCGCTGACATAATAGTTGTTGATTACGCATCCGCTCCTTCTATGCTCCACCGGCATAAAACCAACAACCGATTTTTTATCAATAGCAATGAACCACACGTATTGTTCTGTCGTTTTAAAAGGATAATTATTATTTGCACTTAAAACATCCGGATTCATCACCAATGGAGCAATAAGTTGGTATAAGCGTTTTTCTGTTCCTTGTACTTGTATTGTCTGTATCATGATATTAATTCCCTTTGTATATAATCTATGAAAAAGACAAAAATAGATAAAAAAATGAAAGCGAAAGGCAGATATAACTATAAAAAAACAAAAAGAAAAAAGATGGCACGATTATAGAACATTGTGTCTTTTTAATATAAAACTTCCCGCTCTGTTTTTTTGTTTTCGTATAATTATTAAATTATTAAACAAGAAATAGTTTAACTATGAAATTATTACATATAGAACGACACACCACTTGCCTCAATTATGTATCAGATTACAATATATGCTTTATTCATCAAAGACTCTTCTCCGGGGGCGATTTTAAGATAGATAACCATCACCACTCGTGTATCTTATTTCTTTTAAAAGGGGAAATACTGACATCCTGCAGCGAGTTTCACGATCAGCACATCGTTGAAGGGCACATGGTTCTCTTTCCCCAAAACGATCCTAATCAAAGCAAAAGCATGACAGAAACAGAATTTATACTACTGTTCTTCGACAATCAAGTCAATCTTCACAATAAAATGTCGATTGAATTGTCTGCCATTCATCTTGAGTCTGAAAAGAGTTGTTTTTATTCCTTATCTATCTGTCCTCCGCTACGACATGTGTTGGACAGTATTTGCTTTTATCTCAAACAGAAAGTTCAGTGTAGTCATATGCATGAACTGAAACAGAAAGAGATATTCATGGTATTCGGTACATTCTACAATCGAACAGATATGGCCCACTTCCTGATGCCCATCACAGGGCGAGATCCGAATTTCAAAAGTTTCGTATTGGAAAACTACCTGCAGATACGAAACATCAAACAGTTTGCACAATTATATCATTGTTCCGAACGTTCTTTCAATCGTAAATTCAAAAGCTGCTTTCACGATACTCCCTACAATTGGATTCTTAATCAAAAAACACGCCATATTAAAGGGCAATTAGCCAATCGTAATATACCGATCAGTGAAATAGCCAGAACCTTTCATTTTGCTTCACCTTCACATTTCACTACTTACTGTAAAAAAAAGACTTGGAATCACTCCGAGCGAATTCAGAGAAAAAATTGCAAAATAAGAAGTTCCGACCCTAAAACATGGAAAAAATAGAGATTGTATTACGCCGGGAACAAAATAACAGAAATGGCATTTATTTAAATTACATCAACGGATATTGGTATACTTACGAATGGTCAGCCTTTTTGCTATGTATGCTTCATCCGGAAGTCGAAGTCAGAAAATGTATTGGAGTGCAACCCGATGAAACTATGCTATAGCCCGCGTCAATAAAAAAATCATAAAAAAATTAGAAAGGAAGTATCAGACATCCATGATGGATGACTCCATAAAAATACTACTTCCGCCGTTCAACGAAGATGAAAATATCTTCCTGAATTGGAAAGCGCTACTCCCTCCATAATTTCTTTATCGCAGCTATTCATCACCCATCTGCGCATAAGGTCATCGGTCTATATTCAAAACTGTCGTATGTTTAATCTCACTAAGAACAAACGAACTCTGCATCTTAACTATACCGTGAACTTTAGTCAGTTTCTCAAAAACGAATCGGTTATAGGCATCCAGATCTTTCAAGACCACCTTAATGAAAAAATCATAAATACCTCCGGTAGAATAGCACTCCATAATTTCATCGATCTCCTTGATCTCCTCTTGAAAGCGCTTTATATGTTCGTCGTCGTGAACTGCCAGAGAGACATTACAGAAAACAATCAAAGGCAATCCGACTTTTTTATTATCCACCAAAGCGACATATCCTTTTATATACCCATCATTTTCGAGTCGTTTGATGCGTTCATATATCGGCGTTTTTGATATATGGAGCTTCTCAGAAAGCTCTTTAGTGTTCACTTTCGCATCTTTCTGTAATACCTGAAGTATTTCAACATCCGTTTTGTCCAATTGCCCCATAGTCTTTTTTCCTATTTTTAATGTTTTCGATTCGCCTTTTCAGGAAAATCGGATAAAGATACGGGCAAATATAGGAATTATATCGTATTTTTTAGTTGAGACATAGGAAAATAATCCATTATAGATACCTTTGCAGGTACAAAAGTATATAGAATATATGGAAACAAAGATTCTTTCAAATGTCCACACACAAATGTGTTTTAGTGTATCGATAACGCCTCAACCTACGGGCATAGTAGCCAATATTGCCAGTGTCTTATCCATGACGCTAGGGTGCAGAGTCAGCAACATTGTGAGTCATGATGTATATGATAAACAAGGTGAAAGGCATTTGGGCATAACACAACTGCCGATTCCTATACTTGGAGCTTCACAGGAGAAGATAAAAGAGCTCCGGAACTATTTCCACTCTTTAGAAATTGAAGATCTGGTACTGGTTGACTTTTCCACTATTGCCCAACAATCCAGAACTTATGATGAATATGAACGTGAAATGTATAGTGCCAATGAAGATGATCTGCACTATGTAGGTATCGGTATTTGTGCAGAGAAGAAAGCTATAAATAAAGCAACCGGCAGCCTGAGTCTGATCAGATAAAACCCAAAGACCAATTAACAAAATTTCCCGAATCTGATTCAGATCAAAAATAAATATTTTTTCTGTATTGGGATGGCGTTACTCCGGTATAATGACGAAAATACCTACTCAATGTCGTTTGATCGGGAAAATTAACCCTGGCGGCAATCGACTTAATGTCCAGGGATGACTCCCGTAACAATGACTTGATCTCAAGAATGGTATAATAAACAATCCATTCACGCGCTGATTGACCACTGATACTCCGGATAAGATTTGTGAGCCTTTTGGGAGAAATACCCAGTTTCTGTGCAAAATAGGCACATCTTTATCCGGAGAATGATCTTCTATAATCAGACGTACAAATTGATAGACATATTCGTCTTTACGTGTAAACTTCAGACTCTTCTCAGCCTGAGGATCATTGATATACACAGTATAGACATCCCAGAAGTAAACCCTTAACAGTTGCATGATTGATTCCTGACGACAATTTTGCGGTGTATGCTTCATCCTATATACCAGAAGATTACAATACGCCAAAAAACGACCGATCAACTCCCCGTCCCGGGGTTGATACAATATGCTTGCGCATGTACAGCAAAAACCCGGAAGCGGATCTCCATAATGTACTCAGAGTTTCTGAAAACATATCTTTGGAAATTTTGAAAAAAGTGATCCTGAAATCCTCACTAATCTCTTTGATAAAAACGAGTTGCCACGCATCAGGGTAATGACCACATTCGGTACGATTTGGAATGGAACATCAAAAACTACGATAGTTGCCGTACCCGATTCGCATACACCGCCGATCCCCTCTTCAATATAAGACGGACAACCGGTCATAGGAAGATCTGCAATATCCGTATAGATCCCAAATCCAATGTCATCGTCGGCCTGAGAGTTCATTTTGTTTGCTTTTACATTATCTGCCATTTTGCGTTCATTCCAAAGTTTTATGTGACGGAGGTACTGCAAAGGACAGAAAAAGTTCCTTTTTATCAAACAACCACCATTCTATTTCATCTTTTTTAACCCGGTCAGTTCTCACACTTATCTAAACGGAAAACATAGCCAACTAAAGAAATGATGTGTTTTTCACTATTAATAGGCAATAATTGCCCAAATAACAATAGATACAGTTTTATAAATACCTTTGTCTATAAATGCATTGTTTGGAAAACATGTTTTTACTCTAATAAAAATATAAATGTCGAATTCTTCTATTAAATCAAAAACGGCGCTACTCCGAAACGGGGAAACTCAAAAAGGAAATGGCTATCCGGAAGCCAATGATTATTCCGCCAGGATTCTTGAAACCATGCAGACCGGTGTGGTCTTTTTCAATACCGAACAAATCATTTCCGGCATCAACAACTTGGCATGCGAGGATTTACAGATCCCCCGGGATCCTTCCGGACATAAAATAACAGACATCATCTCAATCATCCACCAAGAAAAAGATATCTTCCCGGAACTGATCGCCCGATTGAAGTCTTCGGAAACGGATATGGAGAAATTGCCAATAGACACTTTGATACGTTCTCTGGAAACGAAGGTGCAATTCTTTGCCAGTGGGTGTATCATGCAGTTGGAGACCGGACGTTATTTATTAGCATTCCGTAATACGATGGATGAAGTAACGCATGAACACCTTCTGAGCATGATTCTGGCAAGGACAAAGATCTTTCCATGGTTTTTCGACTTGAAACGTAATAAAATGTTAATCGATGCCCACTGGTTTTCTTATCTGGGTATCCCGGCAGGAGACTGTGAGATAACAATCGAGAAGTTCTTCTCCAGAGTACATCCCAACGAACGGGATATGCTTGCAGATGCTTTGCAAAAACAGTTATCAGAAAAAGAAATACCCGATTCATTCTCCTATCGGCTGCAACGGGGCGATGGAAGTTGGGAGTGGTTTTCTGAACAGTCGATGTATCTCAGCAAAACCAATGACGGTTCACCTTATCGTATGTAGGCGTATGCATAGCATTCAGGAGCATAAAAATACTGAAGATAAATTGCGCGCTGCACGCAATAAAGCCCAAGAAAGCGACAGACTCAAAAGTGCATTTCTGGCTAACATGAGTCATGAAATACGAACTCCCCTGAATGCTATTGTCGGTTTCTCCAATCTTATTGCAGGCGGGATTGTCGACTTGGATACAGAGGAAGCCAGAGATTACTCGGCATTAATCAGTAAAAACTGTAATTATCTGCTCACACTGGTCTCGGATGTCCTTGATCTTTCATGTATAGAGTCCGACACGATGACTTTTAAGTTTACAGTATATCCACTTACCCGACTTCTGACAGAAATCTATCAGAAATATGAAAACAGAATACCTCAGGAGGTACAGTTTAATTTGCTGCTACCCACAGATAATGTTGAAATAGAAACAGATGCTGTGCGCCTACGGCAAGTGATAGAGCACTTGTTGGATAATGCGGCAAAATTTACAGTAAAAGGGCATATAGATATCGGATATGCCCTGTCGGATCATGGTGAGAAAATATATGTATTCGTTGCCGATACCGGTTGCGGTATTCCAAGCGATCAATATAAAAAAGTATTCGAGCGCTTTTATAAAATCAATTCATTCGTACAGGGTGCCGGTTTAGGACTTTCAGTCTGCAAAACTATTGTAGAAGGTCTGGGAGGTACGATTAATGTATATTCGCAACTGAAAGAAGGTTCTCGTTTTTCCGTGATCCTACCGCTAAACAGACTCCATAAATAAAAGTTTTGCAACCATGCATAACCGATGGACCGAATGCATTTCAATCTTCCATCTCCCACCCAAAGTCTCTGCTACCCAGTCCCATCCCCCCCCGCAGCCCGCTGAAGAACGCAGATATCCGGACTGATGGGCCCGGGTAGCAAGACTGACATAAAGCAACCCATAGCGGAACCTATAAAATGCAGCTTCTTTGAAGAAGTGCGTTGCTCCGGACAAAAGCACCTCTTTTCATCCATCCGGCACAGTCCGGATGTGAAGTCTGCATTTCACTTCATTCATATAAGTTACAATAACCCACTATAATGTCCATCCCAATGTACTTTCTTGAATGTTCCAGAGCTTCCGATATAAACCATCCCGGCACATCAATTCCGAATGCGTACCTTGTTCTTCCACTTTTCCATCGGATAAGACAACGATGTGGTCGGCCCCCATTATTGTCTTGAGACGATGGGCGATAACGATAACCGTTCGTCCTTTAATCAACGTATCGATAGCCTTCTGTATCTCTACTTCGTTCTCGGGATCAAGCGAAGCAGTTGCCTCGTCCAGCAGAACGATCTGTGCGTCTTTCAGCATGGCACGCGCAATGGAAAGCCGTTGTTTTTCACCACCTGATAACGTACAGCCTCCCTCTCCCACCATTGTATCGTAACCATGTGGCAGATGCATGATAAAGTCGTGACAACAGGCCTTTTTGGCCGCTGCTACAATCTCTTCATCTGTGGCATCACTTTTACCAAACCGAATATTGTTGCGTATGCTATCCTGAAATAAATAAACATCCTGAAAAACCATCGAAATACGACTCATCAATTTTTCAGGTTCAATCTCTCGTACCGGTACTCCACCAAACAGTATACGCCCTTTTGTCGGATCATAAAAACGGGCACAAAGTTTCATTACCGTACTCTTTCCACTTCCTGACGGGCCAACAAGAGCTGTCAGTGAATTTCGCGATAAAATGACAGAAATGCCATGTAGGACCTCTTTCTCCTGATAGCCGAATGACACATTTTCAAAGATGATATTACCGTCTTCGGGAGCTTCTTTTGTCCCTTTCATTTCGGGTTCGTTCATAAGAGAAAGAATACGTCCTCCCGAAATAGAAAAATGACGGAACTCTGTAAAATTGGTAAGAGCGGAAGTCAGCGGGTCGAATACACGGGAACCGACAACAAGGAACATGACAAACGTGAGAATCGACAACTGGCCACCTAAAAGCAGGTATGTTCCGCACAGTACCATCAATGTCAATCCTGCACGCACGAGTGTAATAGCCAATAGAACAAAAGGTCCCAATAGAGCCTCCAACCGAATGCAGGCACGACGTAATTCGGCAAAAGCATCACGCAACCGAACAAAACGATCACCCAGCAGATTGTAGGCTTTCATCACCCGGATGCCTTGCAGGTACTCTTCCAGGCGGTTTCCGGCATTGACTTTTGCTTTGATCTGCCTGCCACTCAGCCTCTCCTGTACGCTCGTGCTCAACCACAAAATGCCCATTGCAAACGGAAGAGCCACGAACATGGCGACCGCCATGCGCCAATCGATCCAAAGAAGCGAAACAAAAGCCAGTACAGGCATCACCAATGCTCCCATCAGTGAGGCAAATAATGCGAGATACCTGTTTCCGCCATTGTAAAATCGGTAATAAGCATGGATGATAAATCACCCGGATCCCGTTTACCCAGAAAACCTAACGAAAGTTGCGTAAATGTTCTGCCAAAGAGATGCGTCCCGATGCACTCATTTCGTAAGCACCACGGAAATTGGCACGATAGGCAGCCCTTTCCGCCAGTACCATAACAGCTATATAACCTGTCATACAGCCAAATATACACCACAACCGGGTGGTATCAAGCGATTGCCCGCCTCCGTTGAAAGCACGGAATATAATACGAATCGCCTCGATAGAAAGGCAAAAAGGAACAATGTTCACCAAATTGGCAAGCATAGTGTAGCTACAGGTTTATAAAGCCTTTCCGTACGGCCTATTGTAATATTTCTTATTGCACTCATTCTCTATTCTTTTTCTTGTTTCACATTCAATTGCCAGCGGAACGCACTCGTATAAGCATTCCACATCTTTTTATATACCCCTTCTTGAGAGGAAAGTTCTTCATGCCGTCCGCATTGTACTGCCCTTCCATCTTTCAGTACGATGATCCGGTCGGACGATACAATGGAAGAAAGGCGGTGGGCTATGATGATGACCGTCTTATCCTTAATAAGTGATTTCAAAGCCTGCTGCATCTTGTACTCGTTCTCGGGATCGGCAAAAGCCGTTGCTTCATCCAGTACAAGTATAGGAGCATTCTTCAAAATAGCCCGTGCCACACAGACTCGTTGTGCTTCACCACCGGAAAGGAAAACGCCTTTATCTCCAATACGTGTTTCGTATCCGTTCGGTAACTTCTCGATAAACTCATGGCATTGCGCAGCACGAGCGGCAGCAATGACCGTATCTCTCGTTGCCCTGGACGAACCTACGGCAATATTTTCATAGAGTGTATCGTAAAAAAGGAACGTATCCTGAAAGACGAACGAAACGAGATCCATTAACTGCTCCGTTGCAATATCCTTCACATTCACATTGCCGATAAGGATTTCTCCCTGCTCCACATCCCAAAACCGGGGAATCAGATTGGCGACGGTAGATTTACCACTTCCCGACGGACCGACAAAAGCGGTAATTTTACCTTGAGGGGCCGTGAAACAGAGATCGTGCAACGCTTCGGTACGAGTAGCCTGCTCCTTGTTTTCATAGGAAAACGAGACATGACGAAACTCTATATCATACGTCGCGGGAATTTTCGGACAAGCAGGTTCCGAGACCGGCTGATTTTCAAGAATACGATCGATACGCGATACACCTTCATTGATTTCCCGCGTACTGCTGCCCAGATACATCAACTTATAGACGGGTGAAGCCACGCCCGGACCGAGTATGATAAAGAAAAGCCATACAGCTGCCAGCGTAAGACTCCGGGAGTCATTTTGCATTAGTAAAATGCCGACAGGGAGAATGAAGGTAACAATCGAATTGAGCAGTACGGTAAAATATGTCATACCCGATTCGTAAGTGTCGCAAACTTTCAATGCATAGGTCTTGTAAGCTTCGATTTCGGCATTGAACTGACGGAATGAGCGGACACTCTGTCCAAAGATTTTCACCACAGGCATTCCGCGCACATATTGCACGGCAGAAGCACTCATCTGCTCTTGCGCGTTGTAATAGATGCGTGTAAATTCCCGTGCCTTTTTCCCATGAAATTGGAAAATTGCAAGAATATACTTAGTACGATCACTGCCAAACAGACACCTGCCAGCCATCCATCGAGCGAAAAGAAAATGAGGAACATCACCACTACTGTTGCCATAACGTTCACCAAATCGGGAATCGTGTGGGCTATGAAGTTCTCTATCTTTTCTACATTCTGTTCCATCGTCTTCTTGATGGCTCCCGTTGATGTCCCGTTCAGATAACCCAGCGGCAATCTCCCGATATGTTCCGTCAACCGGATACGCAGTCCGTAGAGAATACGGTATGCTGCCACATGAGATGACATCAGGGAAGCATACAGCAACAATAATCCGCCGATCAGCCCGCCAAAGGCTATCCAACCCCAACGAATCATATTGGTCTCATCGATGGACGACAGCGCCCGGCTATGGTTCAACAATTCATAGAGTATCCGGTAGATCGCCCAATAAGGTATGAGCATACACACCGCACTCCCAGCCGATAACAAGCCTGCCAACAGAAGCAGACTTTTTTTCTGTCCTGCAATCTCAAACAGACGGGACAGCCCTTCTTTCTTCTTATTTACCATGATCAACCGATTTATTTATCCTATTTTATACCCGAGCATGGAACTGAACTTGTAGCACAACCTCGTCATCCTGCCCAATATCTGCCCGAAAAAAAATCCCCAACGGAAACGAAAGAATTTCATATAATTGGCCTGCTCCAACAAATGCAATCCGGGTTCCCACAACTCCACCATATGCCCGTCATCTATCCCCGAACGTATCTGCGCCTTATGTTCCCTCAAGGATCGGGCTTCACACCACGTCGCTCATCATCGTTCCGCATACATCGAACCACAACTCGCCGCCTTCGAAGCGCATGGTTATGTTATGTAGAAATGTCCGTACCTGTTCCTCACGAAAATACATCAATACTCCTTCCACAACAAAGATGAAATCTCCATTGGGATGAAGGAGTCGGATCCTATCCATCCAATCGGTTTCCAACAACGATGCAGACAGGTAACAATCATTCTCCGGTTCGGGTATCAACCGACGACGTATAGCAATAACCTCCGGTAGATCCAACTCATAAAATACGGCCTTTCCATCATTCCGACACGCTGATAACGGGTATCGAGTCCGCAACCCACATTTACCACTACCGGGCGGGTGTGAGTGTCAATGAACCGCCGGATAGCATGATCAAAATACCAACCGCGTATCACACAACCTACTTCACTCAACTTGGCCCCATCGACCTGAATAATCATATTCGATGTTCTCAACCAGTTGCTCAGCCAATTTGTCACATAGAATCGGATTTTTCCGACGGTTCTCCTTGGCTCTCATGTAAAGCGGAATCAATAATGTTTCCGCCACGATGTTTTCAAATTCATGTTTTTGTTTCATTCTATACTTTTATGATGTTAGTGTCAGAGTAGCGCTGAAAAATGAACGGTATTCAAAATCGTTCACAAAAAAAGAAGAGAACCTTCGTAAAGATTCTCTTCTCAATTTTAATCCGGTAAACGGTGATTTATAT
>ENA-OQIC01000377-OQIC01000377.1-human-gut-metagenome-genome-assembly--contig:-NODE-377-length-20223-cov-2.561555_pt1 | contig 20223 bp, 23 predicted proteins | sample MGYA00242572_ERZ504736 | MGnify/ENA primary metagenome ERZ504736 (study PRJEB26092, sample SAMD00036201) | human gut metagenome | host: Homo sapiens | study: EMG produced TPA metagenomics assembly of...
AGATCGATAGAAGCAAGCTTCCATCTCTCTCCGTTCGACTTGCATGTGTTAAGCACGCCGCCAGCGTTCGTCCTGAGCCAGGATCAAACTCTCCAAGATATCTTGGAGCTATTTGCTAGCTCGTTTTTGTTGTTGTCTCTAACCAAAGTTAGTGACTAGAATTTATTTGGTTGGTTTCAACGTTGTCGAAACCCGCACTCTGGCTATGTTCATTTCATTAAAAATGATTACCTTATATTGTTCAGTTTTCAAAGATCTGCGTGTCAGGTTTTTTAACTTTCATCGCCTGACGACTTAATCATTCTATCAGTGATAGAGGATTATGTCAACCACTTTTTTACAACTTTTTTACTATTTTTACACCACTAGCCGAAAAGCCGCATAAAATAAGGCTTTACAGTTTAATTACAGTGTTCGTCACTCAGGCATCCCCAAGATAACTGTTAATAGTTTCATTAGCTGTTGTAACAAGCTGTTAAAGATAGAGAAAAAGCATCGTCGCAATGACGATGCTTTTAATGGTGACTCATCCGCGACTCGAACGCGGGACACCCTGATTAAAAGTCAGGTGCTCTACCAACTGAGCTAATGAGTCATGCAATGGCAGGGGCGGCTGGGATCGAACCAGCGCATAATGGAGTCAAAGTCCATTGCCTTACCACTTGGCGACGCCCCTAAGTGGGGTGAGTAGTGGGGATCGAACCCACGCGTAACGGAGCCACAATCCGCCGTGTTAACCGCTTCACCATACCCACCACTGTGGAACATACAGAGGAAAGTATCCCCCGTAACGAATGATATTGTATCATTCTCCGAGGGATACTGTCAACTATTATTTTTAATTAACTAGTTATTTTTTGATTAAATAATCTTTTACAAAATTAGGCAATGCAAATGCCGCCTTTTGTATCCCCTCATTATAGTATTTAGTTGTAAACGTCTGTTCACGATTAGCTTCCCATGTTAATGGGTCATATTTCTTCGAACCCATAGTGAAGCAATGCATCCCGGTTGGATAGATTGGAATAAACGCCGTATAAAGACGGGCAATCGGGAAGTGATTCGAAACATAGCCGAATACTTTTCAACCAGCGCTGATGCATCATAGGTGATTCAGTTTGTTGCACAAAAAGACCATCTTCTTTTAAAGCCTTATACGTATTGGCATAGAATTCATCGGTAAATAAACCTTCCCCCGGTCCGATTGGGTCGGAGCAATCTACGATGATTACGTCGTATTTATTTTCAGCCTCAGCCATAAAACCAATGCCGTCACCAATAGTTACTGTGAGTTTTGGATCTTTGCGAATCATGGCATCGGCAATGGTCGGCAAATATTCTTTGGCAAGCTCTACTACTTTGCCGTCAATTTCAATCATGGTTACGGTTTCAACGCAATCATGGCGTACGCATTCTCTGGCTACACCACCGTCACCGCCGCCGATGATCAAAACATGTTTTGGGTTCGGATGCAAGAACAAAGGAACATGGGACATCATTTCATGATAGATAAACTCTTCCCGCTCCGATGCTTGGAACACGCCATCCAAGGACAACATAGTGCCATATTCTAAGCTGTGAACCACTTCAATTTTCTGAAAATCCGATTGTCCGGAATATAAAACTTTATCGATTTCTGCGCTCAATTTCAAATGAGCGGACTGATTTTCTGTAATCCAATCTGCCATTGGTAACCTCCTAATCGATTAACAAGCACTAATCCTACCAAATCAGTGAATACAAATTTGAAAACTCCACCCCTTAATAATTGCAAGCTGCCTTCGTAACCACAATCATACTCGGCAATCATAGCCGGACTTGATATTCACAAGCACCCCTTGATAATTGCAGCTTTCTATAGCCAATTACTGTTGCTTACGTACGGCATAGGCGAAACCGCCGCCCAACATGGTATCTTGTAACCATCTTTTCAGTGAAAAAATGCGTTCAATTTCTTCATCGTATACTACGCAACGCACATCATCATTGTTTTCCGTCAATTTTACGATAGGAACCCAATGCCATGTGGACAAGCCTTTTTCATTACCGCGATGACGATTCAAAAAAGCAACCGGCGAATCACTGCCGAGCCCTGTTTAATAAAGTTTACTACCTGCTGCAACGGTTGACGACATACAGCAAAGGGGTAAACCCCCATCATCTTCACGGTGTAAGGCAATTCTTTCTTTTCACAATAGTCATTCAGACCTTCCTGAAACCACTGTGTTTTATACAAACCGCCACCGATGCGGGGACGCACATATTGAAACAATTCTTCCATGCGCTTTAAAGCAGCTTCGCCATCATTACTGGTCGTACTATCGAGCAAACCGTCCCGGAACTGCACGTAGCTGATTACCTGTGTAGCCGTCGTCGGGCCGCACCCGGATAAACGCTGCCAATCATCATGATACCATTCTTGGTTATAACCGTAAGAAAAACGGCCGTCTTTTTTCACCTGCAACCATTCAGGATGTTTGAGTGTCAAACTCTCCATATATTACTCAATCCTCTATTACATCAACTTGATTTAACATATAAAATTATTGTAATAGTGACCTTCTATACATAGACCTACGATTAAGCTTAGTCTTCTACAACTTCAACCTTAACCATACGGTCGCCTTGCTGAATGCCATCTACTACATCCATACCTTCAATTACTTTACCAAATACAGTGTGAACACCATCCAAATGAGGTTGTGGTTCATACACGATAAAGAACTGACTGCCCCCTGTATTCGGACCGCGGTGAGCCATGGACAAGGCACCGCGTTCATGTTTGTGCGGATTACCGATTAATTCATCTTTAATGGTGTAACCGGGACCACCCGTACCGTTGCCGTTAGGACAACCACCTTGGGCTACGAAGCCCGGAATTACACGATGAAATGTAAGGCCGTCATAAAAACCTTCTTTGATTAATTTTTCAAAATTAGCAACCGTACCCGGTGCTTCTTTTGCAAATAATTCAATCGTAATATCGCCTTTTTCCATATGGATAATCGCTTTTTTCATGCTATTCTACCTCCAACAATGTACGCAGTACATAACTCGACAACATAAGACCCGCTACGGATGGTACGAAACCGCAAGAGCCGGGACTGCGTGAATCGTCATCACGAGTCGGCGTCATCGGCTTTTCAGTGGAAAAAACTACGGTCTGTTTCTTGATTCCGCGTTTGCGCAATTCGCGGCGAATAACTTGGCCAAAGGACAGGTGTGAGTTTTGCTGATATCAGAAATGCGAAGTAATCCCGGATGCATCTTATTACCCGTGCCCATTGACGAAATACAAGGAATACCTAATTCCTGACAGTTTTCAATAATCGCCAATTTAGCCGTTACCATGTCAATCGCATCGATTACAAAATCTACCTTAATGTCCTTGATAAAATCAGGATACGCTTCCTTGGTATATACGATATCGTAAGTATCTACCTGCATATCAGGTCGAATCGACAAAGCGCGCTCTTTGGCCACTTCAACCTTACGACGACCGATAGTTTCCTGCGTCGCAATAAGCTGACGGTTCAAATTACTTACCGTAACTTTATCGCCGTCAATCAAAACTAAACGACCGATACCGGTGCGCACTAATGCTTCCATGGCAAAACCGCCTACACCGCCGCAACCAAACAAGGCTACCGATTTAGTACCCAAATTTTCTAATTTTTCTTTTCCTACCAGCCATTCTAAGCGGGTAAACATGTGTTCCATTCAAATCTCCCATCAATAATACACTTTTTACTGACTGCCACCAAAGTGACTACTACAAGCTGCCGCTCTTAGGCAACAGCGTTTTAAAAATAAGTTGGCGCTAATATATTTTCGTCAAAAACCGCATCATAGAGTACGAATTCAACGATTCACAAATTAGCGCTTCAACCATTATACCGCAAATTAACGAAATAACTACTATTACTTCTAATTAACGAGTTGCCGGAATTACTTCCAACCAATAACCATCCGGATCGGCAATGAAGTAAATGCCCATGTTAGGGTTTTCATACACAACACAACCCATTTCTTTGTGTTTTTTGAAAGCCCCTTCATAATCATCAACAACGAATGCCAAATGGAATTCGTTATCACCTAAATTATACGGGCGATCCCAATCACGTAACCATGTCAATTCCAACTGATGATTACTGCTGCCGTCTTCCAAATATACGATTTTAAAAGAACCGTCAGCCGGCTCAATGCGACGACCCGGTTTTAAACCTAAAGCGTCTTCGTAAAATTTAATGCTTTTATCTAAATCACGAACATTAAAATTATTATGTACCATTGTAAATTTCATGTTTGTAATCTCCTCTCATCACATAAAAAGTCATACGAACTTATTTAATTTTCTATTTCAAAGTTTACTGCTCAAAATATTTAATACTGCTATTTAATAGTATCATAAATCTCGATATATTGCTATATGATGAAGTAACAATATGACAAACTACTATATGATGTATCACTTTCAACACGCATAGGGCTACCCATTTTCTTCGCCCGTATATCTACGGTACTAAAAAGTGAGCCGTACTGCCCTTATTGGTAGCTTCCACAACCAAATGGGCCGGTATGCGCCCCTTCAATTCAGGCACATGAGAAATAATACCAACCAGGCGACCCGATTTTTGCAATTCCACCAAGGTTTCCATGGCAATATCGAGCGTATCCGGATCCAAAGTCCCAAAGCCTTCATCAATGAAAATCGTATCCAAGTGAATCCCACCGGCATAGGCTTGAATAATATCGGCTAAACCCATAGCCAGCGACAAAGAAGCAAGGAAGGTTTCACCGCCGGACAAGGTATTAGCCGGCCGTTCATAACCCGTATAGGTATCGAGCACCGACAGATCAAGCCACGATGGCCGCGACTGACACTGTCCGCCTGAGCGCGTCGCAATTCATAGCGCCCTCGGCTCATCTGACGTAGCCGCACATTGGCGGCTACCACCACTTCTTCCAAAATAGCCCCCAATACATAGCGTTCAAAGGTTACCCCTTTTTGCCCGGCATTGCCGCCATTAGCAAGCTCATAGAGATTATTAATAAACGTAAATCGTTCGGTTATCGCCGCATTATCGGCCACTAATTTACTGTATTCGGCTAAAACTTCCTCGAGATGACGAACCGTCTCCGCTGCCTTCGTTTCGTTACGCACAGCATTTTCATAGATGACTGATGCTTCGTCCTTCATTTCTTTCGTTACAACCATGGACGGTTCTGCCAACGACGCCAAATCATTGGAAGCCGCCGTCAGCAAAGTTTGTACGCGGTCCACTGCCGCATCATAATTCTTGACAGTTGTTACGAATTCCGTCTTGCGTGCCACCATCGGCCGAAGCTCCAACAAATCAGCGTCACTCAATTTCGACCGGCGAAGTTCCGCTTCAATCTCTTGATCTTTAACCGTAACCTCGTGCATCGTTTCCCGTTGCTGTTTTTCTAAATTTATAATAGTCGTTTCATTTGAGCTCTTGGCCTGTAAATAATCCCGCTCCGCTTCTTCAAATTGAAGCTGTTCCTTTTCAAAAGTGGCGAGCCACGTCTCTTTAGCTTGTAATTCTTTCGCCCAAGAAACCTTATCTATCGCTTTTACCGCCTCTTGATGAAGAGCCAAACCTTCCTGCTTGCCTACGAGCTTCGTGCGCGCATCCTGATAGCTTGTTTCTTTCTCTTTCAATTCTATGCGAATGGTCTCGATAGTATTATTTAAAACTGCAAGGGTATCATTCAATTGTGTGACTTTCTTCTCTTTTACGGCTAAGGCTTGACTACGCTGATTCAGAATAGTTTTAACACTGTCCGCTTCTGCCAAAAACTCACAAGCAACCGTTGATTTTATATCTATATCACTATGTTCAGCCAACCAGGCTGCTATAGCCCTTTCACTTTCTTTGACCGCCTCATCGGCACGAGTCCATTGCTCGGCAGCCGCGCTCTGTCGTTCCGCCCGGGCGGATGTTTCTTGTAACGCTTTACTATACGCTTTTTCCGCGTTCATCATGGCTTCTTCCGAGTATTCATCAGGCAAAACCGCTTTGTGAGGATGGTCCGTAGATCCGCAAACCGGACAGGCTTCATGGGTCTTCAAAGCGACCGCTAATCCCGCTGCCGCAAATTGCCGGCACAGATTTTCCTGATGCGCTCGCTCCATGAAAGCTAATTCTTCCTGCTGCTTAGCTTCTTCATAGGCATGACGCGTGTTAGCCGCTTGTACTTTGGCCGCTGCCCGCTCTTCTATTAACTGCGTTGCTTTTTCACCCAGTTGAACAGCCGTCAAAACAGCCTCACGTTCCTTCATGAGTTGACTCTGATTACCTAAAGCCTTCCGAAGTTCTTCCACACTCTTACCGGTTGTATCCGCTTCTTCCAGCTTAGTTTTTAAAAGTTCATTCGCCGCCTTTACCGCCTTTTCCGCATTTTCAACGTCTTCCCCAAGCTGTTTTAATTCAGTCTGAAGTAAGGTGATAGCATCAAAATGCGCTTTAATCTCGCCGGCCTTGTGAATATCCAAACGATAGGTTTCACTCATAGGTTTACGCTCTGCCAAGGATGCCTTCGTAGCAGTTAGCGTCTCCCCGGTTTTCAGGAGTGCCTCTTTATCGGTCCGCGCAGCTATTAAATCATCGGTAAGTTGCTGCTTTTTAGCTTCTAGTTTTGCCCGTTCCGTTTCTTTCTGAAAAATCGGCGTCACTTGTTCCAAACGCTCTATGATTTGTCGTGATCCATTAACAGATTCTGCTTGTTTCATCAAATCAGCGAGCTCCGCTTGTTTTTCATTAATGGTGGCGCCTAATGTTTGGCGCTTTTCCCCTAATTCATAGTCAGCCAAAATTTTTACCTGATTGGCTTGCGCCTCTGCCAGGATGCCGGCCGCTTTAGTTTGTTCCGCTTCGGCACTACTCAATTTTTCACGCAAATCTGTTTCAGTCTTTACGCCCTCTGTACTCAATAAATACCGTTGACGGTCCACCACCTCACGCGCCGATGCATATACTTTGTCATGTTCTTCTTTGAGCATGTCCTGCAAACGGGCATATATTTCAGTCCGAAAGAGACTGTGCATCAGCGTTTCACGCTCTGAAGTAGGGGCTACCAGGAGTTTACGAAATTCCCCTTGAGGCAGTAATACGACTTGCAAAAACTGTTCCGCTCTAAAGCCCAGAATCTCATGTACCTTTTCCTTAATATCATTGGCGCGACTGCTGAATTCCTGCCATTCGCCATCTTCTAAAACGGCTAATGACGCTACGGCAGCCTGCTCGCGAAAGCCTTCACCGCGTCGTTTCTTTACCTTTTGTTTCGGACACCGTTCAATCTTATATTGACCATCACCTACTGAAAACGTAAAGGTAACTTTCGTCAATGTTTCCGGTGAAGCGTAATCACTGCGCATGCTTGTGCCGCTGCGCAAACCGCCACTGGATTCGCCGAACAAAGCATAAACCATGGCATCTAGAATGCTTGTTTTACCGGCTCCTGTCGGCCCCGTAATAAGGAATAAACTTTCTTCTTTCAAATCAGCAAAGTCCAAGTGAACCGTATCCGCGTAAGGACCAAACGCCGTCATCGTTAAAGTTAAAGGTCTCATGTCAGTCCTCCTTAATCAAACGTTCCCAAAGAGAGTTCATAAATTCCTTCTCCTCGTCACTTAACGGCTCATTACGAACGGCCAAAGCAAAATCTTCAAATAATTCACGCTCTGATAATTCTTTATAATTTACGCGATTGTCGGCAGTCAGTTCCGCTGCATACGGCCCGTAAGCTCCAAGGACATGGCGTATGGAAAAACGTCACGCAAGCGTGCCATGCCGTCAATAACCGGTTCCGTATCCGCCAGTTCAACTTGTAAATACGTATCTTTGTAAGTTTCATGAAGTGCCGTATCTTGCAAAATATCATTAAAATTGCCTTTAACAATGGCTACATCATGTTGCGCTTCGATACCAACCTGTTCAATTTGGCAGTGGCCCTTTGCATCCATATCAACAATGGTAAATGACTTATTATGATTCGCCTCATCAAAGGAATATTTTAATAGGGACCCGCTATAGCGAATGTTATCGGTCCCCATGCGTTGCGGCCGGTGAATATGTCCCAAGGCCGTATAATTAAACGGCGCAAATACGTCGACCCCCACATTAGCGGTACCGCCAATTACCAAAGGTCGTTCTGATTCACTGGTAATACTGCCGGCCACCATAGTATGAGCCATGCCGACCGTACGCATTCCTTGCGGCACGAGGCTACGCAAATAATCGGCCCAAGCCGCATAGGTTTCGCCATAGGCTACCGCGAGATTTTGCCACTCATCCAAACGCTGCTTCGCCGGAACCGTTTCCAATAAATTGGTCAAAACTGTGCGCGGTTCCGTAAATGGCATAGGACAAAAGGCAATCTCGCCATACCCGTCTTCCAAATAGAGGGGCTCTAAACTGCGGTCCATCCGCCCCCACACATGAACGTGTGATCTAGAATACAAATCACGGCCCATGTCGAGGCGCTCCGCACTGTCATGATTACCGCCGATAACCAGCGTCGGAATTTTATAATCCAAGGCCAACTTAGTAATCACCATATCCCATAATTCCACCGCTTCCACAGGCGGCACGGCGCGATCAAATACATCGCCCGCAATAACAACGGCATCTATCTTTGCGTCTTTCAGCAGCTTGAAAAATTGGTGCTCCAGTACATAGGCCTGGTCATTCGTAAGATGGCGGGCATAAAAAATTCGGCCTAAATGCCAATCACCGGTGTGTAATATCCGCATAGTATCCCTCTTCAAAACACGCTAAACACTGAATTTCTCTATAGGCTCCCTTTTTATAGAGATTTTGAAAAAACTAAACATCTTATACCTTACGCTTCTTTATAAACGCTGCGCAACAAGGCAATTTCCTTCGCATAACCATCCAATTCATTCGGTGTTTCCAAATAGAACGGTAAATTGCGCAGTGCCGGATGATTGATTACCTTCGTAATCGCCTCCAAACCGATATGACCTTCACCGATTTTTTCATGACGGTCTTTATGGGCACCCCGCGGATTTTTAGAATCATTCAAATGAATGGCATGTAAACGGTCGAGACCGACGATTTTGTCAAAAGATTCCATAACACCATCCAAGTCGCCGATAATATCATAATCCCCTTCGTGAATATGGCAGGTATCCATGCAGACACCGATATAATCTTTCAACTTCATGCCATCAATGATTCGGGCAATTTCTTCAAAGGTGCGCCCCACTTCAGTCCCTTTGCCGGCCATAGTTTCTAACAATACGGTAGTGTGCATGCCTTCAAACATGACTTCATTGAGGGCTTCCACAATATATTCAATGCCCTGATCAACACCTTGTTTGACATGCTGCCGGGATGAAAATTATATAATTGATTCGGCAAAAATTCCAAACGCTCTAAATCTTCGCGCATCATGTTTTTAGCAAACTGACGCAGGGACGGATCCGCAGCACAAGCATTTAACGTATACGGTGCATGACCTAAAATTTTGCCGAAGTTATGCTCCGCCATAAAAGCTTCCAATGCTTTCATATCCGCTTCGTCAAACGTGCGGGCCTTGCCGCCGCGCGGATTGCGTGTAAAGTACTGAAATGTATTGGCCCCAAGGCTTAAAGCCTCTTTACCCATATGTAAATAGCCTTTGCTGATCGATAAATGACATCCGATAGTTAACATTGAACGCTCCTTTATTTTAAATCTATTTAATAATTAAAATTACAATTTTACAATTTATAGTACAACGGCCTAAAATTCCGCCGCGAGTATACAGTATATAATTTAACACCGATACTTTTATTATATAACAAATTACTGATTACTTGCCTAAATTCTAAGTTCACAGCCAAACATTGACAGCCATCCTATATTTTAACAACAAAAAAAGAGCCTTGCGGCTCTTTTTGTTTAATGGGTTCCTTTACGCAAACAGTCAGGGCAAATACCTTCAAACGTAATTTGCTGGCCGTCACTTTGTAGTGACTCAATGCTTCGACTTCAGCTAAGGTATCTTCCATATTCATATCGTGCAAATCATCAACGCGATTACATACGCTGCAACGCATATGAGGGTGGTTATGAGTATCCCAGTCATAGCGGCTGGAATCATCACCAATATCAAGAACTTTTACAAGACCGATTTTTTCAAAAATTTCCATCGTCTTATATACGGTTGCTAAACTCATGGTAGGATGATCTTGGCGTAAACTCTGATAAATCATTTCCGCCGTTGGATGCTCATTTTGACCATAAAGCACTTGGTAAATCGCAATACGTTGAGGGGTTACTTTGTAACCTTCGGAACGCAGTTTTTGTGCAATATCCATAGCAATCAATCCTCTCTCCACTCGGATTTAAAAGTGTTTCGTGCAACTCTGCACGTTGCCTGTAGCTAAGTTGCTTTAACTAGAATATCAATTCTAACCAATAACAATTATTGGTTAAGTAATTATAGCAAATTTAGTATACTTTGGCAAGATAACCGCTCATCAAATCTAATTATATATGGTAGGATTAGTCTTTGAAGTACGGTTTAAAGGCACCGCTCTTATGTGCTTCCTGACCACCGCGACGGTCTTGGCCTTCCGGATTGCGGCGTTTGGAACGATTGCCGCCGGCACGACGGGAATCATCACGACCACTGCGGTCACGGAAACTGCGTTCACCATTGCGGCGATCACCGCGACGGTCGGAACTGCGAGAGCTGCGTTGACCATCACGACGACGGCCGTCTTTACCGAAAGAGCGTTTTTTACGAACCCGTAAAGGTGCTTCTTCGGTGATATTTACCGGTGTCGTATCCGGTTCTTTAGTCAATAACTTAATAGCGGCCGCTACCAACGTTACGGAATCCAAATCATTCAATAATTCTTCCGCACTGGCACGATATTCTTTAAGGTTTTCCGTATCATCAGCCATATTGATTAAGCTCTGAACGGCTAATTTCTGTTGACCTTCCAATACTTCGCCTAAAGACGGGGCTTTACGACGAGCAATTTTACGTTTAGTCAAACGTTCAATAGCGTGTAAATGTTCCATTTCACGAGGAATAACGAACGTGTTCGCCATCCCTGCTTTACCGGCACGACCGGTACGGCCTACACGGTGAACATAGCTTTCAGGGTCTTGCGGTAAGTCATAGTTATATACATGAGTTACACCGCTGATATCGAGACCACGAGCAGCTACGTCGTAGCTACCAAGATATCGATAGTCCCTTCACGGAACTGACGAATTACGCTGTCACGTTTCTGCTGGGATAAATCACCATGAATACCTTCAGCCATGTAACCGCGTTTTTTCAAACCTTCCGTTACTTCGTCAACACGGCGTTTCGTACGACCGAATACGATGGCAAGGTCAGGTGCCTGCATGTCGAGTAAGCGACAAAGTAAATCGAACTTCTGACGATCCTGTACTTCGATGTAGTACTGTTCGATTAAGTCCATAGTAACCTGCGTCGGTTTCATGCGAATGAGGCGCGGTTCTTTTAAATAGTTTTCAGCCAAAGTCTGGATGGCCGGCGGCATGGTGGCGGAGAACAATAATGTCTGACGTTGTTCCGGCACGGCTGCCAAAATTTTATTGATGTCATCGATGAAACCCATGTTAAGCATTTCATCCGCTTCATCGAGGACAATTACTTTTACGTTATCAAATTGATGGATCCACGTTCCATGTGATCCATTAAACGACCCGGGGTTGCGACGATAATTTGAGGATTTTTGCGCAAGCTGCGGAATTGGCGCTGAATATCCTGACCGCCGTAGATAGCAAGGCCTGGATATGAGTGTGCTGTGCCATTTTGTTGAGTTCTTCCGCTACTTGAATAGCCAATTCACGGGTTGGCGATAAAATTAAAACCTGTACGGCACGAAGATTTTCATCAACCTGTTCCAATGCAGGAATACCGAAAGCGGCAGTTTTACCGGTACCGGTCTGAGCCTGGCCAATCATGTCTAAGCCGCTCATTGCCACAGGAATTGCTTCCTTCTGAATCGGTGTAGGTTCTTCAAACCCCATATCATTTAAAGCCCGTAAAATGGGCTCGCTAATCTGTAATTCTTCAAATTTTTCAAGCATGAACTATATGAGTCCTCCTTATGTAAATCAATCTTATTTTCGTCTAATTTTCGTCGGCGCATTCTAATATTATATCACAAACAAAAGAAGATAACCAAATCAGAATCCCTATTTTTTCCAATTGGTTATCATTATGAAAAACTATCCTATTTTTCTTACTATATACGATTGTTATATTGTTATTTTCAAACGGCGCCGGTTCATGGCGTTTTTGACGATTTTGGTTGTTGCGCCCGCCTCGATTATCGTTGCGATTGCGCCGGTCATCATTACGGCGGTTATGGCGCTCTCCTTGACGACCATCACGGTTATTAGCCGCATTACGATCCTGATTGCGTCCGTCACGACGATTATTGCGATTGCGATTTTCACCGCCTTGATTATCGCGGCGATTACCACGATTATCGCGATTGCGATTATTCTGCTGTGAATCATCACCGGCCGCTACGGCAGCCGCGGCTTTTCTTTATCACGTAACCCTTCATAGAGAGACCAATACGATTGCGTTTCGGCTCAACGGAAATAATTTCCGCTTCAATGATATCGCCTACAGCCAAGACATCGGACGGATGTTGGTCACGGCGACAGAATTCGCTGCGATGCAAGAGACCGTTAACTTTTAAACCGAAGTCAACGAAGGCGCCGAAATCTACCACATTGTGCACCGTCCCCTTTACAACGGTTCCCACCTTTACATCTTCCAAGCTCATGATGTGTTTACGCGTCATTGGCGCCGGCAAATCTTCACGTGGGTCGCGGCCCGGTTTTGCCAAAGCGTCCAAAATGTCGCGCACCGTCGGCACGCCGGCATCCAATTCTTTGGCAACTGTTTCCGCATCAACCAAGGCCAGCTTCGTATGGAAATCAGCCAGTTTCACTTTATCGTTTAAGTCCGCTAAGTTGTAACCCAAATTCTTAATGATTGTTTCCGCCAACTCATAGGATTCCGGATGAACCGGCGTATTATCGAGCGGATTGTCGCTGTCCTTAATGCGTAAGAACCCGGCACATTGCGTAAAGGCCGCCGGTCCCAAGCGTTTAACTTTTAACAATTCTTTGCGATTGTGAAAAACACCGTTATCTTTACGATAAGTTACGATGTTGTTAGCTACGGCGCCGGAAATCCCTGCCACATGTTCCAAAATGGCCGGCGATGCCGTATTGAGTTCAACCCCCACATGGTTTACTACCGTTTCCACCACTTGGTCCAAAGTTTCACTCAATTGCTTCTGATTAACATCATGCTGGTACTGACCGACCCCGATGGATTTCGGGTCGATTTTAACAGATTCTGCCAACGGATCCTGTACACGACGAGCAATGGACACGGCGCCACGAATGGATACATCAAGATCCGGTAATTCTTCGATTGCCAATTTAGAAGCAGAATAAACGGAAGCCCCCGCTTCATTGGTAATGATATAGTGGCAGTCCAATTGTTCTTCTTCAATCAATTGGGAAACAAATTGTTCTGTTTCATAAGAAGCCGTACCGTTACCGATGGATAACAAAGTAACTTTCCATTTACGAATGCAGGCCGCCATATCTTTCTTAGCCGCTTCCTTACCGCGCTCACCGGATGTCAAATGATAAATGCCTTGGTCGAGCACATTCCCTTGCGCATCAATAACAGCCATTTTACAACCCATGCGATAGCCCGGATCGAGGCCCATAATTACATGGCCCGCCAACGGTGGCTGTAATAAGAGATTGCGAAGGTTGGTCCCGAATACCTTAATAGCCTGTTCATCGGCATTTTCCGTCAACGTCTTGCGAATTTCGCGCTCCATGGCCGGGAAGATAAGGCGTTTATACGCATCGGCCACCGCTATGGCTTTATATTCTTTTAAAGCCGCTACGCCCGTTTCCGGCATAGCCTTTACCATGTATTCGATATATTTTTCATCAGGTGCGGTCAAAGTTACTTTAAGAGCGCCTAATTTTTCACCGCGATTAATAGCCAAAATACGATGGGATGGCAACTGATGAATCGGCTCTTCATAGTCGGCATATTTCAAGAACACTTGACGCACTTCGTCGGTTTCCGCTGTTTCTTCATCCCCTACCATGACGGTTTTAACTTTGCCTTGGCGCCAGATGGCATCACGCAAATACGCACGAAAATCGGCACGGTCACTTACGTCTTCCGCCACAATGTCCATAGCGCCTTGCAAGGCTGCCTCGCTGTCATGCACTTCTTCCGTTATGAACGGAGCCGTTAAGCTTTCAATCGTGCTCGTCGTATCCTCGGTAGTATCAGCCAGCATTAATTGTGCCAACGACTCTAACCCACGTTCACGAGCAATGGAGGCACGGGTACGCTTCTTAGGGCGATAGGGCAAATATAAATCTTCCAATTCCTGGAGCTTCATAGCCCCTTCGATAGCCGTGGCCAATTCAGGCGTCATTTTTCCTGCTCCGTAATGGAACGGACAATTTCTTCACGGCGCTGTTCCAAATTGCGCAAATATTTAATGCGTTCTTCGATTTCACGAAGTTGCTCATCTTTTAATTCCCCCGTTTTTTCCTTACGATAACGGGCGATAAAAGGAACCGTGTTCCCTTCATCAATAATTCAACGGCCACCTTTACCTGCCAAGGATTAACTCCTAATTCGGCCGCAATATATTGGGACATTTTTTCCAACATGAACTACTCCTTTCGACGATACGTTACAAAACTAAATGGCCATGGATTTTTCTCGTCCACTTCACCGGGAATTGATTCTACCACTTCAAAGGCATTCAAATCAATAGTCGGAAAATATGCATCCCCTTCAACTCATGCTCGATTTCCGTAACATAGAGAACATCAGCATAAGGCATAAAGGATTCATACATTTGCGCCCCGCCGATGCAATAGCTACATCGAGCTTAGCCGCTTCCGCCGCGGCCGCTTCCGGTGATGTAAATACGCGCACCCCTTCATAAGGCGGTACATAGTCAGTTTGACGCGTCACTACCCAATGTTCACGATTGGGGAGTAAAAACGGCAACGATTCCAAGGTCTTACGGCCCATGATGATAACATGACCGGTAGTCAGTTTTTTAAAATACTGCAAATCTTTCGGCAAATGCCAAATAAGCTGATTGTCTTTGCCAATCACATTATGCTTCGCCCGTGCCACGATCATCGCTAACATTATACGGCCACCTCCATCGGCAATTTTCCTAAATGCTCATACCCTTCCAGCTTCACATCATCAGCCGTGAAGTCATAAAAGTTTTGTACCTTATCATTAATCCATAAAGACGGTGCCGGTTTAGCTTCGTCTAAGCGAGCGAGTTGTGTCTTCAATGCTTCCACATGATTTTCATAAATGTGAGCGTTGTTGATAATATGGGTAAATTGCCCCGGTTTCAAACCGCTTACGTGAGCAATCATGTAGACGAGGGTGGCATATTGGGTCATATTAAACGGCACGCCGAGGCCCATGTCGCCGCTACGCTGTACGAGCATACAGTTCAAATGGTCACCTTCCACATCCCACAAAGTTTCATAAGCACAAGGTTGCAACGCCATATCCGGTAAATCTTCAATGTTCCACAAAGTTACAATCATGCGGCGGCTCTGCGGATCTTCCTTAATCATGCGGAGCAAATTATCCACCTGCTTGTATTTGGCCACTGATAGCCGTACGCTTTGCCGATAGTGCCATCTTCACGCATCCATTCATCCCATACGTGAACGCCCATAGCTTGCAGTTCTTTCACATCATTGCTCTGCTTCTGCCAAATCCACAAGAGTTCTTTCACAGCTGTTTTGAACGCCACAAATTTAGTCGTCAAAATAGGGAATTCTTTGCTCAAATCGAATTGCATCATTTGGTGCGGCAATTTATACGTAGGAACGCCGGTACGGTTATTGGCATAATAACCATCCTTCAAAATGCGTTCCACAATCGCTAAGTATTGAGTATCTGCTGAACTCATGATAGTCTCCTTTAATCACTGAATGTACTGATTACTTTTAAAAAGGACAGCCCGAAGCGTTGTAGTTTCGCCTCGCCGATGCCTTTAATCTTATATAAATCCGCCAATGTTTGCGGTCTCATGGACGCCATGTCGATGAGTACCGTGTCGGGAAAAATCAAATACGGCGGCACTTTCAGCTGTTCGCTCAGCGTCTTGCGATGCTGGCGTAAGGCTTCAAATAAATTAGGCTTATTCGAGGCCCGCCGTTTCATGGTCATGCTGTTGCCGGTGCCGTCAGGCCGTACTTTTACTAGCTGACGGCGTACTTCGGTCACCTTGGCACTGCCGTCAAGCACTGCTTCGCCGGCCGGCGTAATGCTTAAAATCGGATATTTCCCGGTGGCACAATCGAGATAGCCAAGCGACGTAAATTGACGGATAAGGCCTTTTATTTCACGGTCATCCATATCTTCCAAGCGGCCGAACACGGGCAGTCTGTCATAGCCGTAACGAACAATGCGATCCGTCCGATTACCGGCTACAATGTCCGTAATCATAGCGGCTCCATACCGCTCTTCCGTATCGATGACGGCTTTAAAAATCGCTTTTGCTTCCTTTGTCAAATCGCGCAGCGCGCCTTTGTGTAAGCAAGAGCCGCAATTGTCGCAGCGCGTCCAGTTCACCGTTTCACCAAAGTAGTTAAGCATATACTTACGCAAACAATCCGTCGTAAAACAATAGTTAATCATCTGCTGCAATTTGCTCATTTCAATGCGGCGCCGCTCCGGTTCGTGCACCGATTCATTAATTAAATACTTGTGTATCATCACATCGCGGCCGCTATAGAGGAGCACACATTTTGACGGTGCCCCATCACGGCCCGCACGCCCCGCTTCCTGGTAGTAACTTTCCATGTTGCGGGGCATCTGGTAATGCAGTACATAACGCACATTACTCTTATCAATCCCCATGCCGAACGCACTGGTAGCCACCATGACGCGCACCTTATCGTAAGCATAGCGTTCCTGCTGCATCTTACGGATTTCATCACTGAGGCCTGCATGGTAATAACCGACTTCCACACCTCGTTTAGCCAATTCACCGTACACCGTTTCTACATCTTTACGGGTGGCGCAGTAAATGATACCGTTTGCCGCATCATGGTCCGCCACAAACTGCAGCACATATTGCAATTTATTCTGCGGTTGCACTACTTCAAAGGATAGATTCGGTCGGTCAAAACCGGTCACATGCACCGTGGCATTCGTTAGACCCAAGAGTCGCTTCATATCCGCTTCTACTTCGCGCGTGGCACTGGCTGTAAAGGCCCCGATTACCGGCCGCCGCGGCAGTTGTTCAATGAACGGTGCTATGAGCTGATAAGAAGGTCTGAAGTCATGCCCCCATTGCGATACACAGTGGGCTTCATCGATAATGACCTGATCAATGGGCAGTCCCTTGAGAAAGTTAATAAACCATTCCGAAGCCAATCGTTCCGGCGCCAAGTATAATATTTTAACCCGGCCCGCGCGCAAGGCCCGCATAACGTTAACGGACTCATCCTTATCTTGGGTACTGTTCAAATAAGCTGCGGGAATTTTTTGCATGCGCAAGCCGTCTACCTGGTCTTGCATCAAGGATATTAACGGTGAAAAAACAATGGTCAAGCCTCGTTTTAATATGGCGGGAATCTGAAAACAAATCGACTTCCCCGCACCGGTAGGCATGATGGCGAGCACATCTTTATTGGCCAGTAGCGAAGCTACCGGCACTTCTTGAGCCGGTCGAAACGACATATAGCCGAAATAATGGGCTAATGCTGCCTCCGCTGCTTTATGTGCCATGTCCGTTCACATCCTTTCTTTCGGGAATTATCACATCATATTATTTTAACATTTTTTGACAAAAAACACACCTACCACTCAATTATTTAATATAGTAGAAACTGTATTTTTATGCTAAAATATAAGAATATATTTATTATGAAAGGGGGGTGCATCCAAGTATGCACGATCAATTCTCCATTATTCTCGCCTTTGCCATCTATCTAGGTGTTATGATGTACATTGGCATTTATTATTATCGCAAGTCACGTAATCTGAGTGATTATATTCTGGGCGGCCGAAAGCTGGGCCCTTGGATAACTTCCATGAGTGCGGAGGCTTCCGATATGAGCGGTTGGATGCTCATGGGCTTACCCGGTTTTGCCTACAGCACCGGGATTTCCGCCATCTGGATTGCCATCGGCCTTGCCGGCGGTACCTGGCTGAACTGGGCCTTCGTATCGAAGCGCCTGCGCAACCATACGGAAGTAGCCAATAACAGTTTAACCATTCCGGATTACTTAAAAAACCGCTTCCGCGATACGACTAAAATCTTACCTATCGTGTCCGCTATTTTCATCATTATATTCTTCCTGATTTACACCTCATCAGGCTTCGTTGCGGGGGGCAAACTCTTTACGACGATTTTCGGACTTGATTATACCGTATCCCTCCTCATTACGGCGGGCGTAGTAATCTTCTATACCTTCCTCGGCGGGTTCTTAGCCGTAAGTTGGACCGATTTTATTCAGGGCACCATGATGTTCTTTGCCATCTTACTCATTCCAATCGCCGCAGCCTTCACGTTAAACGGTCCGATTAATACAGCTCATTTAATCGCTACAGAATTTCCGCAAGGTCTTTCCATTTTGGGGCCTGAAGCCGACACCTATACCTTAGTCATCGGTATCATCTCATCTGTCGCTTGGGGGCTTGGCTATTTTGGTCAACCGCACATCTTGGTTCGTTTCATGGCCATCTCCGATGCCCGTGAACTGAAAAAGGAAAACATGGTCAAGCTTCCGGTGGTGGTCTATAATCGCACCAATAGGCAGAGCGTAATTCAGGATGCAATTCAACTGCGGGGCAGTATTGAGAGGCAGGCAATTGCAGAAGAGACATCTGGCGGACATTTATATCCGCCCCATCGTTCTTTTTCCAGGCTCAGCCTAAAACGAATGGTGATAGTGAAACCTTTGATAAAATCAAGACCATGTTGGTTGATATGGGCATACCGGAAAAAGAGATCGCTATTAAGACTTCAAAGGTTGATGATTTGGGAAATACGGATCTGTTGAAGCATGATTGTGAGATACGGTATATTATTACGGTTAATGCATTAAAGGAGGGGTGGGATTGCCCATTTGCTTATATATTGGCTTCATTGGCTAATAAAACGTCTTCCGTAGATGTGGAACAGATCCTAGGACGGATTTTGAGGCAGCCATATGCGAAGCAGCATGCAGCCCCACTTCTCAACACTTCTTATGTGCTGACCTGTTCCAATGATTTCCATAATACATTGGAGAATATCGTAGCGGGATTAAATAAGGCAGGATTCTCAAGAAGGATTTCCGTATAGGAAGGCAGAAGAAATACCGGAAACGCCCACACTGGAAGAACCCTATCATCAAATGGGTCTGCAGACTGGAGAACAGGAACAAGACGAGGCAGATACTTTTGAGGATATAGTTCCTGAAGAAATCCGGGGAGTATTAGAGACTGGAAGTGAAAATGCAGAAGCGGCACCAGCTATTGTGGACATGATTAAGGAGGCATCCAAACAGGCAGAGGAATATAATGATGCCATTGCAGATACAAATGATTCAGGGTTGATTGGAGGCGAGCTGGGAGATATGCTGCAGCAAAATAAATACAATCACATTTTAGAGAAGAAGTGGAAAAAATACATGTTCCTCAGTTCTTCCTAAAACAGTGCCGGATTTATTTGGTGATGAATACGAATTGCTGGAACCTGAGAACCTGTCAGAGGGATTTTCTTTAAGCGGGCAGGATGCTACAATCAGTTTTGAGCTTGCTACAGGAGAAATGTATAAGGTAGATATCCAGGAACAGGGAGAAGCTGTACCAAAATACAAGCGTACATCTAAAAGTGAGAGTGAATATATCCGGGAGTACCTTTCAAAATTACCGCCCGAAAAGAAAATTGAACAATGCGCGGATATGATTTGCCATCAGATTAACAAGAATAATAGATACGCTGCGGCGGAAATATCAGATTATGTGCATCGCATTATTTCTAATATGAGTAATGACGAGCTGACTGCTATGGAAACAGCCATCCCCGTTTATGCGAATAAGATCCAGAAAAAGATAGACACATTGGAAAATATATATCGTGAACAGCAATTTTTCAAG
>ENA-OQIC01000379-OQIC01000379.1-human-gut-metagenome-genome-assembly--contig:-NODE-379-length-20194-cov-3.085912_pt1 | contig 20194 bp, 19 predicted proteins | sample MGYA00242572_ERZ504736 | MGnify/ENA primary metagenome ERZ504736 (study PRJEB26092, sample SAMD00036201) | human gut metagenome | host: Homo sapiens | study: EMG produced TPA metagenomics assembly of...
TTTGACAGCAAAGTTTTGTCGAAACTGTAGGCCAGTTGCAGGTTACGGATGCGGAAGAAGCTTCCGTCTTCGATGAAGTATTCGGAGTTCTCGCTGTTGATGGCGTGCTTCGTATTCAGCAGGGGTTGTGTGTTCGAAGTGCCTTCTCCGTGCCAGCGGTCGAGACGTTGTTCCATATAGTTGAACTGTGCCCAATTATAGTTGTCCCACGTACGATAGATCTGGTTGCCGCCTTGTCCCATCATTTCCATGCTGAGTTCCCAGTTCTTGTATGAGAGTCCGAGGCTGATGCCATAGGTTACGTCCGGAGTCGGATCACCGATTTTTGTACGGTCGTCCGGTGTGATTTTTCCGTCTCCGTTTACATCGGCAAACTTCAGGTCACCCGGAGTGACGGTTGCCAGTGTGTTCACCGGAGAAGCATCGATTTCAGCTTGGTTTTGGTAAACACCGGCTACTTTATAGCCGTAGAAATAACCGATCGGGTAGCCTGCCATTGTATAGCTTTGGCTCTTATCGCCTGCGATGATGGAGTACCCATCCTGTACCAGACTTTTCACTTTGTTGCTGATGGTAGTCAGGTTTGCACTGACAGAGTATCCCAGTCACCGATCTGATCTCTCCAGGAAGCCATCAGTTCGACACCTTTGTTCTCAATCTCTCCAAGATTGCCGATGCCCGGTACGGTTCCCGACAGACCCGGTACGGTGGCGAGCAGGTCCTTGGTATTCTTCTTATAGTATACTCCTTCGAAATGGAAACGGTTACGGAACATATTGGTTTCAAAACCGGTTTCCCATGCTTCTACTTTCTCCCAACGGAGACGTGGGTTGGGCAGATAAGCCAGTTGGTAGCCCGGATAGATGATAGCCGGTTTGCCGAATACGGCAGCAAAAGCATTTTCCAACAGAGGTTCTGCCGGATAAGCCTTATCCATATTCTGGTTTCCCAGTGTACCCCACGAACCTTTCAGTTTCAACATGTCCAGCCACGTGATATCTTTCATAAATTCTTCTTCGGTCATCAACCATCCGGCACCTATGGAGTAGAAATTCTGCCACTGGTTGCCGGTATATGCGAAAGCTGAAGAACCGTCGCGGCGGAACGAACCGTTGAACAGATATTTACCTTTATAGTTGTAGATGATACGTGCCAGCATAGATACGGTGGTGCGCTCCCATTGTGTACTTCCGTTGGTGGCGGTAGCCAGGTCGCCGATGCTGACGAACCATTTATCGGGATTGTTCGGAATCACCAGTCCGATGCCCTGTCCGCGGGAAGCATCCAGTCCGCTGAGCGAATTATAATAGGTTGTGAAGCCGGCGGTGGCAGTCAGGTTATGTGTACCGTCGGCAAAACTGTTTTGGTAAGTCAACAGATAGTCACTCTGAACCTTGGTTTCGTTTTGCTTGTTCTGGCTCACTTCTGTTTTTCCGTTTCCGAGCGTAGCAACGTTCCCGGCCACGGTTGCGTCATATACCTTGATAATCGGTTTGTAAGTCCGGCTGTCATTGGTGGCATAGTCCATAGAGAACATTGCCTTAAAAGTGAAGTGCTTCAGGAAATCTACTTCACCATAGATGCTTCCAGATGCCCGGTAATTGACCGCACGGGTAGTGTTGGCACGCAGATTGACGTCTACCATCGGATTATTCATCTGTGCTTTTTGGAATTCCGGCAATGAAGTATATAGTCCGTATTCTTCGTTATATACCGGAGCCACCGGAGTGGTACGGATAGCGTTCAGAACCGTTTTGCTGTCGGCCGGCAGCATGCGTGCTCCGTTGAATTGGAAGCCTACTTTGATGTCTTTGGTAATCTTATAATCATTACTTGCATTGATGGTCACTTTGCTGTATTTTTCATGCTTGATGTTTCCCTGTTCGTGAGAGTAACCCACGCCGAGATAGAAGCTATGTTTTTCAGAAGCACCTGTGATGCTGACATTGTTGTTTGTAATGAATCCCGTCTGGAAGATCTCGTCTTGCCAGTCCGTATTCGCATTCCAGTTGCTGAAGTCGAACAGGGCATTTCCCTGGTTTGCCATTTGTTCGTTATAGAGTTCCTTAAACTGGGGTGCATTCACCATTTTGATTTTGTCTACTACGCTTTTCCAGCCGAAAGAGGTGTTGATGTTGACCAGCGTCTGTCCCTCTTTGGCACGTTTGGTGGTTACGATAATTACACCGTTGGCACCACGCACACCGAATATGGCCAGTGAGGAAGGGTCTTTCAATACTTCCATCGACTCGATGTCTTCCGGATTCAGGAAGTTGATGTTGTCGTTGAACAGTCCGTCTACAACATACAGTGGTTTGTAACCATTGATGGAGTTCGTACCGCGGATACGTATTTCCGGATCGGCACCGGCTTGTCCGGAGTTGACGATCTGTACACCTGCTATCTTTCCTTGGAGGGACGATAACGGGTTGGTTGCCGGTTTGTTGGCTATTTCCGAACCCTTGATGTTGGTGATAGAACCGGTCAGGTCGCGCTTCTTGGCACTACCATAACCGATAATTACTGTTTCGGCAAGCATTTGTGAGTCGTCTTTAAGCGTGACATTTATCACAGTTTGCTGCCCCACTTTGATTTCCTGCTTTTCATATACCTACATACGAGAATACGAGTACATCGTTGGGCGTTACCGAAATGGAGTATTTGCCATCCATATCGGTAACAGCCCGGTAGAAGTGCCTTTTACCAGGATAGATGCACCGATCAGGGGCTCGTTAAATGAATCTGTAACAGTACCTGTCACTGTCTTCGTTTGAGCCATGGCCACCGATGTACTCAGTAGCAGGCAAGTCAGGACAAATACACTTTTCAGCCAGGAGGCTCTCTTCTGCCGAAGAAGTCGTAAAGGTTTAGTCTTCATTGCATTAAATTTTACCATTGTATAACTATTTTGATTTAACACACCTTCTGCCAGCTCTCTTTCAGATACTCGATAGTTATATCGACGGCAAAAGTATCCAATGAAACAAATAAAAGTCGAAAAAGATGTGAACAGATGGAAACTCCCTGCACTTTTAACATATATCGGACTTGGAATCCGACAAATGTAGAAGAAGTTTCTAGTATGATATATTTACCTTATGATGGTTGTTGGATTCTATATAATTGTATGGAATTATGTGCTTTAATTAAAGAGCTTTTCGAATTGCATCTATTATCTAATTGTTAATTGTCTAGGCTGGATAAAATAAACAATGATGCTAGAAAATTTTTTCATGATAGATGGTGTCCAAAATGGCGAAATCTCTATTATCAACTCATAAAAAACTAGTTATGATTAAAAAAAACGATTTTACTGACAATGTTAGTTGGGGCACTGTTTGCTTGTGATGATAAGTCCTCGATAATGCTTATACCAGTATTTTCCAACGCCAGTTGATACCGGAAGAAGTGACTACGCTAGCCAACACTTCCTTTGCGGCGACAAGTGGAAAAGGGGGTACTATCAGCGGTGTGCCCAGCTCTGCACAGTATCTCTATTTTATGGCTAATATCAAAACAGATGTCGGTCAGGTATTTCCCGCTGTCGAGGGAACGACAAGTGCTGATGCCAGACTACGCCTGAATCGTTTACAAGGTACAGCGCCCAGTGACTGGACTGCCAATGCTTTCGTAGATTATTGTACGCCTTTGGCTTCCGCATTGAGTTTCTATCCGGATGTAACGATCTCAACACCGAGATATCCCCGTATGAGTGAGTAATATTCCGTGGCGGCTATCAATACCTTAATAGATTTTTGATAGGAGTTGTATGTTTTATATATAGCTCTTTGAATGGACCGGCCATAAATAATTCGCCCGGTGATATTTCTATCATCCGGGCGAAACCGTTTAAATTTTTACTTCGATATTCAGTTTACCGCCAAGCCCCCTTTCAACTATATCTATCAGGGTTTTCAGGGTCAAGTTACCTCCATCATTCTCTACTTTAGAGATAAACGTACGCTTTTTATTAATGCGCTCGGCCAGTTGTGCCTGCGTCATTTCTTTCTTCTGACGGGCATTGCGGATTTGAACACCAATGCGCAGTGTTTCCAGCTCACGCTCCAAATTGTCTCGTCTGGGTGTACCTTTTACACCGTAAATTTCATCTTTAAATTGATCTAATGTTGTTATATCCATCATTACCTCCTTTTTTTATCATCATAATATTGGGCCATCAATCGGACAGCCTTGTCTATCTCTTTTTTAGGGGTTTTCTGCGTCTTTTTCTGAAAACCGGAAAGCAAAACCACTAATCGTCCCTTATCGAAAAAACAGAAGACACAAAATATATCGCTCCCTAAGGTGATACGCATTTCATACAGACCGTCTGTGCTCTCCATGTGTTTAAGATACTTCGTCGGGATACATTCTATATATTCTAAGATTTTAGTAATCTTGTTTTGTACTTTTGGAGATTGCTCCATATAAAGTACGACTTATGCAAAAGGAGTTCCCTAACCTTCTTTACCATTCGACAATGGTAACGTATATATTACATATAAACAAACGAAAAGTTCAGCAATTACAAAGATTTATGATTCAACTACCCTTTCAACCCGGAAGACGAAGGCAAGCGATAGACGTACTTTTTCCTCTTTTCTCGCACAAAGATAGGCCGCAGACGTTCATCCATCAATGACCGCTACGCTATTTCAGCACAAAATATCCTGCGCTCCTACGTCGTGCGGTATTTTCTGCCGAAATTCATTGCCGGCTGCCCGTCCGTGTCTTGATGGATGTTTAAGAAAAAAGGAAAAATGTGTAGGGGCTGCGCTGGTGATACCGGAAATTATGTGCACCTTTGTGTGTGATTCCACACCCATATTAATTTCGTAATGGGGCAACAGAGCCGTGAATCACTTGATTACGAAAAAATAATTTTGAAAAATATGGCAAATACTAATATGGAACACGGAGAAATAATACTATACCAACCAGACAATACTATAAAACTGGAAGTGCGAATAGAGAATGAAACCGTTTGGTTGACACAAGCACAAATTGTTAACTTATTCCAGTCAAGTAAAGCCAATATCAGTGAGCATATAAGAAATATATATGACTCAGATGAATTATCTGCTGAATCAACTGTTCGGAAATTCCGAACAGTTCGAATGGAAGGTAATAGAAAGGTTACCCGCATTCTTGAATATTATAATCTGGATATGATTATTTCCGTAGGTTATCGTGTGAATTCCAAGCGAGGAGTCCAGTTCCGCCAATGGTCAACAGGAGTACTTAAAGAATATCTATTAAAAGGCTACGCAATCAATCAGCGCGTGGAGCAGTTGGAAAACAAAGCAAACACCCATGACCGGCAACTGGAAGAGTTAACAAACAAAGTCGACTTTTTCGTCCGGACTTCATTACCTCCTATTGAAGGTGTCTTTTTCAACGGACAGATTTTCGATGCCTATGTCTTTTCCGCTCAGTTGATAAAGTCTGCAAAGTCATCTTTAGTATTGATTGACAACTTTGTCGATGAAAGCGTGCTCTTACTATTGAGTAAACGTTTGCCCGGAGTGACTTCTATCATATATACCAAGCAAGTAACTCCACAGTTAGAATTAGATTTGACAAAGCACAACAGTCAATACCCCCAATAGATATACGTACCTACCAGCACGCACATGATCGATTTTTAATTATAGATAATTTAGAGGTCTATCATATAGGAGCTTCACTTAAGGATATTGGCAAAAAACTTTTTGCTTTTTCTAAAATGGAAATGCCAGCCAAGATAATCACTGATTTATTATAATCCTTATTCACACAAGGACAGGTCGGCTGTCCGTCCGTGTCCTTAGGAGAGTTTAAGAAAAAAGGAAAAAATGTGTAGGTACTGTGCTGGTGATACCGGAAATTATGTGCACCTTTGTGTGTTCCCCCAAGCGTCAGCATTGCCTGTTACTTGGCGGCTGCTGAAAGACGGCTATTTGATAGCTTTAGATAAACGGTTCTGCTCCGTGCCTGATACTGTAATGGGTCGGCATATGTTTTTTTCTTTGTTTCGCATTGAAATTGATGTAGTTCAAGCGGGTAAGTAGAACCGTTCTCTTCTCGTTAAATTCCCCCTATACAAAGAGCGTTCAGCAAACAATCCCATCGCCAAAAGTGTTTCATTATACATTTTTTAGCCGTTTGCTATGGTAATTCAAAAATTATCACCATCTTTGTGGTGTACTATCAGATTTTTGTAAGGCAGAAACAAAGGGGAGAAATCACCTTTGTTTTACACTAACTGTAGGTGTATAATTTTATATACCTACAGTTTCTGGATAAAAACGGCTCCTGCCCCCGTGTCTAACTTGTAATGGGTTAGCATATTTTTCTTTCTTTGTTTCGGCTTTGAAAGTCTGATAGTACAAGCGGGTCAGCAGGGCCGTTCATTCTTCCCTGCCCGATTATACGTTTGTGCTATGGGCAAACCTATTATTAAAATCCTGTATTTCCATCGGCGGAGAACCAACGCAAGCGGATGGTATCGGTTGGAATATATTTTCCAGCGAGGTAAGAAGACTCTACGTTATGTGCTTTCCACTCGTGACCCTGAATATTTAGTTTGTTTCTGCTCCCCCTGCATGGTCGAACGTTCAGAAATGATTGTCTTTGTGGCCGAACTTCTTTTAGAAATTCATAAGGTGAAATATTCATATTTAAAAGTTACGCCAAGTTATGCCTATGCTACTCCTAAATATAAATCCCGAATCAACCAAATGTGCAAAAAGAGCCGTTATCACAAAACGCCTGTCATTATAGACGGACTATAGCACTTTAATCTTTCATGATCAATTTTCTTTTATAATTGGCCTTGAATCTAAATCCCGCTCACCTAACCAGTTAGCTCGCCGAACCGCTGTCACTCTATCCCCCCGGAGGACAGCGGTTCTCTTTTTGCTTTGCAATTATCAGACTAAGTGATGCTATTGGGTTTAACCTTAAGATAGATTATCGGTCAGGTTAGTGAGTTTTCAAATCAATATCAAATAAGAATCTGGAAGAAACAAGGCAGTTGGTATCTTAAACATAAACTCTTTAATGGATTGTATCTAAGTGTTTTATGATGAGTCCTGCTACCCGGGCTGATATAACATAGTATACCATTTTCGGTTAAACATTAAAGGAAAACAAAATGCTCTAAACGATATTTTTACTTGAAAAGTGAACTTCTTTCTGTTGTAAGTCAGTGAATTAGTTCCTGATGTGCTCCCAAAACGGCGGGTGTAAGATGGAAGATCGAAAGGCGAAAAATGGTTCTTCTTCAAATTTGGTGGTAAGTTTTCTTTTACTCATGGAATCTAATTCAGTTTTCGGACGTGTAAGCCCTCTTTTATAGTTGACAAAAAAGGAAGTATCCCGGCTTTCGCCCGCAGAGTCCATCCGTGAGGTGAGGAAGCGAATCTTAGACTAAATTATCTGAAAATCAATATCTTTAAGAAGTAAGATTTCTGTCCTCAAAAGCTTTGTTTTAACACAGAGTTAAAGCTTGTTCTTTGGATGTGAATAAGAAGTTCTTTAAATGCAAAAGACTTGTTATCTGCGCACAAGAACCTGACGAACCTGCAAAAGACGTTAACAATGTTAATTGAAGAAAGGTATAAGGAGGAAGATACCTGTTCAGACGGCGTAAACTCACTTCCGAAACTTGAGCTATCTTATTCAGCCGGTGTCTGTTTTTTTGTTTGTATTTTTCGGATAGCTTATCTGTTACAGATAAAAAACCGCTAAAACTACAGTTTTAGCGGGTTTCTGTCTGTAAAACATTGAAAGTTTGTGCGGATGATAGGACTCGAACCTACACGTCGCGAGACACCAGATCCTAAGTCTGCGCGGCTACCAATTACGCCACATCCGCTCACTAAATGCTCACTCGTTTGGAGTTTTGCGCTGCAAAGATAGATACTTTTTCCGATTTTACAAATTTATAGGCAATAAAGTTATTCACTGAGGAATCTGCGGGCGATCTCTATCAATATATTTTTTCCTCTCATTTCGTCTTCTTGCAGCATATCTACCTTAATGCTTGGTTCCTGTTTTGTGATATCGATGTTTTGTAAAGCGGGTTGTAGAACTGCTCCTCATAAATGTGGAACAATTCTACAATCCGTCTTTTTATTCCGGCTCTTTCTTGAAGACTTAATTCTTTTATATACTGATGTTTATGATTTGCTTACTTCACCAGTATTTTTTGAGGTATAATTATTGGAGTATAAATGCAAATAGGTATTTGTAGATTTAAAAGGATTAGCCAATGAGAAATTTGAAAGCGATATTGATTGTATTGTTGTGTCTGTGTGGTATACATGTGCAAGCACAACAGTTGGAAATAAAAGGTTTAGTGACTTCATCGGAGGATAAACAGCCGCTTATCGGAGCTACGGTTGCCGTAAAAGGGGTACCGGGAAGGGGAGTGGTAACGGATATGGATGGCCGTTACACTCTGAAAATAGAACCATCAGATAAAATCCTTGTCATATCCTATATAGGAATGAAATCGTCTGAGTCAAAGTGCCGAAGAATGGAGTCTTGAATGTGGTGTTGCAACCCGAATCACTTAATCTGGATGAAGTAGTGGTGACTGGATACGGAAATTTTTCAAAGTCATCCTTTACCGGATCAGCTAACACCTTACGGGCCGACATGCTGAAAAACGTACCGGTACTTTCTGTAGAACAGAAGTTGCAAGGTATGACAACGGGGGTAAACATAACTTCCGGTTCCGGTCAGCCGGGAGCTAACCAGAGCATTCGTATCCGTGGTATGGGGTCATTCAATGCATCCAATGAACCGCTTTTTGTTATCGATGGTATACCGGTCACTTCCGGCAGTATGGGAGCCGGTACGGGAGCTGATGCCGCCTATATGAATAATGCCAAAACAAATGTAATGAGTACCCTTAATCCTGCCGATATCGAGAATATTACAGTGATAAAGGATGCCGCCGCCGCTTCTCTTTACGGCTCGCGTGCCGCGAATGGAGTGATTCTGATCACTACCAAGAAAGGAGCGGTAGGACGGACTAAAGTCACTTTGAGTGCCAGCGGAGGTTTTTCTAATGCAGCTGTCAACTTCCGTCCCACATTGAACGGTGAACAACGCCGTGAAATGATTTATGAAGGTCTTTATAACTCTGCAGTAGACAAGGGGCTCCAATCTCCCGAAGCATATGCAAATGCCAATATTGATACATATGCAGGAATACCGGAACTGGGATATACTGACTGGAGGAAAGAACTGATCCGAACCGCTCATAATCAAAACTACGAGGTGACTGCTTCCGGAGGCAACGAGCGAACTACTTTTTATGCTTCTCTCGGCTTTAACCGTCAGGAAGGTTTGGTCGAGAATTCTAATCTGGACCGTTACTCTGCCCGCCTGAACATGACACATAAAATAGGTAGCCGTGTCGAAGTAGGAGGTAACATGATGTTCACCCAGATAAGCCAGGAGATGAACGAGGAGCGCGGTTCCAATATCAATCCCTTTCTTTGTGTTGCTGTATCTGCCACACCTTCTATGCCTGTGCGCGACGTTTCGGGCAACTATGTGGGGTCCTATGCAGGCACCAATGTGAATCCGCTTCGTGACATCCGTACTGACTATAACCGCAGTCGTATGACCCGTATGTTTTCCACCGGTTATGCTTCGGTAGATATCATCAAAGGATTGAAACTGAAAGAGACTCTGAGCTATGACTATACTGTACAGAAAGATTCCCGCTATTTGAATCCGCTTAGCGGGGCAGGCCCCAAGAGCGGAAGTGATGCTCAGACCTCAAAGGGATTTACCGAATATGGTAAGTTATTGTCATCTACTTCACTCAATTATACCCATACATTTGCCGCTAAACATCACCTTGACATTTTGGCTGCCTATGAATTGGAAAGCTATCAGAGTGATAAAGCTATGGGAGAGAAGGCTAAGCTCCCTTCGGATGTGTTGCTTGAGCCGGATAATGCCGCTGTGCTGAAAAGCTTTGTTTCTTCTACACAGGCATACAGAATGATTTCTTATCTGTCCCGTTTGAACTATGATTACGATAATCGTTATTACATTGCAGGTAGTTATCGCCGCGATGGCAGTTCACGCCTTGCTCCGGAAAGCCGGTGGGGAGACTTTTGGTCTGTTTCCGGTATGTGGCATCTGAGTAGTGAACCTTTTATGGAGGCTGTGAAGCCGGTATTGAACGATGTGAAAATCCGTGCTTCTTATGGTGTCAATGGTAATCAGCCGGGAGCTTTTTACGGATATATGGGGTTATACAGTTATGGGCAGAACTATATGGGGGCAGCAGGTTCATACGAGTCTGCTCAAGCCAATCCCAAACTGAAATGGGAAAAGAACTATAATCTGAATATTGGGCTTAGCCTGACTTTTATTGACCGTATCTTTGTGAATCTCGAATACTACAACCGCGATACAAAGGACTTGCTTTATAATCGCCCTATCAGTTCCACTACCGGTTTTCTGAATTATCTTGCAAATATCGGTCAGCTTAACAACAAAGGGGTGGAGTTCGAACTGCGTACAATTAATTTTGCCGGTCCTGACTTCAACTGGACATCGGTGTTGAACTTGACACATAACCGTAATAAAATCGTGGCACTGGACGGAGATATAAAGCAATCTGTCGAGGGCTCTTGGTTTATTCATAAAATAGGACTTCCTTACAATAGTTTTTATGTGAAAGAGTTTGCCGGAGTAGACCCGTCGACCGGGAAAGGGCTTTATTATCTCAATACGCAAGATGAAAAGGGGAATTATAATAGGGAGATGACTGATGATGCTTCTAAAGCACAAGCTATTCCGTATAAATCTGCTGATCCTAAGATATCGGGAGGGTTTACTAACATCCTTTCTTATAAGTGGTTTGATCTGGGACTTACCTTTACCTATTCGCTGGGAGGATATTCTTTTGACAAGACAGGTACTCTGATAGAAACTGACGGTAGTAAAGAAAAATCATACAACCTGCCTGTATATGCTTTGGACCGTTGGCAGAAGCCGGGAGATAGAACTGATGTTCCCCGTTTTGTATTGGAACAGGGAGCCGGACCACAAAATTCATCCCGCTATATTCACAGTACCGACCACATCCGCCTCAAGAACCTGACACTTGGTTTCACACTTCCTGGCAGATGGGTACAAAAGGCATTGATAGAGAATGCACGTGTCTACTTCTCAGGAAGTAATCTGCTGACATGGGCCAAATGGAAACAATATGATCCTGAAGTACCGGTTAATGGTGAGGTGTTCTGCGAGGCTCCTCCCATGCGTACCTTCAATTTTGGGGTTGAGATAACTTTCTAATCATTCATCATTATTAATATTCAGATATATGAAACGTACACTTATATACATGTTTGCCGCTATGTCGCTTGTGGGTTCTTCTTGTTCCGGCGACTGGCTGAATTTGAATCCATCTACTTCTGTGACTACTCCACAAGCCATCCGTACGCTTGAGGAGGCGCAAATAGCTTTGAACGGTATTTATCGCATTGCTGCTTCACATAGTTATTATGGCGACAATTATCTCTATTATGCCGATTGCCGTGGTGAAGATGTTCAAGCGCGTGTCAGCAAGGGAGCCGGAAAACGTGTATCACCTTATTATGAGTTTAATGTTACGGCAGATGATGCTTGAATATTACCCGTGTATGGAATCAGCCTTATAGTGTCATTCATCAGGCAAATAGCCTGCTGGAAAGAATAGAGTCCGGTGCGGTTGTTACTGATGATGCTGTTGCTCTCAACTGCATCAAAGCTGAAGCGCTTGCTTTACGTGGATTGGCTTTATTCGATCTCACCCGTCTGTTTGCTATGCCCTATACCTTGAATAACGGAACTTCTTTGGGAGTACCCATCGAGATTAAAACGACTTTGCCTACTCACCAGCCTGCCCGCAATACGGTAGCCGAATGTTATCAGCAGGTGATAGACGATATGACAGGTGCATTGAAACTCTCGGCACTCTCTGCTGATAAGAAAAACGGTTATCTTAATGTATGGAGTGTCAAGGCATTACTTTCACGGGTATATCTTTATATGAATGATAATGAGAAGGCTCTTGCATTGGCCAAGGAAGTGATGAATAACGGTGGATTGTATCAGTTGTTCACACATGATGAATACCTACTGTATGGGGAAAAGATTTCAGTTCTGAGTCACTGTTTGAATTTTACTACACTCTTTCTGAACCTGATGGTGGAACGGGGGGAGAAGGTGCTCCAATGGTTTATGCCGATAATGTAAAGGACTGGAACAACCTTGTACTGACCAAAGCATTCCTCGATCTGTTGGGAGAAGATCCGGATGACGTGCGTCATTCATTGAATCGTTTGCCGGAGAAACCGGAAGAGGACATATTGCCCGAAGGTTCCAAGGGTTATCCTAAATATCTAAATAAGTATCCGGGCAAGACCGGAGATAATCCGCAGGATAACGACATCTGTATTATCCGTCTCTCCGAAGTTTACCTGAATGCTGCCGAGGCTGCCTTTAAGTTGGGGGGAGCAGAGAACCTAAAGTTTTCTTTGGATTGCCTTAATGCCATAGTGAGTCGTGCCAATCCTGTGAAGTCCGTGAAAGAAACGGAGTTGAGCCTGGAGCGTATACTGAAAGAACGTCGTAAGGAATTGGTAGGAGAGGGACATGCTTTCTTCGATGCTATGCGTAATGGTTTGTCTGTAAGCCGCACCGGTGGCTGGCATTTGCTTCTGTAGCAGCTGCTGCAGTTATTAGTCCGTCTGATCCGCGGGTAGCATTACCTATTCCGCAGGCAGAGATAGATGCTAACCCGAATATGGTGCAAAATCCGCATTAATGCTTTCTGAGCCGTCAGATATATCGGATAATGAGTAGAAATACTTATGTAGTCGTATAACCAGATCCTAAGTCTGGTGCGACTACCGGTTATACATACCACATTCGCTTAATAAATATTTACTCTCTGATTTTGCAAACTTATGAGTAATAAAGTTATTCACTGAGGAGTTTACGGGCCATTTCTATCAGCGTATCTTTTCCTCTTAATTCATCTTCTTGCAGCATATCTGCCTTGATGTCCGGTTCAATGCCAAACTCGATGTGATTCATCTCCGCATCAAAATGGGGGCTGGCAGAGAAACGTACGCTCCATCCGTTGGGCAGTTCGGAAGTAAAAGGCATACCCGAACCTCCTCCGGTTTTGTCTCCGATGGTGGTGACATTGGGCAGACAACGCATGTGGTTGACAAAGTCATTGGTCGCACTGAAAGAGCGGCGATTGGTTAACACTACTACCTTCTTTTGCCAGCGTACTCCGTTGGCAGGCTCCAGATAGATGGCATAAGGCTTGGAGAAGTCGTTGTGTCCGGTTCCTGTCTTATGGGAGATGTATCCCGTCAATATCTTTTCATTGGTGAAACGGGAAGCGATACGGGCGGAGTTGGTTGCATTTCCGCCGCCATTGTCGCGCACGTCGATAATCAGTCCGTTACATACCGACAGATAGGAGAGCACTTCGTCCAGATTACCGTTACCGACCGGGTCGGCGAAACTTTCGTACCGTATGTAGCCGATATTATCTTTCAGTATCTTGTATTTAAGGCCTGCTGCCGTGCGATAATCCGTACTGGCGCGTCCCAGATAGGAATCTTCCAGCAGGTCTGCACGGAAGTTGCGGGGATAGTCCTGATACCAGGCGTCGTAATAAGACACGTTGTGAGCCGAGGCCAGATTGACATGTCCGTCCTGTAGTTCGTAGAGCATTTCGCTCAATACTTCAAATAGTCCTTCGCTGCCCATATTCGGGGTGATAAGCTTTTGATACCGGGTGTGAATCTCGTCCCAGTCTATCTGTTTATAGTCGAGAAAACAGTATTGCTCGTCGATGATTTTCCACAACTGCTCGAAATTTCCCTGTGGATTATTGACAAACTCCTCTTCCCGAATGCAGGAAGAGAGAAGCCCCAGGCAGAAAATCAGGCAGAAACCCTGTTGCAGTATTCTATAAATGATCGGATTCTTCATGGCGCTTTTCTGTTAATAGGCTCTGACAGCCGGTGGCAGGGGAGTGCCGTTTTTGTTGCGGATGCGGAACAGGTCGTGTACAAATCCCACCATGAATACTTGCGAATACGTGTGTGTCTTAATTCCGTTCAGTTTGGATTGCTGAAGATCGCACAAATAGCTGAGGCGCATTTTGGTATATCTGATCGGGAAGTCGACCGATAGCATCTGCCGCAATGCGGGCTGATTGTGTAGGGAGGTGAAGCGGACCACTCCGCTGGCATGTCCGAGTGTGAATATCTCATAATAGGACTGCCCGTAATGGGGGGAGAACATGACCCCTATTACCGGCAGATTGACCTGATAGCGCAAAGCCAGCGGATAATTTTTTATCTTGGTATGCCAGATGGCCATTCCCGAAGCGTCGAGGTTGATGTAGGCGCGTGCCGAGGCCGGATTGTTCGTATTACGTAAGTTGTAGACAAAACCGCCGTTGAAATCTCCCATTCCTCCGGCAAGCAACTTAAAGTTGTCTGTAATGCGGAACTGATAATGCAATCCGTAGTTCCAGTTCACCAGTCCGGCAAAGGTGTTGTTGTTATCTACCCGGTTGTGAGTGTATGCCAGGTTTGCCTGAAAAAGTTCTGAACCGAGACATTGCCGTCACCCAGAGTTGTCATACGCATGGTCTCACGGCTGATGCGGAACTCGATTCCCTTGTATTCCTGCGGAGAAAGGTAGGTGTCGAATACATTGGTGTATCCCACACCATACATGGTGGCGCGTGTCACATAGCGGGTAGCCTGAAGTGAGTCTGTGCCGTTGCCATTTCCGTTCCCCCGAAAGAGGGGAGAGCGGTTGGTATCATCAGTAATAGCAGTATGCTTGTTTTTACTTTCATACGCAGTTTTATCTTGGACTTGTGCTAAAACAGTTTCATCTGTCCGGTCATTTCGTCGAGTATGTCGTTTTCTGTTTTATCACTGTCCGGGTCCAGATTTTCCGGCTCTTCCCCGGTGTCATCTTCTTCGTTGTTTTGTGGCGGATCGGGGAAGCGGGTTGGCTCCAGTTCATTGATGGTTTCTACCGTATAAGTCGTGAGGCGTTTCCCTTTCGCTTTAAAACCTTTGACGGCAATGAACTCTTCGGCGTCAACGACAACAGGGTCACGGAAACTGTCATGGCCTCCGAAGATGATTTCCAATCTTGGATAATACTCGTCTGTCATCAGGATCAAGCGATTGTGTTTGTTCTCGCCCAGGTAATTCTGTTTGCGTGTAGTGGCTTCAAAGCAGAAACGTTTCAGATACGGATAATTCTGCTGGTCGGCATCGTAAAGGGCAACTGTCCATATCTTATTGGGATCGAACTTCTCGACGATGCTTACATTGTCTTCGTAGTGATTGCTCAGGTCGAAGTTCGAAGTATAAAATTCTCCGGTATTCAGTACAACCAGAATGTTGTCGTCGCTCTGGAATTCACCCAGATATTCGCCTCGTCCGTCGTAGTTGAGGCGGAGCACGTCACGGTCAAACCATACTTTACGTCCGCCCAGTGTGGAACCACCCCGTTGTTTCAAAACAATTTTGTGTACCGGCAGGCGTGTCAGGATGACGCCCTGCTTTGCCGGCTACGAATGGTCACTTCACTAAAGTCACGTTCGAAGATGATGCGTCGTACACGCGGATTCGGTTTCAAGGTGACTTTGATAATTTCCGCTTCCCCATTGGGGTTGGCGCTGAAGTAGGAAATGCGTGAATCGGGCTTGCTTGAGTCACGTCGTATTCACGGTCACGCACGATGGAAGTGACTGCAAACCGTTTGATGTAATGTGTTCCCTCTGCGCCGTCACGGTAGGCTACGTTGTAGATGGTACGTTTGTCATTCTTCTTAAAGACATTGACGTAAATCACGTTTTTGCCCACAAACTTCTTGTCGGCTACCGGAGTCACCATGTAACGTCCGTCGCGATAGAATATAATCACATCGTCGATATCCGAACAGCATGCCACGAATTCGTCCTTCTTTAGGGACGTTCCGATGAAGCCTTCTTCACGGTTGATATAGAGTTTTTCGTTGGCTTCCACTACCTTAGCGGCTTCGATGGTGTCGAAGTTGCGCAACTCTGTGCGACGGGGGAAGTTTTTGCCATATTTCTCTTTCAGCATCCGGTACCATTGGATGGTATATTCCACGATATTGGCCAGTGGTTGTTGATCTCGGCAATATCTTCGTTCATGCGGGCAATCGCCTCTTCGGCCTTGTCGGAGTTGAACTTCAGGATACGCCCCATCTTGATCTCCATCAGGCGGAGGATATCGTCCTTTGTCACTTCGCGTATGAATTGTGAATAGAAAGGAGTCAACCGTCGGTCGATATGTTCACAGGCGGCATCCATGTCTTTGGATTGTTCGAACTCTTTATCTTTATAAATACGTTCTTCGATGAATATCTTTTCAAGTGAGGCGAAATGCAGGTTTTCCTGTAGTTCGTCTTTCTTGATTTCCAGTTCCTGGCGGAGCAGGGACAATGTATTGTCGGCCGACTTTCTCAACACATGGCTGATGGTGAGGAAGTGCGGTTTCTGGTCGTCAATGACGCAGCAGTTGGGCGAGATGCTCACTTCGCAGTCCGTAAATGCATAAAGGGCATCGATTGTCTTATCGGACGAGGTGCCCGGTGCCAGGTGGACCAGATCTCGACGTTGGCCGCCGTATTGTCGTCTACCTTGCGTATTTTTATCTTTCCTTTATCGACAGCTTTCAGGATGGAGTCGATGACCGAAGTCGTGGTTCTGCCATAAGGGATTTCGGTGATGGCCAGCGTCTTGTTGTCTACTTTATTGATCTTAGACCGTATCTTGACTGCTCCACCGCGTTCGCCGTCGTTGTATTTTGATACGTCGATAGAACCTCCGGTCTGGAAGTCGGGATATAGTTTGAATTCCTCGTTACGCAGATAGCTGATGGATGCGTCGCACAGTTCGTTGAAGTTGTGTGGCAGTATCTTGGATGAAAGTCCTACGGCGATACCCTCTACACCTTGCGCCAGCAAAAGCGGGAACTTTACCGGTAAGGTAATAGGCTCCTTGTTGCGTCCGTCGTACGACAACTTCCATTCGGTGGTTTTGGGGTTGAATACTACATCGAGTGCAAACTTCGACAAGCGTGCTTCAATATAACGAGGAGCAGCAGCACCGTCACCGGTAAGGATATTACCCCAGTTTCCCTGGCAGTCAACCAACAGGTCTTTCTGCCCCAGCTGTACCAATGCGTCACCGATGGATGCATCGCCATGAGGGTGAAACTGCATGGTATGTCCTACGATGTTGGCCACCTTATTGTACCGCCCGTCGTCCATGCGTTTCATGGAGTGCAGGATGCGGCGTTGCACCGGTTTCAGTCCGTCATTGATGTGGGGCACGGCTCGCTCGAGGATAACGTATGAAGCATAGTCCAGAAACCAATTCTGGTACATTCCTGTAAGTTGATGTTTAATGCTTTCGTTATGTGAGTCCGCCGGCTTATAGTCAGAATGTCCTTCCGTAATCTCGTTGTTCTCTTCGCTCATAAAATCAAATTTCCCTCTGGTTTTAACAACAAATTATCTTTTTACACCATTATTGGGTGATGTGCAGGCAAAAATACGAATTTAATTGAAAAAAATCATTTACTTTGCAGATTATTTCTGAGTCTGGCTTACAGGCAGATGTACGAAATGTAAATTGTAAATGATTAAATTGTAAATAAGACGATGGCACAAGAAGATGTTTTTAAGAAGTTAGTATCACATTGCAAAGAATACGGTTTTGTGTTCCCCTCAAGCGATATCTACGACGGACTGGGCGCGGTGTATGACTACGGACAGATGGGTGTTGAACTGAAAAACAATATTAAAAAATACTGGTGGGACAGCATGGTGTTGCTGCACGAAAACATTGTCGGCATTGACTCTGCAATCTTTATGCACCCTACCATCTGGAAGGCTTCCGGACATGTGGATGCATTTAACGATCCGTTGATTGATAATAAAGACTCTAAAAAACGCTACCGTGCCGATGTGCTGATTGAAGATCAATTGGCTAAGTACGATGATAAGATTAATAAAGAGGTGGCCAAAGCTGCCAAAAGATTTGGTGAAGCTTTCGACGAAGCTCAGTTCCGCAGCACCAATGGGCGTGTTCTTGAGCATCAGGCAAAGCGTGATGCATTGCACGAACGTTTCGCAAAAGCGCTGAACGATAACAATCTGGAAGAGCTCCGTCAGATCATTGTTGACGAAGAAATAGCTTGCCCGATTTCCGGTACTAAGAATTGGACAGAAGTTCGTCAGTTCAATCTGATGTTCTCTACCGATATGGGTTCTACTGCCGATGGTTCGATGAAAATCTATCTTCGTCCGGAGACGGCACAGGGTATCTTTGTCAATTATCTGAACGTACAGAAGACCGGCCGCATGAAAGTTCCTTTCGGTATCGCTCAGATCGGTAAAGCTTTCCGTAACGAGATTGTAGCCCGTCAGTTCATCTTCCGTATGCGTGAGTTCGAACAGATGGAGATGCAGTTCTTTGTTCGTCCGGGCAGCGAATTGGAATATTTCAAGAAATGGAAAGAAATTCGTTTGAAGTGGCATAAGGCACTGGCTTTGGTGACGATCATTATCGTTTCCACGATCACGATAAACTGGCTCACTATGCAAACGCCGCTACCGACATTGAGTTCTTGATGCCATTTGGTTTCAAAGAAGTAGAAGGTATTCACTCCCGTACGAATTTTGACCTTTCTCAGCACGAAAAATTCTCGGGAAAGAGCATTAAGTATTTCGATCCGGAACTGAACGAATCGTATACTCCGTACGTAATCGAAACGTCGATCGGTGTTGACCGTATGTTCCTCAGTATTATGTCGGCTGCTTATTGTGAAGAACAACTGGAAAATGGTGAAAGCCGCGTTGTATTGAAATTGCCTGCTGCATTGGCACCGGTGAAACTGGCTGTAATGCCGTTGGTAAAGAAAGACGGACTGCCTGAAAAGGCTCGTGAGATCATTGACAATCTTAAGTTCCACTTCCATTGCCAGTATGATGAAAAAGACAGTATCGGTAAACGTTACCGTCGTCAGGACGCCATCGGTACTCCGTACTGTGTGACTGTTGACCATCAGACATTGGAAGACAGCTGTGTGACACTACGTAACCGCGACACTATGGAGCAGGAACGTGTGGCAATCTCTGAATTGAATAATATCATTGCCGACCGGGTAAGTATTACCTCGTTGTTGAAAACAATCCAATAACCCTTTAGCGAATGAACAAAAAAATCTATTTATTGCCGTTGCTGTTACTAGCTCTTATCTTTGTTTCCTGTGAGGAGACGAAAGAAGCTACGAAGTTTGATAACTGGCGGGCACGTAACGAAGGATATATCGATTCTTTGAAGACGGTATTTGATGAAAAAACCGATCCGGAACTGAAAGCTTTTGAGCCGGAGATAAATCCGAAGTTACGGATTTATTATAAAAAGAAGATCTCGAATGATACAGGTGCTATTCCCCTTTATACAGATTCTGTGAATGTGTTTTATCGTGGAAGTTTTATTTTTGGCGAAACATTTGACCAGAACTTACGGGAGCTGATCCGGGGCCTTTTGATTCACCTACTAAATTTGTTATCCAAACATTTATTACGGTTGGTGGTGTCTCCGGTTGGGCTGAGATATTGCAACGTATGCGTGTCGGAGAAAGATGGCTTGTTTATATTCCGTGGGAGTTGGCTTACGGAGCAAGTGGAACTGACGATATTCCAGGCTATTCAACGCTGATCTTTGATATGCAATTGGAAGAAATATTGGATGAATAAGAATATGTAATAGAATCTCCCTGATTATTAATGCAATGGAAGAATAATCAGGGAGGATTTTGTATGTTAAGGTTTAGTATGCAGTGGTTTTACTTTACTAAATAGTTGATTTTATCGGGGTTGCCACTCCATTAATGGATAACTCCATCCATTAAACATTTTGGTACTTGGTATTCCAACTACTTCATGGATGATATAACCTTCTATATTTATAGAGTGTGATTTAGAATCCATATTTTGAACATCTATCCGGATTTCTTGGTTATACTTTACTTTTGCTAAATTGCGTTTACACACATTTAAATTCTATTGAGATATTTCTTTCTTCTTTTCTTGCAACTTTCCA
>ENA-OQIC01000380-OQIC01000380.1-human-gut-metagenome-genome-assembly--contig:-NODE-380-length-20148-cov-1.716897_pt1 | contig 20148 bp, 28 predicted proteins | sample MGYA00242572_ERZ504736 | MGnify/ENA primary metagenome ERZ504736 (study PRJEB26092, sample SAMD00036201) | human gut metagenome | host: Homo sapiens | study: EMG produced TPA metagenomics assembly of...
TAAATCTTGATCGATCAGACACTTCGCCGTCCTTTTTCGGCATTCTTCCTTCTTCCACAGTATACTGGTTCATCGAATCTAAAATCGACGATACATGAAGTACTTTCTGATTTCCATCACGCTCAACCATTACATCCGCGGAGTAGCCAGGTTCTGCCTGTGCCACTCCTTCCAGTGACCGGATTGCTTGCACATCATTCTCTGTCAGCCCAAGCGTTCCCATCACCTTCAGATCCATCAAATGATTCCGGTCAAAATAAGCATCCCCGGAATAGCGCAGATCCGGCTCAGATGCCCGGATTCCTGAAAAGAACGCGACACCCATTGCCACGATAAAGAAAATGGACAAAAAGCGCCCCAGACTCTTTCGTATTTCCATATAAAAATCTTTTCTCAATGCTCGTTTCTTCATCTGTCTCCCTACCATTCAATCGTTTCTACCGGTACCGGATGTGCATTCATCTCCATACTCTCCACACGGCCGTTTTTAATATGGATTACACGATCTGCCATCGGCGCAAGTGCAGAGTTATGTGTGATAACGATCACGGTCATCCCCTTATTTCTACAAGTATCCTGAAGCAACTTCAAGATTGCCTTCCCGGTATTGTAATCAAGCGCTCCCGTCGGTTCATCACACAAAAGCAGCTTTGGATTTTTGCCAGCGCCCGGGCGATCGACACTCTCTGTTGTTCCCCTCCGGAAAGTTGTGCCGGGAAATTATTTAGTCTTTCTCCCAACCCGACTTCCTCAAGTACCGTCTTTGCATCCAGCGGTTCCTTACAGATCTGAAGCGCCAATTCTACATTTTCCAACGCAGTCAGATTCGGAACAAGGTTATAAAACTGAAAGACAAATCCAATATCCTCTCTGCGGTAACCGATCAACTGTCGGTTTGTGTACTGTGCCACATCATTTCCATCAACAAGCACTTTGCCGCTCGTTGCCGTATCCATACCGCCAAGAATATTTAATACCGTTGTCTTTCCCGCACCACTCGGGCCGACGATCACGACAAACTCACCTTTTCCAATCTCAAAGTCAATGCCATCCACTGCTCGGATCTCGACTTCTCCCATTTGATATATTTTTCTTACATTTTCCAGTTTTACAAAATCCTTCATGTTATGCCCCTTCTTCTTTTATGATAATCCAAGCCGCTTTGACAGTTTCACTGCCTGAATCATCTTCCGCAGGGAAGTCTTAAAGAAATTCACTTCACTTAATTCCACATGCTCCCACCGGACCTCCCTGCAAAAGCAGTCTGATATGCCTGCTGCACGAAAACTGCTCTCTGCCGCTTCCATCAATGGTTCCTGCCTCTTCATACAGTCACCTCCAAAATAGCGCCTTCCAGCCTTTTGTCATCAGCTTTCCGGTAAGCTCCGCCATCTCCTTCGGGCTTTCCATACAACCCCGCTCAATCCAGTACAGCACAATTCCGATCACCCCGGACGTACAATAGCGAAACTGTACCTGAAATGCAAATGCCTGACGATCACAGGAATCTTCAAATGCAGTCAGATATTTCTCAAAAACTGATTCCAGCACTTTCTGCCCGACTGAAATCCGAGTGCGATTCTCCAGCATCAGCATGCAATATTCTCTTCGCTCCTTCAAATATGAAAAATAATCTCAAGCACATCGCTTGCATTCTCCCGCAGCTGCTGCGGAGTAAACTGCTCTGTGGCCTCAGCTGCCACAGTACACATGTGATTTTCCAGATCATCCAGAATCCCATAAACATCTGTATAATGAATATAGAATGTGTTTCTGTGGATCTTGGCGCGCTCTGTCAGCTCCCGGATGGAAATCTCATTGATACTCTTCTCTTTCGATAGTTCCAAAAGTGCCTCTAATATTTTCGCCTTCGTCCGCTCCGTTCTGCGGTCTGTTGCCGTCTTTTCCATTGCAAGCTCCTTCAATTCATTTCTGTGTATTTTCCTATGCATTTGCACAGTAAATATAATTTTATAGTAAAATTTCATTTGGAATTTGTCAATAAAGGAAATATGAAATTTCTATAAAAGAACAGCGCAGGCAATTCTGACTGGATAAGCATATCTATGCGATATTTTCTTATCTTTCAGTCAGACAGCCTGCGCTACTCTATTCACTTTCTACTCTTATCACAATCGTAAACCTGTCTTTGGTTCTAATTATTTAAAACCGAAATAAATTCAGCCCGATCTCTTCATCATGATATCGATCGACTTTCCCATCGATCACATGGATCACCATCTCACAAGTCGCGCTGATCACTGCCCGATTTAAATGTCCTCCAAACACTTCTCCCTTTTCATTTCCTGCGCTCATATGAAGGTGGCAGTAAAACTCGTCATGCATTGTATTGATCGTTCCGGTCAGAGACACAATCTCAAAGCTTCCCTGAAATTCATTCGCCAGATATTCTTTTTCCTCTGTCTTAAATACGCCGACCGTAAACCGGTCAACCGCGCCGAGTGCCTGCACACTTGCAAGACTTATTTTCTCTCTCAGTGCAATTTCCTTTACCTGCTCAAGAATTTCCTCTCCTTTATCTATCCGTGCAATGATCGTATTTCCAAATCTTCTGTAGTCCATCTCTCTGTTTTCCTCCTGCTCTTTTTATATTTCACATTCTGTTTCTGTTGTTTCCTCCGGATACACAAGGCTCCAGCGCTGTCGGATTTTTGTCATGATGTCCATCACGTCAGAAGTATAGGACAGATCCATCTCATTCTTTCCGCCTAACACCGCCTGTTCCATATCTTCCACCTCATAGAACAATGCCTCTTCCTTTCTGCCGCAAGCGACTATCTCCTTCCTGCCATCTTCGGTATAAGTGATCACTGCCTGATCTGCCCTTGGATAATCATAGATTTCCACATACCCTTTCTCAAAGATCACAACCCCTCTTTTTGGTTGTTTTGCATGAAGTGTCAGTGTGACTGTAACCATCTCGTTTGCCGGATTTGCCATCAGAATTCCGACCTGCTCGTCAACACCACTCGGTGCAGTCCTCACCTTGGATAAAATCTGATCCGGCGCCTGAGACAAAAATATCCTGGCAAATGCAAGGCATAGACACCAATGTCCAACAAAGCTCCTCCTGCCAGTGCCGGATCAAAAAAGCGGTTGCTCATATTATACTCTTTATAGCTTCCAAACGATACCTGGATCATTTGTAGTTTTCCGAGCTTCCCATCTGCAACTACTTCCTGCAGCTTTTTATAAAGTGGCATATGATAAATGGTCATTGCCTCCGCTAAAACTATGTCCTGTTTCTCTGCAAGTTGTCTTGCTTCTTTCAGTTCCTCTGTATTCAATGTGACTGCTTTCTCACAGAGCACATGCTTCCCGGCTTTCAGTGCCTCCCGCAAATATTGGATGTGCGTATTATGAGGTGTTGCAATATAGACAATATCTACCTGATCATCCGCAAACACCTCCTCAATCTTCCCATATATCTTTTGGATTTGATATTTCTCCGCAAATGCCGCTGTCCGCTCTTGATTTCTCCCTGCCACTCCATAGAACATCCTGCCATGCTCTGCCAACGTCTGCGCCATCTCATTTGCGATGGCACCATAGCCAATCACTACCCAACGATATGTTTCGATCATTCCTGCGCTCCTTTCTCTGCTCCTGTTTTTTATGTTTCTTTATTTACAGATTACAGGCAATGTCCCACATCTGTCAAGAACCTCCTTTTTCCATCGGAAGTAAGCGTAAACCCTATAAAATAGTCAATCCCCCTCTGAAAGTGGGATTTGATTCATCAATCCTCTAAAACCGCACAAAAACTTCTCCCCCTTCTTCCAGTTGCCTAATACCAATTCTCCTTTGTGTGCGCGGATCGCCTGTGCGGCTGACCACAACCCCAGACCATGGTGTCCATCTGCCTGCGGGACTTTTCTCCCCTCCACAGCCGCTCAGCCGCATGGCGCACTGCCTCCTCATCAAATCCTGTCCCTTCATCTTTCACGCAGACCTGCCATCCGTTGTCTGTCATTTTTCCTTCCAGATAAACTGTTTTTCCCTTCGGCGTATATTCCACTGCATTCAGTACAATATTAAATATCCCACGCTGCAAACGCTCCGGCTGAATTCTCCAGGATCCTTCCAGTCTGTTATCCGTTATCAGATTTACTCCCTTTGCTTCCGCAGCAGCCAGAGCATTTTCCCGCAGTTTTTCAAACCATTCCCCCAACTGCATTTTCGTAAATGCTTCTTCTTTTCCCGACGAAGTCTCCAGAAGACTTGCGACATACTCCTTCGCCCGAACAGTTGCCTCCAAAATTTTTCTGATCAGTCTCTCATAATCCTGCGGCAATTCTTCCTCAAGCAACAGCTCTGCATTTCCGCCTGCAAGCGTCAGCGGTGTCTTCAGGTCATGAGCCAGCGCAGCAATCTCTGCCTCGCGCTGCTGCTGCGCCGCCCACTGAGAGGTCAGTGCCTGATACAGAGCTTCCCGCATCTCTTCCATCGCATCCAGTGCTTCATCGTACTCACGGATTCCCGCATGCGGAACTGTAAAATCAAGTTCCTGCGCCGCCACCTTTTTGCTGATCTCCTGAAACAGTTTCAATTTTTCCCAAGAAATTTTCCAAGCCATATCGTATGCAGAAGCAGTGACAGCAAAAGCCCCATCCCAAGCAAAATCAACCCGAGTGTTTCCGCCGAGGGAGCGTCTGTCGAAGCGACGGATCGGTAAATTCCTTCCGGAAATGCCAGCGGATCAGTGCAGTGCTCCTATCTGCATAAGTGCGCCTGGAAAGGTGTGCCGCATATCCGGAAACGTATGAAAACTTTTTCTGGTCTTCTGCGATTTCTCTCTCCACATTCGTCTTTAATATAGTTCCTTTGGCATCATACAACGCATATTCGCCCGGAAAGCACTCATCCGGTTCTGTGAATTTCCCACTACTTGTCCCAAGGATCTCTTCTACCTGATGATTGATCTCAGATCCAGAACAGATAATCCCTTTCTGCTCAAGAAGAGACATCACAAGTGACCAGATCATAAAACACAACAGCATTGTAACAAACATTCCCGCCACAAATCGGAGTAACACAAAAGAAAGACTTAACGTATGTTTTCTTTTTTCCATTTATATCCCATCCCCCAGACTGTCTCAATCGGACTTTTCCCATATTTCTTTAATTTTGCGCGGATATTTTTAATATGCTCTGCAATCGTCCCCGGATCCCCCTCCGCATCGAAACCAAAGACCGCCTCATACAACTGTTCTTTGGAAAACACCTGCCCGGCATGAAGCGCCAGATGCTCACAGATCTCATACTCCCCTTTGGTAAGCGGAAGAATCTGCTCCTCAACCATAGCCTCTTTTGCCTGCATGTCAAACCGTACCCCGCCGCGTGCCATCGCCCGCACTGGTTGCCGTCCTTCTCTCCGCAAATGTGCATTGACCCGCGCCCGCAGTTCTGCGATGCTGAATGGCTTTTTGATATAATCATCTGCTCCGAGCCCAAATCCCTGCACAAGCGCCGCATCTTCTGTCTTTGCCGTCAGAAATAAGATTGGACAATCCACTTCTGCCCGGATCCTACCACAAAGTGAAAACCCATCTTCGCCTGGCATCATCACATCCAACAGAAGCAAGTCATATATCCTGCAGCGCTCTGCCGATACCCGCTTTACATCTTCTTCTGTATCCACCTGATGTCCATCACGTTCCAGCGCCATCTTCACCAGTTCCAGCATCTCTTCTTCATCATCTACTGCCAGTATTTTCCCCATTTCTTTTCCCCCTTTTATCTCCCTACATCTTGACTGTTTGAAAAGGAAGCACTGCCGCAAGCAGTAAATATGCAAGGATTCCATTTGGAAACAACAGACACAACCCAAAACAAAGAATCCTCACACTTTTGGGAGACAGTCCCAGATAGGCCGCAATTCCTCCACATACTCCGGTAATCTTCTTATCGGCTCTGCTTTTTCCTAACCGTTTTTCTTTATTTCGTTCCATTTCTTTTCTCTCCTCTTATCATATCACATTTTTTTCCGTATCCAAAAGATGCCCAGACATCCACATAACAGCAAAACAATCGCACTGATCATTCTCCTCTCCATCGATGCAATCTGATATCCGGACACATTAAACACTGCCGTGATCGGATAAAAATCTTTCACGCGATCCGCCATCCCTGCAAATAATCCAAATACCGAATAGATTTCCGTAAAAAGGAAGACGGACCAGCAGTTTTTCTGTCTTCCTGCTGCAAATGCAATGATCGGAAATACTGCAAAGAATATGCCGATCCCGCCAAGAACATATTCTTTCCACAGCATAAACACGAATGAGGCCGACAGATCTTCTATATGTAGCACGGCCTCTGTCAAAAAGGTGATTCCAAAACACAACATGGAAAACCCGATGCTAAAAAGCAGTGTCAGAATCATTTTCACCCGCATCAGGTCAATTTCCTGCAACGGTATCAGGCGCAAGGATTTCATCGTGTCCTCTTCTTGTTCCCGCACACTTAAATAGCTCCCAAACAGAGCTGTCATACCCGGAATCACAAAAAAGAACGCCCACGGTTGCATCTCATCCATATACCAGCCCGCATTTTCAAGGTACCGCATCCCATCTCGCATCACCTTCAGCCCATAATGCACCTCCGATCCATGATACACTTCCAGTCCGCCCACAAATAGAATCCCTGCCGTCAGAAATACTGCTGCTACCGCGATCCAAATCACTTTTGAACGGCGAAGCTTCCTGCACTCCGCCCAAAACAAATTTCTCCAGTTCATATTCCTATCCCCTATTTCTTTTGGACAACTGATATTTTACAAGCCCAAAGGAAATAATGTCCCACACGAAAATACAAAGAACCGCCTTTCCCACACAACTCTCCTGCGTCACAAGCAGCCCCGGAATGTCTTTCTTTCGGATAAGGATCGCTCCCATACTTGTGATCGGATGAACATACATATTGACCGGCATCAGGAAAAAACCTGCCAGAGCATATACAACTGTCATACAGGCAGGCATCACATAGCCGCTTCCCACTATCGCCAGCGCCAAAATCGGCAGCATTGCAAATGCAAGCAGAATGCCAATTTCCATACATTTCTCAAATAAATACATCATATCTTCTAGACGAAACGGTACAAATCCCGGAAGCACACTGCAAAGAACAGATGCCACTGCTGTCAGCATCATAAATCCGACTGACAAAACTAATACCATACAAAATTTACTGAAAAAGTAACTTTCTTCCTTCACCGGCACAAGCCAAATCTGCCTCACGATCTGCAGTCGTTTCTCTTCACACACGATTATCGTTGCAAAAATCCCAAGGATTACCGGAAGAATGATCCATGTCGTATATCCAAACGCAGACCATTTATAAAATTGTGCCGGCTCCACCTCTGCCTGCCCCAGATATCCGAAATAGCAGACCGACAATGTCGGCATAAGAAATGCAGCAAGAACCATCATCCACACGCTCTTTTCCGTCTCAGCTTGTAAAATTCCGTCTCGATCAGTCTAAGCAATGCCAACACCTCCCGTCACATTTCTAAAATATGTCTCCAGTGTCTCCTCACCTTTTTTGAGTTCTTTCATGTTTTTCTGTGTCAGCAGCGCTCCATGATCCATAATTCCAACGCGGTCCGCCACCAGCTCGATTTCCGAAAGAATGTGGCTGGAAATCAATATCGTCTTTCCCTGCTCTCTGCTAAGCTTTACGAGAAATCCTCTCATTTCCGCAATCCCAATCGGATCCAGCCCATTCATCGGCTCATCCAGAATGAGTAGCTTCGGATCATGTAAGATTGCATTGGCAATGCCAAGCCGCTGCTTCATGCCAAGCGAATAGTTTCCAAAAGCTTTTTATCCCGGTAAGGAAGCCCACCACCGCAAGCGCCGCTTGACCGTCTGCTCCCTCTTCAGCCCTCTCAGTCTTGCAAAAATCTCAAGATTTTCTGTCCCGGTCAGATTCGGGTAAAATCCCGGTGCCTCAATCATCGCGCCAATCTGCGGATAAATCTGCTTTCCTGCCCTCGCAGCTTTCTCCCAAACAATTCCGCCTCACCTGTGGTCTCCGGTGTAAGCCCGAGAATCATCTTCATCAATGTCGTCTTCCCTGCCCCGTTCCTTCCGAGCAGCCCGTAAATCTCACCCTTTCTTACATGAAGATCCACTTCCTTTACAACAGTCTGTTCTCCATAACACTTCGTCAACTTCCGCGTTTCTATCACAAATTCTTTCATTCCATTTTCTTCTCCTTCCTTGATTTACCAAAATCATAACGGAGAATTTTAAAGATTTTATAAAGCTGTGATATTTTTTCATAATAGAATCTTTTTTATGATACTCTGCTCACCAAAGAAATGATTGAGACTGGCTCATGAGATAAAAAAAGGATATGTTACCTAATATGGGACTTTTATATTTCATCGTCCTATACGATAGTATCATATCCTTTTTAATCGTTTTACTTTTTCGGCTTTTCCACTACGATCAGCGGAACGGTCATCTCTTCTTTTGTCATTCCTGCATGTACACCGATGATGTTCTCTTTCTCCTCATTCGTATCAAATAGATTGAGTGCTCCGACTGCGACGGCAAAGTAATCACCGATCGCTCCTGAAATCTCGGATGATATGCCCCTTCTCCAAATAGCTGGCTCTCCGTGATCTCTTCTCTGGAAAATAACAGGAACTCTTTCCCAAAATGTTTCTTGAAACTCTCAAGAAACTGTTCTTCCATTCCTTCCTTCAGATGAAAGGAAAGCGCCCGCGGTTCCACTGCCGGAAGACATTTCAGACATTCCCTCAATTCCGGATAATTTTCCATCGATACATTTCTTCCGTCGATATGTCCATGATCTGCTGTCACAAGCAGAAGTGTATCAGAAAGCTCTTCACTTAATTTTTCCAATTCACGGTCAATCTTTTTCAGCCATTCTCCCGCCTCTCTGCAAGTACAGCCACCTTCATGCATTACATGATCCGGCTCCGGCCAATATACATACAGATAATTTTTCTCATCTCTTCTGCATAACGTCCTCACACCGCTGAGCAATTCCTCAAAGGTATCTATATGGTAATCTCCAAACGGAGATACTTCATATGCCTTTGTCTCACAGGCATGCATAATCCGGCTTCCCAGCTTTTCATACGGCATCATCCTATCAGCCAGCAATTCTCCTTCGATCACTCCGCCACTTCCGGTCGTATTGAGGAATACATTGACCTTGTCCTGGATTCCGGAAATACATGCTCCACCAAGCCATCCGTGTTCTGCCGGTGCAAGTCCACTCTCCAGTGTTGTTGTGGCGGCAACCGTCGTAGGCGGAAATACACTGGAGATTTCTTTTTGAAAATGACTGCGAAGGAAACTTTCCTCCGGCAAAAACCTCTCAAGGACACTGACACCCATTCCATCCAGCACAAGAAGCACCACATGTCTGTAATCCTTTTTCAAAATTTCATCTGCCTCCGGAAGGGTAGTATATCGATGCGGTGCGCCATAATTGTGCAAAATCGAATTGACTAAATTCAAAATACTATTTTGATAATCCGGCTTTTGTACCTGCATGTTTACATCTCTCTTCCTACTACCTGCGCGATCATCCTTCCTTTTTCGATGACCTGTTTAAATTTCTCTGGTTTTAATGACTGTGCCCCATCACTCCATGCCGCTTCCGGGTTATTATGCACTTCTACGATCAGTCCATCTGCTCCTGCTGCAATCGCCGCAAGACTCATAGACTCAATCCATTTCCAGTTTCCAGTTGCATGAGAAGGGTCGATGATGATCGGCAGATGTGTCTTCTCCTTGATGATCGGAACTACACTGAGATCTAATGTATTTCTCGTATATTTTTCAAATGTACGGATTCCTCGCTCACAGAGAATGACGTTTTCATTTCCGCCTGCCATAATATATTCTGCTGACATGATCCACTCTTCGATTGTATTGGAAAGTCCTCTCTTTAATAAGATTGGCTTCTGAATCTTTCCGACTGCTTTCAGAAGAGAAAAGTTCTGCATATTTCTTGCCCCAATCTGGATCAGATCCACATGCTCCACAAACTCTTCAATATGCTCTGCATCCATCAGTTCACTGACGATCGGAAGTCCTGTCTGTCTTCTTGCTTCCACCATATCCTTAATTCCTTCGGTCTCCAGTCCCTGGAATGCATATGGGGAAGTACGCGGTTTGTACGCTCCGCCTCTTAACATATCTGCTCCTGCCGCCTTCACTTCTTTTGCAATCTCACAGATCTGTTCCCTGCTCTCCACGGAACATGGCCCTCCGATGACAACAATCTTCTCCTGACCGCCGATCTTCACTCCTCCACATCTACAACTGTGTCTTCCGGATGAAACATCCGATTTGCTTTCTTATACGGCGCTGCAATTCTTGTCACCTCAGAGACAAGTGGATTGGCCTGAATAATTTTTTCATCCAGACTCGTGGTATCTCCGATCAGCCCTAAAATATGATAATCTGTTCCCTGAGAATCATTTACCTGAAATCCTCTCTCCTCAAATGTGTGGACCAGTTTTTTCACTTCTTCCTCGGGAATCCCTTTTTCACTGTAATGATCATAATTTTTTCTCCTTCTCTCTACCCTTTGTCACTCTGACTTGTTCCTATTTTCTGCACAGCTTTTCAGATGTCTGCTTCTTTTTGCATTTTCCTAATATTAAATATCTCTTCCGATCACCTGTGCGATGACTCTTCCTTTCTCAATCATCGTCTTGAATTTTTCTGGCTTCAGCGATTGTGCTCCGTCACTCCATGCCTTCTCCGGATTGTTGTGTACCTCCACGATCAGACCATCTGCGCCTGCTGCAATCGCCGCAAGGCTCATAGATTCTACAAGATCCCAATCACCTGTTGCATGAGAAGGATCAATAATGATCGGCAGGTGGCTCTTCTTCTTTATGATCGGAACAACACTGAGATCCAGCGTGTTTCTCGTATAACGCTCAAAGGTACGGATCCCCCGCTCACAAAGAATGACATTCTCATTTCCGCCGGACATAATATATTCTGCAGACATCAGCCATTCCTCAATCGTATTGGAAAGTCCTCTCTTTAATAAGATCGGTTTGTTGATCTTCCAAGTGCTTTGAGCAAATCAAAATTTTGCATATTTCTAGCTCCTACCTGGATCAGATCTACATACTCTACAAATTCATCAATTTTATCTGCGCTCATGATTTCAGACACGATCGGTAATCCTGTTCGTTTTCTTGCCTCTACCATATCTAAAATACCCTCAGTTCCAAGTCCCTGAAATGCATATGGTGACGTTCTCGGTTTATATGCACCACCTCTTAACATGCATCCTCCGGCTTGCTTTACCTCTTCGGCAATCTCACAGATCTGTTCCTTTCCTTCCACGGAGCAAGGTCCACCAATGACAACAACTTTTTTCCTTGCCTCCAACTTTAATTCCCGCCACATCGATGATGCTGTCCTCCGGGTGAAATAACCTGTTAACCTTCTTATATGGCGCTGCAATCCTTGTCACATCCTCGATCCACGGATTGGCACGCACCATCTTCTCATCTACAACTGTCGTATCTCCAACGATTCCAAACACGTTGTAATTCGTTCCAAGAATCGTGTTGACTTCCAGTCCTTTTTCTTCAAATCCTTTTACAATCTTCTCTACCTCATTCTGAGGAGCTCCTTTTTTACATGTAATAATCATTTTCTTCTTTCCTCGTCCTCTAACCTATTTTCTTTCTCTCTATGTGTATGGCATCTGTCACCTGCAGATCAATGCCCCAGTTTTTCTTTCAATACCTCAATCGCCATCCGGTAACCTGCGATTCCCTGTCCGGTAATCGTATGGAAACACGCCTGCCCCGCATAAGAAATCTGCCGGAACGCTTCTCTTTCTTCCACTTTGGAAATGTGTACTTCCACACATGGAATTTGTACCGCTTTGAGAGCATCCAAAATAGCAATACTCGTATGTGTGTATGCTGCCGGATTGATGACGATTCCGTCCATCACTCCATACGCCTGCTGGATTTTGTCGACGATCGCTCCTTCATGATTGCTCTGAAAACACTCAATCTCTATCCCATAATCTTCTCCGGTTTTCCTACACAGTTCCAAAAGTGCTTCATAATTCTCTTTTCCATAAATCCCCGGCTCTCGAATCCCGAGCATATTGATGTTCGGTCCGTTAATGATCAAAAACTTCATCAAATCCCTCCTTCACTTTCTGTACAGCCAGCTTAAATACTGTATCATTATTAATTTCAATATCACTATATTTCTGATAAAGCGGCATCCGCTCCTGCTCCATCTGTCTTAATTTTTCTCTGCTTGTGCTAAGTGGTCTGTTTCCACCGACTGCCAGCGCATTCACATTCCGTCGGATATGGAATACAATCCCATTTTGCCGGAGTTTTTCCATATTTTCAGCGTTTTTGATAATTCCTCCTCCGCAGGAGATCACTTGTCCATGCTCTTTTGCAATTCTGGCACAGACTTCCTGTTCAATTTCCCGAAACCGACTCTCACCATATCTCTCAAAAATCTCAGGAATCGTCATCTTCGCTTCCTTTTCAATTTCCTTATCTAAATCTACAAATGTCTTCCCGATTTCTTTTGCAGTCTTCTTGCCAATCGTAGACTTTCCGCATCCCGGCATCCCGATCAATACAAGATTCATCATATCCTTCTTCATCTCAGCAACTATGCGGTCTATCTCCCTGTCTGCAATCTTTGTATCCAGAAAAAACTCCACTGCGTATTTTGCCTGCGCCACAAGCATTTCCAGTCCATTGACTGCCCGCAGCCCCTGCTCCTCTGCCTGCTGACAGAGCTTTGTCTTCATCGGATTGTAAATGACATCAACTACCGCCTCTGCATTCGGAAATTTCTTCAGATTGATCAGGCATTCGTCATTTTTCGGATACATCCCAACGCTGGTCGCATTGATAAACACCTGTATTTCCTGATACTTCTCCAAATCCTCATAAGAGATTATCGGATCCGTCTGATTTCTCCCTACAATATAAACCTTCTCTGCCCCCATATCATGAAGGACTGCCTCCGCGGTCTTACTTGTCCCCCCGGTGCCAAGAATACAACAAACTTTTCCACAAATCTCTACGCCATTATGTTGAATCATCTGCTTCAATCCCGCAAATCAGTGTTCGTTGCATATAATTTTCCATCCCGATTGACAATCGTATTGACCGCATGGATCGCACTTGCTTTCTCATCGATCACATCACAATACTGCATCACTGTTTCCTTATAAGGAATTGTCACATTCACCGCATCAAACTCTTTCTTTTTAAAAAATTCATGAAATTCTTCCTCGGTTAATGGAATCAGATCGTATGTATAATCTGCAAGTTTCTCGTGGATTGGTTTCGAAAAACTATGTCCAAGTTTTCCCCCGACAAGCCCTACTCTCATCTGGTCACCTCCTGTATATTTTTATCAGCAAAATTTTCTCATATCCTCGATCTTCATATCGATCAGCTCCGCCTTTCCAATTTCACGGACCTGAACGATTGTAATCTGGTCTCCGCTTGCCTTTTTATCTTTCTTAATAAAATCAATGACCTCCTGGATTTCATACGGAACATCCAGCGGAATCTCCATCTTCTTTAAAATGCTTTTCAAACGCTCTTTCAACTGCTCATCCTCGAGAATCTTCATCATCCCCATTGCTACACATTCCCCATGATAATAATCATGCAGATGGTAAATACTCTCGATCGCATGCCCGATCGTATGCCCGAAATTCAATATCTTTCGGAGATTCTGCTCCTTCTCATCCTCTTCTACCACATGCTTCTTCACAATCAGCGAGCGGGTGATGATCTCTTCAAGAACCTGATCGATCTCTTCCTCCTCAAACAGTCGGAAAATTTCCGGATCTGCAATCATTCCTGCCTTGACCGCCTCCACAAGTCCATTGTAATAATGACGTTTCGGCAATGTCCGAAGTGTATTCAAGTCAATCAACACTACCTCCGGATGATAAAAGGTCCCGATCACATTTTTCACTTCCCCGAGATTGACTGCAACCTTCCCTCCGATACTGGAATCAATCTGCGACAAAGTCGTTGTCGGAATGGATGCAAACTTCATCCCACGCTTAAAGGTCGCTGCCACAAATCCACTGAGATCTCCAATCACTCCGCCTCCCAGCGCAAGGATCCGATCCTTCTGGAAAAATTCAGCTGCAGCAGTTTTCGCAGATCTGCTGATAGACCGGAAAGCTTTTTGCCCCCTCACCGTGTCTGCATACATGTAGATACCCCTGCGGACACTGTGCAAGCACTTGCTTCTGATATCGTTCCGGCACTCCATCATCGGTAATGATCATCACCTTACAGTTTACATCTATATAATCTGCCAGATGAAGCATGGCATCTCTTTCTATAATAATACGACTTTTCTGTTCTGTCAGATTAACGGATAATTCCATCTGTCCACTCCTCCCACTTTCTCTGTTTAAAGTAAAAAAGTATCTGCCTATTCTTATAAAATAAGTTCTTCATGCACCCAAAAGAAACAACTCGAATGTTCAGGGTTGAAAGATACTTATCTATAAAAATAAAAGACAGATACTAAATAGTTCATTCTCATTATTAATCACTCCAAGTAGTTTGATTTTATTACTTTTTTAATGAGAACGCAAGTATATTATGAAATTTTTCTAAAGTTTTTCGATATTAGCTTCCGATTACGGATGGCAGTTGCCACATGGAGCATATCCCTGCTCGATCACTTCCTCCCGCTTTCCGGTATAAACCTTTTTATTCTTCTCTTTCATCGACTTGACACCGGAGCAGGATTCTTTGTGAAACTTCTTACTGCTCGTATTTAATATATAAGTCTGCTCACTCACCGGATCTGAACTGTCTTTGTCAGAAGCAGTTCCTGAAGCAGCGTTTCCTGCTTTGTCAGAGTTTTTGGAAGCTGTCAGAAGTTCGTTTGCCTCCCGGCTTCTCCGGTTTTATAATCAATCTCCACTCCCGGCTGTACATTATACACATATACATTAAAGGAAAGATCTGCTCCCTGATCTTCCACCGATTCTGCTTCCATCTGCACTCCCGATGCCACAAGATTTTCCCCTTCAAACACCGGTGTGACACGGTACATCACATGATTGCCAGTTTCTTTGATGTAGTCTGCAACCATATTTTCAAATGGAAGCATCCCTTCCGTGTTCATATATCTCGTTCCTGTGATCAAATTTTTCTCATTGGCATTTTCGGCAGTCAGCTGATAACCGATTAAATGACAACGGTTATACAGATATTTTCCCTCCACCATATCATACTTTACAGTATGCCATCCAGTCGGTTTCACCTGCCCGATCGCTCCACGCTTCTCCGTCGGCATTAGTCCCTCCCCGATACTTGCCTCTGCAGTACTGCAACGCCCAAGTGCATCCAATGTTCCATATGTCTCATATGCTTCTGGCTGCAATTCTTCTTCCGTAAAATTTGGCTCATTGTCATCAATCACCACATACGGTTCCCCATCATATTCTGGAATGGTCTCCATAGAAATATCTGACTGCTGTGTCCCAGACACCGGAACCGTCTCCTGCTGCGCATTTGCTGAAGTTTTCTCCTGTTCTGCCTTGCCTGCACATGCTGACATAAAAACCATCACACATGCAGTCACTACACCGAGAAGCCGATATTTCCCATTTTTCTTCCATTGCTTCATCCTGATTCCTCCTATTATGCTTTCCTTATCTGACATAAACTTCCTTCGTAATTTTCTCATGAGAATGCCCCGAAAATTCCACGCATTCCACCATCTTCCACCTAGAAAGGTCCATAGCAAATCTTATGTCTGCCGGATATTTCCGATTCCATCGATATAACACCACAGTTTGTATTTCATCTTTATATTCCTGGATCGGCACATTTTCCACAAAACAATACTCCTCTTCGCCAGCTTCTTCCAAAAATCTTTCTGACACAGAAATATCCCCTGAATACGTTCGAAACAATTCGGAGGAATATTCATTCATCCAAATTCTTGCTCGTCCATCTTTCTTCACTTCTTTGGACACCATCCGAAGAATGTCCTCTATTACAGCCCTGTCTCTGCTGATACGACGATTATGGAACAACATGGCATTGTTATCCCCCACACATACAATAATCTTCATATTTTTTCCACTTCCTCCCGAATGCTACCTGAGGCTTTCCTCTAAATACTTCAGATATCGCTCAAACACTTCTCTCTTTTTTAACCGTCTCTGAATCTTTTTCCTTTCACTACCAAAATCAGCCAATGCTGCAAACATCCATCTGAAAAATACTATCATCCCGATTACTCCGACAATAAGACTCATCCCCAAAGGGAAAGATCTTGAGACAGCAATCCCGATACAGCCTATGCACCATACCAGTAACCCTGCTGTCGTACATGGATATCTCTGCCCAACATATACCAAGGTCAAAAAGATTATTTTTAAATAAATCATTATTTTTATCTTCCTTATTATTTATCCCAACAAGCTTCAAACCTTTTGCAACACAAAATGCTATATAAAATAAAACCCCAGTGTACACTGAGGTTTTACATGGACCTGAGGGGAGTTGAACCCCTGTCCGAAAGCCCGTCCATTGCGGCATCTCCCATTACAGTCATTATTTTAACATTCCCTCCATGAATCGCCTAATGACAGGCTCTTCACTTTAGTAGCTTCATAAATTCTTCCATTCCCTCAAAGCTTTGGAAACGAAGTGCCTCACCTCTTTGAAGCCGGTGACTTAAGCAGTGAGTGACTTAAGGCCGACTGCTGCAACTAGGCAGCGTACGCTAAATTTTCGTCTGCGTTTATATTTAAATACGGATTGATACGCGGTCCCGCCCCGCGAATGGCTTCCTCAACTTCAGAACCCCCGTCGAAACCAGTACAAGCCCTAATCATGACTTCTCTGTCTGGTATGACTGCAAACGATTCGTGTCATTATTATATTCTATATATACACAAATGTCAAGGATATTTTATTCTGAGTGCTCTACTGTACTCTCCCGTACGACAAGTCTTGGCTGAAATGTAATACACTTCTGAGAATTCACTCCACTGCCTATCTCACTGATCAGCTGCTGTACTGCCTCCACTCCCATGTCATAGACCGGCTGACTGACTGTTGTCAGCGGGACATCCAAAATCTCTGAAAAGAAAATATCGTCATAGCCAACTAGCGAAATTTCTTCCGGCACAGCTATTTTATGCTTTTTCAGACAATTATATACCCATATGCACCTTTCTGCGCCACTCCCAGTTTGCATCCGGTAGGTTCCCCAATCAGCAAAAGAGAGCCTGACGACAAATCTATTTCCTCTAATATTTTGTCCACTCCATTCACACTCGGAATTGCGAGAATCTCTTTTAGCAGTGTGATACTTTTCTTGCTTCTGTTTTTAGATATATTTACAGTATATCCGATATTATTAAAACGTTTTTCTTATCATTCTAAATCGAACTTCTTCTTGCTCACTCCACTCTATCATGCTATAATTCATAGAATTCCTCTGTTTCAAGGAGGAACTTACCATGAAAAAAACTTTACAAGATCTTACAATCAAAGACAATTTTATGTTTGGCGCTGTAATGACTGATCCAGAAAACTGCAAAGGCTTACTGGAATTACTTCTTCACAAAAAACTGGACAGAATCATCGTAAGTACCGAAAAAAGTATGATCTATCATCCAGAGTACAAAGGCGTCCGTCTTGATGTCTATGCAAAGGATGATACAAATACCCGGTACAATATTGAAATGCAGGTACTTCGAAAATCCACTCTCGGCAAGCGCAGCCGTTATTATCACAGCCAGATTGATATGGATCTGCTGCTGAGCGGTTCCGATTACCGTGAACTTCCTGATACTTATGTAATCTTTATCTGTGATTTTGACCCATTCGGCTTCGGAAAATACTCATATTCCTTTTACACTGCCTGCAGAGAAGAAGGTTCTCTCGCATTCAACGACGGTCTTTACACTATCTTTTTAAGCACAGCAGGCAAAAATGAATCGGAAGTTCCGGAAGCACTCGTTTCTTTTCTCAAATTTGTCAAAGCCGATTTATCAGAAAGCAGCAAGGATTTCCATAACGAATATGTCAGGAAGCTCCAACGATCCATCAGCCAAATTAAAGAAAACAGAGAAATGGAGGAACGATTTATGTTACTGGAAGAATTACTGCAGGAAGAGCATGAAGAAGGACTTCGCCAAGGTCGTATAGCGGAACGCACTGAAAACATCCAACGTCTCACAGATCTTCTCTTCTCTCTTTTAAAAAAATTTGACAAACTTCCTGACAGTCTTTTTGAGAAAATTGAAGCAGAAAAAGATCCTGATCGTTTCATGCAATGGATCCAGTTCGCAGCTGAGTCTGCATCCCTTCCGGATTTTTTATCAAAGATTGAATAATCTTTTTCATTTATATCAAAAGAACAAAACTAAAGAAAAAGGCATATCAGTACCACTGTTACATTCTGGTTGTTTCAAAACAGCTCAGAATTTGCAGCGTGATCCCGATATGCCTATCTAAATTTCACTTCTTATTTTCAAATAAAATTTATTCTATTATTTCATCTGATTTCACAACGATTTTACAATTTTATTACAGAGGAATTCTATCTCATTTCTTATTCCAGTCCCAGAATCTCGGCAAGAACATCGACGATAATCTCATTTGTACAAGATTTTACATACCCGAGTAAATGCAGGGAAATTTCATCCTGCTTCTGCGCCTCAGTCAGTTTTTCATCGTGCTTTGTCTTGATCGATCATCTGGATCAGCTGCGGTGTCAGATCTTCATAAATCTCTATCGTCGTATCTGTCACCAGTTTTCTCAATGCCTCTTTTGTTGTAGGTACCATGTTTTTCTCCTGTTCTTTTTCAGATTTTCTATTGTCATACTGCCTTTTTACTGCTGCTTTACAAACCGACTTCTTCACTTTGCAGCCGCAGCCTTGTAACCGCAGCTGTCTACCCAAGATTTCTAATCTTGAAATCTCTCTGTGCCTCTCTTTGCTGATCTTTCTTTGCGATGTCATTTCGCTTGTCATAGAGTTTCTTTCCTCGCGCAAGACCAATCTCTACTTTCACTAAACTTCCTTTGAAATATACTTTGAGTGGCACGATCGCCATCCCTTTTTCCTTTGTCTTTCCGAGCATTTTATTGATCTCTGCCTTATGTAACAGCAACTTTCTCGGGCGAAGTGGGTCTTTGTTGAAAATATTTCCTTTCTCATATGGACTGATATGCATTCCATAGATAAAAACTTCTCCATTTTCCACCCGGATAAACGATTCTTTGACGCTGCATTTTCCCATACGGAGGGATTTCACCTCCGTACCATGCAGCGCAATTCCTGCCTCGTAAGTGTCTAAGATAAAATAATCGTGGTATGCCTTTTTATTGTTGGCAATCAGTTTCGTCGATGTTTTCGCCATCTTCCTCATCCCCCTTATTTACCAGTTCAAAATCTATTGTACGCTGCAGACGGTCTGTGTCAAGTACCCTGACATAGACTTTCTGTCCGAGCTTATATGATCTTCGTGTATGCTCCCCAATCATCTCAAAGCGGTCTTCATAGTAATCGTAGTGGTCGCCATGCATATTGGTAACATGGATTAACCCTTCCACTGTATTTTCCAGTTCTACATACATGCCCCATTTTGTAATACTTGAAATGACTCCTGCAAACACTTCACCAATGTGTTGCTCCATATATTCTGCCTTCTTTAAGCGGATTGTCTCACGCTCTGCCTCTTCTGCCCTGCGCTCCATCTGGCTTGCATGCTTTGTTACTTCCGGTAAAATGGATTCATAATGTTCCATACGGTTTTCATTCATCCTTCCACGCAGTGTCTCTTTGATGATCCGATGGATCTGAAGATCCGGGTATCTTCGGATCGGTGATGTGAAATGGCAGTAATACTGCGCTGCAAGTCCAAAATGCCCTGTATTTTCCGGTGTGTATTTTGCCTGTTTCATCGAACGCAATGCCAGTCTGCTGATAAAATCCCCTTCCGGCGTACCATCTACTTTGGCGAGCAGCTTTTGAATTTCCTTCGGTCTTACTTCTTTGTTTGCCACATGCATGGAATGTCCAAAATTATTGATAAATGTGCATAATTTTGAATTTTTC
>ENA-OQIC01000381-OQIC01000381.1-human-gut-metagenome-genome-assembly--contig:-NODE-381-length-20103-cov-3.684922_pt1 | contig 20103 bp, 28 predicted proteins | sample MGYA00242572_ERZ504736 | MGnify/ENA primary metagenome ERZ504736 (study PRJEB26092, sample SAMD00036201) | human gut metagenome | host: Homo sapiens | study: EMG produced TPA metagenomics assembly of...
AAAAAATACAAAAAGCATGTGGCTATTGACGATATTACACTCAACCTTCCTACAGGTAAAATTATTGGTTTACTAGGTCCAAACGGTAGTGGGAAAACAACACTCATCAAATTAATAAATGGCCTTCTTCAGCCAACCACTGGAGACATTGTCATTGACGGTTATCGCCCTTCCGTGGAAACGAAAAAATTGTTTCATATTTACCTGATACCTCTTATTTGAGAGAAAATATGAAAATCAAGGATACCTTAACATTATTCGAGGATTTTTATACCGATTTCTCGCGTGAACAAGCTGAACATCTCTTAGACGATTTAGGTCTTAATCCCAATGAACAACTCAAAAATCTATCTAAAGGAAACAAAGAAAAAGTTCAACTTATTTTAGTTATGAGCCGGCAAGCTAAGCTCTACATTCTTGATGAACCAATTGGTGGTGTTGATCCAGCAGCTCGAGAATACATCCTACGCACAATTATTAATAATTATCGTGAAGATGCTTCAGTGATTATCTCAACACATCTAATTGCTGAAATCGAACCAATCCTTGATGAAATCGTTTTCCTCAAAGAAGGAAAAGTTATTTTACAAGGAAATACCGATGATATTCGTGAAGAATATGGTAAATCAATCGACTCACTCTTTCGTGAAAAATATAAAGCTTAGGGGGAAATTATGTTTTCAAAACTTTTAAAATATGAGCTAAAATCTGTTGGCAAATGGTACTTTGCTCTCAATGCCTCAGTCATTGCCATTTCGTTTTTTCTTGGCTTTAGTATAAAATCTCTTGAAACATATGCTCAGACTCGTTCTGAAATCAGTTCAACACACTTCACTCAACTTATCCCAATTATTCTAAGTTTAATCTTTGGTATTCTAGTTGCCGGCGCTTGGATTGCAACCTTTGTCATTATTATTCGCCGATTTTATAAAAACGTCTTTGGGCGCGAAGGGTATCTGACACTAACATTACCTGTTTCATCTCATCAACTTATCTTATCAAAACTCCTTGCTTCTCTTATATGGACTGTGTTCAATGCAATTATTTTAGCAATTGGAATTACATTTCTCATTTTACCAATCTCTGGTGTAGGAAAATTTTTAATGGCTCTTCCTTACTTTGCATCTCTTTTTACACCAACTGAATGGCTAATTATTTTCATTTGTTTCATTCTATCAAGTCTTTCAGGTATTTTAATGATTTATCTTTCTATTGCTGTTGGACAATTATTTACAGATAGACGCGTGCTCATGAGTTTTGTTGCTTACTTTACTATTGCTATTATCGTCATTATTTTATCTGAAACGATTAGTGGTCAACTCACAAAAGACACATTTGATATTAGTATTAATCTTTTTATTTATTCTGGGATTGAATGTCTTATCGAAGGAATTGTATTTTACTTTTCGACTAACTATCTATTGAAAAACAAGCTAAACATTCAATAGAAATATCAGCCAGTCTGAACAGACCAATTTGGTCTGTTTTTGTATCTGGGTGAAAAGCAAAACTAGACAAAACACAAAAATAAAAAACGTTGATATATCACGTTTTGGGAAACTTTACTAAACTATGAAAAGCTTTGATGGAGCCGGTGGGAGTCGAACCCACGTCCAAACACCTGCCAATACATTTGTCTACAACCATAGGTTATGTTTTTTATTTAACTTAAGCTCGATACATAACTCAAACCTAGATTAAGCGAGTCTATTAATCTCTTTTTGGTCAGCTAGACAATAACCAAATGTAGCTTGTTAATCAATGAAACCTCTAGCAAAACACAAGCAATTCTGTAGAGATCACGCGAGCTGGTTTTTAGGCAGCTACAGCGTAAGAATTTGTATTTTTGCAGTTATATTTAACTGGCAATTTTACATCTGCCGATGAGTCGCAAAATGTACCTCATAATGCCTGTCGAATCCGTAACGACCCCAGATATTATAAATAGTGGAAAACCACTTTGACTATTATAACAGATAAAGTTTAAAATAGCAAAAAAACATCACTTATGATATGATAAAATTATGAAAACGAAAATATCTAAGCGCTATGTGTTTTTTCAGCGACTAATCCAGTTTTTAGGAATTTTAGCCTTGATTGGTACTTTAGCTTTAGTGGTTTGGTTTTACCGATTAGGGATTTTGAATGATAGCAACGCCTTGAAAGATTTTGTCCACCGTCACCAATTCTGGGGACCGTTAATTTTTGTTTTAGTTCAAATTTTTCAAGTTGTTTTCCCAATTATTCCTGGTGGTGTAACAACCGTAGCTGGCTTCCTTATTTTCGATCCTTGGCTCGGTTTTTTGTACAATTATCTTGGAATTATCATTGGAAGTATTATCCTCTTCTTGCTCGTCCGTATCTATGGAAGAAAATTTATTTTGCTATTTGTTAATGAAAAAACTTTTTACAAATACGAAGCAAGACTTGAAACAAAGGGATTTGAGACATTTTTTATCCTTTGTATGTTGTCACCGATATCTCCTGCTGATGTATTGGTGATGATTACTGGACTGACACGTATTTCTCTAAAGCGTTTTATTTTAATTATCATGCTCACAAAACCAATTTCCATTCTTTCGTATAGTTATATTTGGATTTTTGGTGGCGATCTTATCAAAATAATTTTACATTAAATTCAAGGTTAGGGTGATTTGAGTTGCCCTACTTTTATTTCTAAATTAGCTTCAGATTACTTTTGCTAGCACAATAACATTCATCATATTTACATGAAAATTTCATGTAAACGTTTCAATAACCTTGAAAAATTCCAACATAGTAGTAGACTTATAACGAAGGAGTTTACTAATGAAGTTATACGTTCAATTTATGATTATTCTGGTCTTTTCATTCATTGGAGAGGCAATTTCAAATTTGTTGCATTTACCCGTTCCTGGTAGCATTATTGGGCTAGTGCTACTTTTTCTTGCGCTCGAATTTAAACTTATCCGCCTTAGACACATCGACGTTGTCGGAAATTTTTTATTGAATAATATGACCATTCTTTTTTTGCCCGCAGCTGTCGGAATTATGGAAAAATTTAACGATATTAAGAATTATTTACTTCCTATCACTATCATTATTTTAGGTGCTATTTTCCTAAATGTTGCCGTTATCGGTTTTGTTGTGCAATTAATCAAAAAACATTTTGAAGGAGATTACGTCGATAAAGGAGTCCGTCATGAATGAGGTTATTACAAGTCCAATCTTTGGTATAATGGTGTCGATTCTTGCATATTTAATGGGAATGCTAATTTTTAGACGTTTTCCACATCCAATTACAACACCATTACTTCTAGCGACTTTTTTCATTATCACCTTTCTAAAAATAAGTAATATTTCGTATACCGACTATTACGTTGGAGGTAGCTACCTCAACATGCTTATCGTTCCTTCAACTGTCGCACTTGGAATACCGCTTTATCGGTCATTCCACCTAATGAAACATCACATCAGAAGCATTCTATCAGGCATTTTAATCGCTTGTATTGTTAACACTACATTCACAGCACTTATCGCTAAAGCTTTTGGAATTAAATACCTCTTAGCTGTTTCTTTATTTCCAAAATCTGTAACAACTGCTATGGCAGTTGGAATTATCGACAAAATGGGTGGAATTACAACAGTTACCCTTGTCGTTGTTGTCATTACTGGAATTTTAACTAGTGTTCTTGGTCCAGTTTTTCTAAAACTTTTAAAAATCGATGACCCTGTAGCGATTGGGTTAAGCCTAGGTGGTACAGGACACGCTATCGGAACAGGGACCGCCTTAAAATATGGTCATGTCGAAGGTGCAATGGCTGGTCTCGCCATTGGTGTGACTGGAATCGTATATGTTATTATTAGTCCAATTGTTGCTCAAATCATTCTAAAGTAGCACTAGTATAATAAAAAGTCTGAGATGTTTTCTCAGATTTATTATATAGAAAATCAAACTATAAAATCTCACAATCAAAATAATAGTTAATCAAAAAAATTATGACCAATTCACACATAAAAATTATAACAACAGTACTCTAATATTTTTTCGGAAAATGCCTTTAAATAAGTCTAAAAATCTTCCAAATAAATACATTTGTATACTTAAAAAGCCTTGATTTCAAGGCTTTTCAAGTATACTATAACTCTCCACCCTAAGGGAATCGAACCCCTATTTCAAGAACCGGAATCTTGCGTGATATCCATTACACTAAGAGTGGCAACTTATTATATTATACCACATCAAAGTAAAAAGAAAAGACCTATTAAACAAGTCTTTTCTAACTTATTATTATAATTCAATATCGCCAAACAAGTCAGCCATTGAGAATCCAGTTTGAGTTTCTGGAAGTTCGTAATCACGTTTAGCTTCACGTTTTGGACGACGTGGACGAGATTGACGTTTTTCTTCGTTTTCAGCTTGTGCTGGACGTTCTTCAAGAGCTTTGATAGAAAGTGATACACGTTCTGCAGCTGCGTTAACATCAAGAACTTTTACATTAACTTCTTGACCTACTGAAAGGACATCTTTTGGATTTTCAACACGCTTGTGTGAAATTTGTGAGATATGAACAAGTCCATCGATACCAGGTAATACCTCAACGAAAGCACCAAAGTCAGTCAAACGTTTAACTTTACCTTCAACAACATCACCAGTAGCAAGTTTTTGTTCTACACCATCCCATGGTCCAGGTGTAGTAGCTTTAAGTGAAAGTGATACACGACCTGCTTCTTCGTCGATTGAAAGAACTTTAACTTCAACTTCTTCACCAACAGAAACAACTGATTTAGGTGACACGTTACGTTCGTGAGACAACTCAGTCACGTGAACAAGTCCGTCAACACCACCAAGGTCGATGAAAGCACCAAAACTTGTCAAGCGAGCAACTTTACCCTTAACAATTGCACCCTCTTCAAGATTAGAGAATACTTCGTTACGAGCAGCAGCAGCTTTTTCTTCAACAACTTCACGACGTGAAAGGATGAAGCGGTTTTCAGCTGGAACAACTTCTTTAATTTTAGCTTCGAACTCTTGACCAACAAATTTTTCGGTATTACGTACAAAACGAGTATCAATCATTGAAGCTGGGATAAATCCGCGAAGTCCTTCAAATTCAACTGAAAGACCACCTTTAACAGCACGTGTACCTTTAACAGTAACAACTTCACCTTCACGACCAACAAGTTTATCCCAAGCTTTGCGAGCTTCCAAGCGTTTTTTAGAGACAAGGAAAGTAACTGTATCAGTATCTTTACCTACAACTTGACGAAGAACAAGAACTTCAACTGTGTCGCCAGTTTTAACAAAGTCATTAATGTCAGCATCACGATCGTTAGTCAATTCACGAAGTGTAAGGACACCTTCAACACCTGTCCCTTCGATAACAACGTTTGCTTGATCATTATCAACAGTTAAAACTTCCGCAGTGACCACATCACCAGGGTTTACTTCGCTAACACTGTTTAGCAAATCTTCAAATTCATTCATTCTAAAAAATCCTCCAACAAAAGCTAGCTAGTGCTAACTTTTGACAACAATAATATTTCTCAAGGTAACCCGCAACGACAACAACTTTTATCTTTGACGGTGTCAAGCCGAAACTTGATACCTTTGACTGGGGTAGCTGGATTCGAACCAACGCATGAGGGAGTCAAAGTCCCTTGCCTTACCGCTTGGCTATACCCCAAAAATAATGTACAACCTAAGACTTTTCTTAGAATGGAAGGGGAGGGATTCGAACCCCCGAACCCGAAGGAGCGGATTTACAGTCCGCCGCGTTTAGCCTCTTCGCTACCCTTCCGTTACAACAAAAACTATTCTAACATAGTTTTTGTCCTCTTGCAAGTACTTTTCGGCTTTTTTTAGCGATTAAGATTGTAATTTTCAATAATACTTTCAATCGTTTGTTCTAATGTCTTGAAGAAGGCTCCGACTTCTCCATTCTTGACAATTGCAAACTTACCATCTAATTCAGCGATTTCACCAATGATTTTTTTACCAGCTGTCAAAGTGTAGCCTTCAACTTTGGCGTTATTGATTTCAACCTTAGCATCAGCTAGTTGAATTTCGATTTTCTTATCTTTTTTGCTCATTCTTTCACCTCACTTTACCCATTTTACATGAAAATGAAAAAGCTTGCAAGAGCAAGCTTTCATTTTTTAGTCAACTTTGTAAATCCAACCTTCTGGAGCTTCAATATCACCAAACTGGATACCAACAAGCTCGTCATAAAGTTTACGGGTTACAGGACCTACTTCTGTTTCGCTATAAAAGACATGGAAGTCATCTCCATGTTGAACACCACCGATTGGTGAAATAACGGCTGCTGTACCACAAGCACCAGCTTCAACGAATTTATCCAATTCATCAAGTTTTACGTCACCTTGGATAGCTTTCATGCCAAAGCGGTGCTCTGCCAAATAAAGAAGCGAATATTTTGTGATAGATGGCAAAATAGATGGACTAAGCGGTGTGATAAATTCACTATCCGCTGTAATACCGAAGAAGTTTGCCGAACCGACTTCTTCAATTTTGGTATGAGTGGCTGGGTCAAGATAAATAACGTCAGAAAACTTGCGGTCGTGCGCCACTTTCCCTGGAAGAAGGCTTGCTGCGTAGTTACCACCAACTTTTGCGGCACCTGTACCATTTGGTGCAGCACGGTCATATTCATCTTGAATCAAGAAGTTTGTTGGCACTAAGCCACCTTTGAAGTAATTTCCAACTGGCATGGCAAAAATAGTGAAAATGTATGCATCAGCTGGGTGAACACCAATCATATCACCAACACCAATCAAAAGAGGACGTAGATAAAGAGTTGCACCTGTACCATATGGTGGGACGAATTCTTCATTGGCGCGCACAACTTGCTTAGCGGCATCAATGAATTTTTCAGTTGGCACTTGTGGCATAAGAAGGCGGTCTGCTGTGCGTTGCAAACGTTCTGCATTCATATTTGGGCGGAATAATTGAACAGAGCCATCTTTTGTGCGATAAGCTTTCAAGCCTTCAAACGCTTGTTGACCATAATGCAAAGCTGGAGACGCTTCTGAAATATGAAGCGTTGCATCTTCTGTTAATTGTCCGTCATCCCACTGACCGTCTTTATAATATGAAATATATCGAAATGGTAATTTATGATAGGCAAATCCTAGGTTTTCCCAGTCTAAATCTACTGTCATGTTAAATCCTCTTTCTTTGTTTTTATCTTATTGTACGCTTTTTAAATCTTTTTTCAAGTGGTTTTTCATAAAATTCTGAAAATTTAGTTTTAAAAATAAATCGGGGCCTTTTCCCCGACTTATGAATTTATTTGATTCGTGCGTTAAAGACACCTTCATCAGAAATTTTATCTGAGATAAATGAACCGTTACTTGTACGTTCAGAAAGGTTTAAATCTTCTAAAATGGCTTGGTAAACAGTACCTTTATTCGAATGAACCTCTAATGTTTCAACATCATCAGAATCTACTGTGCTAATAGTGAATAAATCAAGGTTTTGCACGTCATTAGAAGTATGAACTGGTCCAGCCATAAAGACACGATGTGGTTTTGATTTGAGTTCGCGTAAGACTTGCAAACCACGATTTGCACGGCTTGTAGCTGGAATAAGCTCTGTCGCCATACGTTTAAGGCTACCACGTTGTGTTAAGATAAAGAAACTATCTGTATTGGCAACAAAGGCTGAGGCTACGAAATCATCGTCTTTAAGGTTGATTGCCTTGACCCCTGCTGCTTTTGCGCCAACGACTGGCACTTCTTCGATATTGAAATGCAGTGCGTAACCGTTGTGTGTCACACTCATTACGTCGTCTAACGCAATTGGTGAGATGGTAACGACACTATCATCAGCATTTTTTAACTTAGCATATTTAACTGATTTTGATTTGTAAGTGCGCCAAGGTGTGAATTCCTTGCGTTCAAAGCGTTTGATTTGTCCAAGTTTTGTTGCAGCAAAGTAGGTTTGTGAACCGAAATCATCAACAATTTCAGCATACAAAACGTATTCATCTGTCGCAAAGTTGGTAATGGTTTGCGACAAGTGTTCACCGATATCTTTCCAACGAATATCAGTCAATTCATGGATTGGACGGTAAATGACATTACCAAGATTTGTGAAAATCAGCAAGTGCTGCGTTGTCTTAGCTTGTGCTACGAAAATCAGCTCATCATCATCACGTTTTCCAATTTCTTCAACTGTCGAAGCGTTGTAAGAACGTGGCTGGTACGTTTGATATAACCGCCTTTCGTTACGCTAACAAAGGTATCTTCCTCAACAATCAAGCTTGCTACATCAATTTCAATTGTTTCAGCTTCAGCTTGCAATTCTGTCAAACGTGGTGTAGCAAATTTTTTCTTAACTTCACGCAATTCACGTTTCATGACATTGTACATGGTACGTTCATCGCCGATAATGGCTTTAAGCATTGTAATACGTTCACGAAGCTCTGCTTCTTCATTTTCAAGCGTTACAATATCAGTATTTGTCAAACGGTACAATTGCAATGTGACGATTGCTTCGGCTTGTTCTTCCGAGATTCATAGCTAACTTTCAAATTTTCTTTAGCGTCAGCTTTATTTTCAGACGCACGAATAAGCGCGATAACATCGTCAAGAATCGAAATCACACGAATCAAACCTTCCACGATATGAAGGCGTTTTTCAGCTTTTTCTTTATCAAATTTCGAACGAGCAACGATAATTTCTTTACGGTGCGCAATATAACTTGTCAACATTGGAATGGTACCAACCTGACGTGGTGTGTAGTTATCAATGGCAACCATGTTGAAATTGTAATTCACCTGCAAATCTGTGTATTTCAAAAGATAGTTGAGAACAGTTTGTTCGTCAGCATCTTTTTTAAGCTCAATAGCAATACGCAGACCATCACGGTCGGATTCATCACGAACTTCCGCGATACCAGGCACTTTATTATTCACACGAACATCATCGATTTTCTTAACAAGTACCGCTTTATTAACTTCATAAGGAATTTCTGTAACGACAATCTGTTTTTTACCACCTTTGAGACTTTCAATGTCTGTGCGTGAGCGAACCACAACACGACCTTTACCAGTCTCATAAGCTTTACGAATACCATCTTTACCTTGAATAATCGCACCAGTAGGAAAATCTGGTCCAGGCAAGAATTCCATTAATTTATCCAATTTAGCATTAGGATGATCAATGAGGTAAACAACCGCATCAATCACTTCTGCTAAATTATGTGGCGGAATATCCGTTGCATAACCTGCTGAAATCCCTGTCGCACCATTTACCAATAAATTTGGAAAAGCCGCAGGTAAAACCGTTGGTTCTTTTTCGGTATCATCAAAGTTCCAAGCAAAAGGAACAGTATCTTTGTCAATATCATGGAGTAAATAACCCGCAATTTCTGACAAGCGTGCTTCGGTATAACGCATGGCAGCTGGTGGGTCACCGTCCATAGAACCGTTGTTACCGTGCATTTCAATTAAAGTCGCACGATTCTTCCAATCTTGACTCATACGCACCATGGCGTCATAAATTGAAAAGTCACCGTGTGGGTGGAAATTCCCCATAACGTTACCGACGGATTTCGCCGATTTACGGAAACCTTTATCAAAGGTATTGCCGTCTTTATTCATTGAATAAAGGATACGGCGTTGAACAGGCTTCAAGCCATCACGAATATCTGGCAAAGCCGCTCTTGAATAATATATTTGGAATATCGCCCAAAACGATCTCCCATAATGTCTTCAAGAGACATATTTTGTACATTTGACATGTTTATTATCCTTTTTATCTTACATCAAAAATTATAATTTAAGCTCATCATTTTAAACAAATAATGGAGCGTTACTGGTCACTTTCAACGACTGATTAAAACACCGTATTTTCTTCTAGGGTGAATTTGACGTTGTCTCAATCCATTTACGGCGTGGTTCAACTTTGTCGCCCATGAGGACATTGACACGGCGTTCGGCACGTGCTAAGTCTTCAATTGTTACACGAATTAAGGTGCGTGTTTCTGGATTCATGGTTGTTTCCCAAAGTTGGTCAGCATTCATTTCCCCAAGACCTTTATAACGTTGTAGCTGAGCACCTTTACCAAATTTTTGACGTAATTCTTCTAACTCGCCATCTGTCCATGCATACTCCACTTGCTCTTTCCTGCCTTTACCTTTTGACATTTTATAAAGAGGTGGAAGAGCAATATAGACGTGTCCAGTCTCAACTAGCGGACGCATATAACGATAAAAGAACGTTAATAAAAGCGTTTGAATGTGAGCACCGTCGGTATCGGCATCGGTCATGATAATAATCTTATCGTAGTTAGAATTTTCAACATTAAATTCTGCACCAACACCCGCTCCAATTGTGTAAATCATGGTATTGATTTCTTCGTTTTTCACAATGTCAGACATCTTAGCTTTGGCCGTATTCAACACTTTACCACGCAATGGTAGAATCGCTTGGAATTTGCGGTCACGACCTTGTTTAGCTGAACCACCGGCAGAATCCCCTTCGACTAGGTATAATTCGTTTTTCTTAGGATTCTTAGACTGTGCTGGCGTTAATTTACCAGAAAGCAAGCCCTTATCTTTTTTATTTTTCTTACCGTTACGTGATTCGTCACGCGCCTTGCGCGCTGCTTCTCTGGCATCACGCGCTTTAATTGCTTTGCGAACAAGGTTTGAAGCAATTTCGCCGTTTTCTAAAAGGAAATACGTTAATTTTTCAGAAACGATTCCGTCAACAATCGGACGTGCTAATGGGCTTCCGAGTTTGTCTTTGGTTTGCCCTTCAAATTGTAAATGTTCTTCTGGCACAAGAATTGAAAGCACCGCTGACAAGCCTTCACGGTAATCAGAACCTTCTAAATTCTTATCTTTTTCTTTTAGCAAACCAGACTTACGAGCATAATCATTCATTGCCTTAGTAATAGCTGATTTCAGACCAGTTTCATGCGTACCACCGTCTTTTGTACGAACATTGTTAACAAAAGAAAGGATATTATCAGAAAAACCGTCGTTATATTGGAGAGCGACTTCAACTTGGAAATTTTGGTCTTCACCTGTAACTGAAATAACTGGTGTCAACGTTTCCTTGTCTTCATTGAGGTATTCAACAAAATCTTGAACCCCATTTTCATAATGAAATTCCAAATGTTCTGCTTCTTCTGGACGATTATCTGTCAAAGTCAATGTCACATCCTTAAGCAAGAAAGCAGATTCTTTCAAGCGCTCAGCAATCGTATTAAACTTAAAATCAATTGTCGAGAAAATTGTGTCATCAGGCATAAAAGTGACTTTTGTCCCTGATTTTGATTTTGGTGCTGTACCGATTTTTTTAAGCGTAGTAACTGGTTTCCCACCATTTTCAAAACGTTGCTTGTAAACGGCACCGTCACGTGTGATTTCAACTTCAAGCCAGCTAGAAAGCGCATTAACAACCGAAGAACCTACTCCATGCAGACCACCAGATGTCTTATAGCCACCTTGACCGAATTTACCACCTGCGTGGAGAACGGTAAAGATAACCTCAACTGTTGGGATCCCCATAGCGTGCTTACCAGTGGCATTCCACGTCCTTGGTCACTAACTGTCACACTACCATCAGAATTGATAATCACGTCAATCTGATTACCAAAACCAGAAAGCGCCTCATCGACAGCATTATCGACAATTTCCCAAACTAAATGATGAAGACCAGTCGCATCTGTAGAACCGATATACATCCCTGGACGTTTACGAACAGCATCCAATCCTTCCAAGACCTGAATCGCATCGTCATTATAATTATTTACATTAATTTCTTTTTTAGCCAAAAGTGACCTCCAAATAGTTCATCTTTTTTATATTACAAGTTTTTTCTGATTTTTGCAAAAAAATCAAAAATTCTGACGATTTTGCACGTCATTTTGCCTTTTTTCACTCATTTTACTGTAAATTTTTAAAACGCTACCATTGTTTTACTTTGAATAATCAAGTTATTTATTTTTCAAATTTTTCTTCTATCCCAACTTGAATATGATATAATGAAAACATGAAAATTTTAGTTTTGATTGTGATTGCATATTTATTAGGATCTATTCCAACAGGATTATGGATTGGAAAATTCTTTTACCATGTCAATTTAAGAGAACACGGCAGTGGTAATACAGGAACAACTAATACTTTTCGTGTCCTAGGACCAAAAGCTGGTACGGTGACGTTTATCATTGATATGTTAAAAGGAACGGTAGCCACATTACTTCCGCATATTCTCGGTGTTACGGCAGTATCTCCGATATTGATCGGACTTTTTGCTATTATCGGACATACATTTCCGATTTTTGCCAAATTTAAAGGTGGTAAAGCTGTGGCGACTAGTGCTGGTGTGCTTTTGGGATTTGCGCCAATGTTCCTACTTTATTTATGGATTATATTTGTTGGAACATTGTATCTCTTTAGCATGATTTCCTTATCAAGTGTTGTCGCCGCTGCTGTGGCTGTTGTTAGTGTCCTTATCTTTCCAGCATTTGGTTTTTTATTACCACACTACGATTTGCTCTTTACGCTAATCATCGTGTTAATCGCAAGTATTATCATTATTAGACACAAAGACAATATCACACGCATTCGAAAACATGAAGAAAACCTTGTTCCTTGGGGATTAAATTTAAGCAAACAAAAAGTGGACTAGAAAAACTAGTCCGCTTTTTTTATGACGCTTGATAAACAATTTTACCGTCACAGATGGTATATTTAACAACACCTTGTAATTTTTCACCGATAAATGGTGAATTTGATGCTTTCGAAGCAAAATGGTCCGATACAATACGTTCTTCCTTATCTGCGAAAATAACGATATCCGCAGGACCATTTTCCGCCAAATACCCTGCATCGAAATCGTACATTGATGACGGATTAATCGTCATTTTAGCCAATAATTCAGACAAAGTTAAATCACCTGTCGCTACTAAATTCGTCAAACCAAGTGACAATGATGTTTCAAGTCCTGTCATACCTGATGGGGCTTTTGTGATGTCATCAACATTTTTCTCATCTGCGTGATGTGGTGCATGGTCAGTAGCAATCACTGAAATGACACCAGATTTCAAACCTTCGATAACAGCTAAACGGTCTTTTTCGGTACGAGTGGTGGATTCATCTTAGCTGCAGAGCCCTTAATTAACAGCAAGTCTTCTGTTTTTGAGAAATGTTGTGGCGCTGCTTCAGCAGTAACATTAGCACCAAGTTGTTGAGCGAATTCGACCACCTTAACAGATTCTGCTTTTGATAAATGTTGGATATGCAAATGCGCGCCACGGTCGTAAGCAATCATGACATCACGCGCAATCATGCTGTATTCTGCCACACCTGTTGCCCCACAAAAATGGAATTTATCACGTGCGATCTGCTCATTAAATCCAAGAATACCATTCAATTCAGGGTCTTCTTCGTGAACGGCAACAAAAGTATTGTTCGCTTTCGCCAAATCTAGCGCTTCTTTCAATACTTTCGTGCTTTGAAGCGGAATACCGTCATCTGAAAAACTGAGTGCACCATTTTCAAGAAGAGCTTTAAAATCAGTCAAGTGTTGACCGTCAAAGTTTTTCGTTACAGTTGCATTTGTGTAAACATGCACATCTTCCTTAGCAGCACTCGCTAAAACCTCTTTTAGCGTTTTTACATCTGAAATCGTTGGATTGGTATTTGCCATCATAACAACAGAAGTGAAACCACCAGCTGCAGCTGCAAGAGCACCTGTGTGAATATCCTCTTTGTGTGTTTGCCCTGGTTCACGAAAATGCACATGAATATCAACCAAACCAGGTGCTACAACAAGCCCTGTCGCATCAATGATTTCAGCGCTAGCTTCTTCAATCGAATCAGCAATTTTAATAATTTTTTGCCGTCAACAAGAACATCTACAACCTGATCAAAACCAGATTTTGGATCAACAACACGACCATTTTTAATTAATAACATACTAAACTCACTTTCTAAATTGATAAGTTTCATTTTCAGCATTTATCTGCGACAATGCGACATTTTTGATACGGTAAGCTTCACCGTAAATCGTTTCAACAGTTCCATTCCCATACAGAAAACTACCGTCACAAATGGCATAAAAACAGCGACCATTACTATCTGGATAGGTAATATCTTCGAAAACACGAAGCCCATCAAGTATGTGATGCTTTGTTTCTTGATAGTGTGGAATTAACTGGACTTGGGTAATTCCAAGACCATCTAAAAAACGCTGATAATCTTTTGAAATCGCTTCGCCTGCTTCTTCTGGTTGTGCATAAACAAGCTCCGCCGCATTCATAGAACCTGCACTTGAGCCGATGATAAGTTTATCGCTGCTTTGCAGCAGTTCACGCATACCAACTGAATTCAGAAAAGCATTCTGTGTAGGCACATGCCCACCCGCTAAGAAAATCAAGTCCGCCTCAGCTACCAAGCTGGAAGCCTGATTTGCCGTTCGATTATCCAGCACCGCATATTTTTCAAATGTCATGCCTTCGGCTTCAAAAGCCGTTTTTACATCAGCAGCATATTGATCTGTAAACGTGTTATCGTTCGGATCCGAACATACAAAAAGAGCGCTAAACTTGCTAGGCAGGTGTTCTTTCAAAAGATTAACAAAAGCATTTGCGGGATTAAGACGTCTTTTTTCATAAATGATGGGATTACTTGCTAAAAAATAAATCATCTGTTTTTCCTATTATTTTAACCAATCGATTGCTTCAAGCCCGTCTTGAGTTAAATAAGCATTTGCTCGCGAAAAAGGGTGGCTACCAAAGAAACCACGATATGCTGAAAGTGGACTTGGGTGTGCACTTTCAATGACATGATGAATTGGATTAGTAATCAACGCCTTTTTCTTACGAGCATATCCACCCCACAGAATAAAGACAACTGGCGTTTCCTTTTGATTGACTACTTTAATGATAGCATCTGTAAAAGGCTCCCAAATCTGTCCTGCATGACCATTAGCACGTCCTGCAGGAACCGTCAAACACGCATTTAGAAGCAACACCCCTTGCTGTGCCCATGGTGTCAAATCATGATGGTCTCGTTGCCCTAAATCATCTGATAATTCTTTAAGAATATTTTGAAGAGACGGTGGCGCAGGAATATTCTCTGGGACAGAAAATGACAATCCCTGTGCCTGATTAGGTCCATGATAAGGATCTTGACCAATAATCACCACCTTAACGTCCTCTAGCGGAGTGGTCTGAATGGCATTAAAAACTTTCTCACGTGGTGGGTAAATCAACTCCTGCTGATAAACATAATCCATAAATTGATTTATCTTGCCAAAATAATGCTCTGGCAATTCTTTTTTGATTAACTCATGCCAAGTTGAATGTTGCATGTTTACTCCTTTTTGTCTTAGTATTTCCCTACTAAATCTAGTTTTTCTTTTGCTAACACATGTCCTTCCATAGCATGCAATAGCTCATTCATGTAGAAACCATTTGCCAATGGTAATTCACAATCTAGTGCATAAACTGTAAGGGTATAGATATGGTCTTTATCAGGTGGATATGGTCCCATATACCTTCGTCAATGTCTGAGTAATCCTCATTTAGTAATTTACTAACTAAGCTATTCTTGCCATGTGCATGCTTATTGTCTAGACGTGAAAAATCTTCTGAAATCACTGTTACATCAGCTGAAACATTGGCAACAACCCAATGAATATAAGCAAAACCGCAGACAGGAATAGAATCATAATCAACAAATGTCCATGCAAAACTTTTCGTTTTTTCAGGAACATCTTCAATCGTAAACGGAAAAGAAACCACTGCATTTCCCTTTACTTGTACCTTTGCTTTCTTAGCATAAACGTCTGGCAAAATATTATCTTCAAATGTACAAGAAAGTTTCATCTTTTTTACTCCTTTCATCCTTTAAACCAAGAAAGCCACTAAAGCAATTTTACTTTAGTAGCCAAATACTAAACTTGATTAATCACGCCAAGTTTCTTGATTTTCTTTAAATTTATGTAGTAATTGAAGGTCGTCAGCTGTGATATAACCTTGCACCTTAGCAACTTTGATTAATTCAGTATAGTTAGAAAGTGTCACCAATTTAACACCTGCTTTTCAAGTTTTCAGTTGCTTTAGGCAATTCATAAGTAAAGATAGCCACAACTCCGATGACATCAGCACCTTCACGTTCTGCTGCTGCAACAGCTTCTAGTACAGAGCCACCAGTTGAAATAAGTCTTCAACGACGACCATTTTTTGACCTTTTGTCACACGACCTTCGATTTGATTACCAGCTCCGTGATCTTTTGGTTTGCTACGAATGTAAGCAAATGGAAGGTTCATCTTGTCAGCAATAATCGCACCGTGAGGGATTCCTGCTGTTGCTGTCCCTGCAATCACTTCTACTTCAGGAAATTCTTCTTTGATTTTTTCAACAAAACCATTTTCAATCAATGTACGCGTTTCAGGATATGAAAGCGTCACACGATTATCTGTGTAAATTGGTGATTTAATACCAGATGCCCAAGTAAATGGATCGTTTGGTTTCAAGTAAACAGCTCGAATATCAAGCAAATCTGATGCAATTTGTGATGCTAAAGTCATAATATTCCTCTTTTCTATAATAACTCAATGGTTGATGTAAAATATTGTTCTAAAAAATGGGTTGCTTGTTTTATTTGGTCATAAGTAACTAGTTCACCAGCGGTTATTAAAATCCATTTAGTCTCCACATCATCAGCACGATGACTAATGGCTACTAATTCCCCTTCGAATACTTCTAGGGGAGCTGAGATATTCTCTGAAATAATATAGACATCTTGCCACTCACCGTCACCTCCAATCAGATTTGGAATGTAATCATAATTGATTGGATAGTTATTCCCGTATCTATCTTGATAACCGATTGGTCTATCAATAACCGCTGTGTAAGATTGCCTCATTGTTAACTCCATACCAACCCTAAAACAATTTTAGTATTCCAATACTAAGCATTCCATTCATCGTAAATGGCTTTGTAAGCCGCAACAGGATCATCCGCTTTTGTAATTGGGCGTCCAACAACAATATAGCTTGAGCCAATGGCACTAGCTTGACTTGGGGTCATTACACGTTTTTGATCACCGACAGCAGCTCCCGCAGGACGAATACCTGGTGTCAAGCAAACGAAATCTTCAGAAGTTGTGTCTTTAATAACTGCAACCTCACGTGCTGAACAAACCACACCATCAAGACCAGCTTCGTTTGCTTTCTTAGCATAATGCAAAACAGATTCCACTAAGCTTGTTTGGATATTTTGATCAGCCTTCATCTGTTCGTCTGACGTTGACGTTAACTGTGTTACCGCGATTAGTTTCGGACCTTGTCCAAGACCTTCACGCGCTGCTTTCATCATTTCAACGCCACCAGCAGCATGAACATTAGTCATATCGACACCAAGATTTGATAACACACGCATAGCTGATTTGACTGTATTTGGAATGTCATGTAATTTTAAATCTAGAAAAACAGAATGTCCAAGTGATTTAACATAACGGACAATTTCTGGTCCTGCTGCATAGTATAGCTCCATACCAATCTTAACATAAAGTTTTTCATCAGCAGGGAACAAAGCAAGAAATGATTTCACATCATCAAATGACGGAAAATCAAGAGCAATAATCGGACGACTTTCGTGCATTTTTTCTCCTTTTTCTACAAAGAAAACCTCGCCAAAGGGCGAGGTTACACGAAAAGCAGGGTAGCAAACACCCATCATTCAAAGACTTTTTATCTTCTTTTTTCACGAACCTTTCTCGCCTCTCTGGACTCAATTAAAGGTTATTCAGTTGTTAATATTATATCTTTTTTTACTGGCAAAGTCAAAAACTTACTTGACTTTTCGGAAAAATAGCAGAGCTTATTTTCCACGTAATTCTTGCCTAACCTCACATCGTAAGGTTTCAAGATTTTCAATGCCGTATTTATCCATCACTTCTGGCAAACGGTCAATAATATTTGGACAAGCATATGGATCTGCAAAATTAGCTGTTCCAACGCCAATCGCTGATGCGCCAGCAATCATCATTCAATAGCAGCTTCTGCCGAATCCACACCACCCATACCGATGATTGGCAAATCCGTACTTTGCGCCACTTGACGAATGAGTTTTAGAGCTACTGGAAAAACCGCTGGACCGCTCATGCCACCAGTACCGTTAGCAATAATTGGCTTACGAGTTTTCAAATCAAATCGCATACCAACCAAGGTATTAATCATGGTAAATCCTGTTGCACCAGCTTCTTCAACAGCCTTAGCAACTGTTGTGATATCAGCCACGCTCGGTGTTAATTTAACATAAACTGGCACATCAGAATGCTCAACACTCGTTTTTACTGCTGCATAAGCCAATTCTGGCACTTGTCCAATCAATAAGCCATGATTACCATGGTCAACGTTAGGACAAGAAATATTAAGCTCGATAGCTTTAACATTTGGAGCTTTTGAAATCTTTTCAGACACATAAGCATACTCATCATTTGAAAAGCCCGCAACATTGGCAATAATCGGTAATTCTGGATAATGCTGCGCTAACCACGGTAGCTTTTCAGCCAAAACAACATCCACACCTGGATTTTGCAAACCAATAGCATTTAACATTCCTGACGGCGTTTCAGCCACACGCGGTGTTGGATTTCCAAAACGAGCATCTTTGGTTGTCGCTTTAATCATGATTGAGCCAAGCTTATCTAAATCGTAATATTTAGCATATTCTTGACCGAAGCCAAAACAACCTGATGCTGGGATAATTGGATTTTTCAAGTCAAGCCCTGGGAGACTGACCGCTAAACGATTTTCTGACATAAGACCTCCTTATAAGATGATGTTACCAGTTTCAAAAACCGGTCCGTCTTCGCACACACGTTTATTAGCCGCTTCTTGTGCATTTTTTAAATGAACAACACAAGCATAGCAAGCTCCCATACCACACGCCATACGCGATTCCATTGACAGGTAGGCATGCGGATGATTTTCAAATTTTTGGTCAACGTATTTTAACATGCCTGGCGCACCACATGAATAAATCGCATCATACGTTTCGTTCTGCACCAAATCATCGACGACCGTTGAGACATAGCCTTTAATACCATAAGAGCCGTCATCTGTTGTGACATAAACTTTGCCATAAGCTGACAATTCTTCTTCCAGAATCACAGCCTCTTTACTGGCAAAACCAAGAACAGAAGTGACGTCAACACCCTTAGCAGCGAGTTGTTTAGCTGTCTCAACCAAAGGAGGTACACCAATTCCACCACCAATTAGCAACGCTTTTTGACCTGATGTCACCACCGACAAATCGAATCCATTCCCTTGAGGCCCCATTGTGTCAACACGGTCACCAGCCTTCATTTGCGATAAAATCGCTGTTCCTGCACGCTCCACACGATACACAATCGTTGCCACTTTATTAACTTTATCAATCTGACAAATCGAAATCGGACGACGTAACAATTTACTTGGGTCAGGCACACGCAGATGTAAGAATTGACCGGAAGCCATATCCAAGACCATTTCTCCTGATAATGTCATCTCAAAAATACGTGGAGCAATCTCTCTTTGACTAACAATAAGTAAATCTTCTTTCAACACTAAAGGTTTGTTTTTACAACTTGGATTCATAACATTCCTTTCACACAAAAACCTCGCCAGAAGGCAAGGTTACAGCAAAATAAGCAGAGTACATCAAAGCACACTCATACCTTTTATTAGAGTTAAAACTCTTTTTTTTACAGTAACCTTGAAAGTCTCTCTGGACTTAATTAAAGGTTTTCAAATTTTTATTATTATAACGCGTTTTAAGATGATTGTCAATTAGTTTTATAAGAATGATTGTTAGCGTTAACATCATTTAAAGTTATCAAAACTCTCACTTATTTCTAAATCACCACTTCTAAGTTGCATAATAGCAATTTCAAAAAGTGCTTTCAAGCTTTTTCTCTCTTTTGTAGGCACTTCTGCATCATCTCCTACTTATCGACATAATACCCAAAAATAAAAAGAAGGCACAAGTGAAGTGCCCCCCAAAAGTTAGACTAAATATTTAAGTTAAGGATTGAGTTCTGTATTGCACAGGACTTAGTCCTTTTAATGTAAGTTTGATTCGTTTAGTGTTGTAG
>ENA-OQIC01000382-OQIC01000382.1-human-gut-metagenome-genome-assembly--contig:-NODE-382-length-20099-cov-1.994793_pt1 | contig 20099 bp, 24 predicted proteins | sample MGYA00242572_ERZ504736 | MGnify/ENA primary metagenome ERZ504736 (study PRJEB26092, sample SAMD00036201) | human gut metagenome | host: Homo sapiens | study: EMG produced TPA metagenomics assembly of...
CAAGATTTATCATTTAAGCAGTCCAAGCATTGAGATTTCATCCAATGATATCAGAAAAAGATGTAGCAATGGATCAAGTATTCATTTCTTCCTTCCAGAAGATGTGATTGATTATATAGAAAGAAATGATTTATATGGAAGTACAGCAGATAGAAGAAAAGCTTAAAACAGCGTTAAAACCATCCAGATACCGGCATACACTAGGAGTAGCTTATACAGCTTCCTGTATGGCAATGGTGTTTGGAGTGGATGTTCATAAAGCATATCGCGCAGGTCTTTTACATGATTGTGCCAAAGGCTTTTCAATGGAGGAGCAAAGAGCGTTATGCAAACGATATAATATCAGTCTGGAGGGAACTTTAACCAAAAGTCCGCAGCTGATGCATCAAGAGATCGCTCCATTTCTTGCAAGCGATGAATATAAGGAACAGGATTCGGAAGTTTTGTCAGCAATCGCATGTCATACGACAGGGAAGATCGGTATGACACCGCTTGAACAGATAGTTTTTATTGCTGATATATGGAACCAAATCGAAAGATGATTCCAGGACTTTTCAAAAGTCCGTAAGCTGGCATTTGAGGATTCTTGATAATGTACAAAAACAATTCTTAAGAATACGATAGAGTACCTGACAGAATGTGGACAGGAAATTGATGAGCGGACAGTAGAGACTTATAAGTATTATAGAGACAAAAAGGAGAATTAAGATGGATCAGTCATTAAATATGGTAAAGATCGCATATGATGCGTTAGATGACAAGTTAGCAGAAGATATCAAGATTATTGATATTCGAAGCATTTCTGTTCTTGCAGATTACTTTATCATTGCAGATGGTAATAACAAAAACCAGGTACAGGCAATGGTAGATAATGTACAGGAAGAACTTTTTAAAGCTGGATATGAGATGAAACAGATGGAAGGGTATAGAGAAGGAAACTGGATCTTACTTGACTTTGGTGATATCATCATCCATATCTTTGATAAAGAAAACCGTTTATTCTATGATCTTGAAAGAATCTGGAAAGACGGAAAAGAAGTATCGATCGAAGAATTAAATTAAAAAGAATCATATGAAAAAAAGTCAGCTATGGGAATGCTTTGAAAGCATCTCGCAGCTGACTTCTTTTTATTTCATTGAACGATAAAGTCCAACGACTTTACCAATAATAGATACTTCTGATACGATGATCGGATCCATAGTATCATTCTCTGGCTGGAGTCTGTAATATCCATCTTCTTTATAAAATCTCTTAACAGTTGCAGAATCTTCGATCATTGCAACGACAATATCACCATTATCAGCAGTTGGCTGTTGTTCGACAATAACCATATCACCGTCAAAAATTCCGGCATTGATCATACTTTCTCCACGGACATGGAGCATGAAAGTATTCTTATTGCTGATATGATTTGGAAGCATTGGAAAATATTCTTCAATATTCTCTACCGCTAAGATCGGTTCACCGGCAGTGACGGTACCTACGACAGGGATATTGATGATCTCGCGGCGAGCCAGATTAAAATCATCATCGGTGATCTCGATCGCACGAGGCTTGGTAGGATCTCTATGAATGTATCCTTTTCTCTCCAAAGTCTCCAGATGGGAATGGACAGAGGAAGTAGAACGAAGATTCACTGCCTCGCAGATCTCGCGTACGGCAGGTGGATAACCTTTATCCAGGATGCGTCGTTTGATGAATTCAAGGATCTGTTGTTGTTTGTCACTTAATTGTTCTTTGGCCATGTATCATATCCTCCGTGTCTGTTTATAAACTATTCTTATCATAACATAGATCCGAAATGGAAACAAGTGTTCTCGAACAAAGTTTCGGAAAAAGCTTGACAAACAAATGTTCGAGAACTATAATACAGACATAAACAAAACAAATGTTCGATTATAGTTTGCGGAGGATGATATTATGAGAAGTAAGAGAAGAGTGATCGGAATTATCATAGCAGTAGTTTTTGTTTTTCTAATGAGTACTTTCCTTTTAAGTAACAACCTGATCGAGGCCCAGGAAACAAAAGACAAGCAGTTTACCAGCATTCAGGTGCAGAAAGGTGATACATTATGGAAGATCGCAAAGAAATATATGGGGAATGAATATTCGTCTGTTGACGATTATATTGAAGAGGTATGTCAGACAAATCATATATATGATGGAAAGATCACAGAAGACATGTATCTGGTGATCCCATATTATAAATAAACAACTGGCAGTCATACGGTTGATGTATGACTGCAGTTGTGAATATAAATACTTTAATACAATATTATCGCCCAGTTGGGTTTTTACTAAAAGATGCTTTTGTGCTGTTATAGACAGCTTTTCCAAAGTTTGTAAGATTAGAGTTCATTTTCTTTGCTTCAGATTTGTTAGAGATGAATCCAATCTCAGTTAAGGTAGAAGATGTCTTCGTATGACGGAGAACAGCTAATCCTGTACGGTTTACAAGACCTCGGTTTGTAAATCCTGTGGCAGAACGGATATAAGGATGAATGGTTGCTGACCAATTATAGCTTGTTAGTCCTGTAGAAGATTTATATCCTTTGGAGTTATATAAGGTTTCAGTTCCTGTAGCAGAAGATCCGGCAGAATTGATATGAACACTGTAGAATCTGTCTGCGCCAACTTCATTGGCAAGATCAGAACGCTCAGTAAGGCTTGGGTATGTATCAGATAATCTTGTATAGTAAACTTTGATATCTGGATCGTCATCAAAGTATGACTTTGCAGCCTGAACGATCTTTAATGTCATGTTTTTTCTTTATATCCATTGGCAACTGCTCCAGAGTCTGAACCACCATGTCCTGCATCAAGTACAACGATCTGTTTGTACATTGCCTTTGGTGAATCATAGCGAACCTTGATATAAGAATCTGTCTGTGTTACTTCGAATCCTTTGATCGTAGCTTTTCGAGGCCTGATATATATCTTTGTATAGCCATTGCTGTAAGCTACAGAATAAGAATAGAAGCTTGAATCACCAACAACACTGCGATGTGACGCATCGGAATAATAAGAAGAATAATTTCCTTTAATGTTTACGATCAGACGATAGTTATTGTAATCGTCAGTTGTTGAGATGTCGCTCTCGGATAAGCCCTCTGGTTTATCAAGTTGTACATAATGTTCTCCATTTGTTGCTGGAAGCGTTGTAACGGAAGAAGATGCCTTATTACTGTTACTTGTTGAGAAAGTACCAGCATAAGAACTACTGCTCCATGAATAAGAATATCCAAGATGTTTTGCACAGAACTCACCAGGAACATAGATGTAATTTTTTTTCTGTTTATAGGAATATACACGGCGTGCAGGTGTTGGAAGTTTCTTTTTCTTTCCATTGACATAAGCATATTTGCTGCCACGTTTCATGGTGATCGTCTTAGAACCTTTTTTTAAAGTGATCTTCCATGTTTTAGAAGAGTAAGAATAAGAAACGCCTAATCCTTTCTGGAATACATAGCTTGCGGAATACATGGTTGTATCACCACGTAAGAAGCCAGGTGCTTTTGTTTTGATCGTCTTACCATTATAGATTGCACCGCGAGCTTTCTTTTTCTGCTTTTTACCAGCAACTTTTAAAGTGTATGTGCGTTTTGTCGTTGCATAGGATGCGGCAGATACATTTGCAGGTATTGCCGTACCAATGACTGAAAATGATAATAGTGTTGTAATAAATAACTTTTGTAATCTCATTGTTTATCTCCCTTTCTCATAGATTAAATCGTAACATATTTGTAATATTAATGCAATAAAAAGACTGTATCTCTTTGGATTTCCTGAGATACAGTCTGATATTATTAAATAAAATTAATTAAAAGAATTACAGAGTGACTGGTAAAGAGCAGATCCGATCGCCTCAGATCTAGCGTCAATTCTTGCAGATTCCGTGCTGTTAGAGATGAATCCCATCTCGGCAAGGGCACTCATCATTTTTGTTCCTCGAAGTACTGCAAGTCCAGGACGGTATACAAGGCTTCGGTCATAAGAAGACCCTTTTGTATACCCCATTCCGCTTAGCGAAGAGGAATGAATGACACTGGCATATGTTTTGTAATCCTTATATAATGTTTCAGTTCCTTTTGCACTGGCAGAGTCTGCAGAATTGATATGTACACTTAAAAAACGGTCAGCATTGACGGTGTTAGCCAGATCATAACGTTCGGTAAGAGTAGGATACCAATCAGAGAGTCTGGTGTAATAAACCTTATACAGCGGATCAGAGTCAAAGTTTGTCTTGATATTCTGAACGATCTTTAAGGTCATGTTCTTTTCGATATAACCGTTTCCAGTTGCGCCGCTGTCTTTTCCACCATGTCCGGCATCAATAACAATGACTCTGTAGAACATATCCTTTGGTGCCGCATACTTGACATAGATATAAGAATCTGTCTGAGTAACAGAGAATCCTTTGATTGTAGATGTTATCAGATTGATATAAGTTTTTCCATTTAGATAAGAAACTTTATAAGTTAAAGAATCTTTGATCGTGCGGTTAGAAGCTGTGTTAAAAAAGTTGCGGTAATCTCCGTCAATGATGATCTGTAACTGCTTATTCCAGTAATCATCGTTGGAACTTATAGAAGACGATGAAAGACCATCAGGTTTTTTGATTCGGATAGAATAATCAGATTCAGATGCTGTGATCTTTGTTGTACTTCCAGAAGGATTGGAGGTCTGAGGCTTTGTATTTGATGGAGTGGAAGGAGCAGGTTTAGCAGTACTGCCCTTTGAGATCACTCCTGATAACAGACGATTGTTCCATGAATAATTTAAGCCTAGTTTTTTGCAACGATATCTCCGGGAACCATGATATAATTTTTCTTTTTGCGATATAACGGATTTTTCGAGGTGCAGATGGAAGGGTGAATTTCTTCCCGTTCAAGGTAGCTGTTCTGCTGTTTAAGTCATCACAAGTTTCTGAGAATTTTCGTTGTAATGTAACTCTTTTTTGGAACTTGAATATGAATATTTTGTTCCAAGAGAAGAACAGTGACCGAAGATCCAGTATGCAGAATACATAGAAGTAGAACCTTCAATATATCCTGGAATTTTTGTACTTATAACCTTATTATTGTATCTGGCATTGATGGCTTTCTTTTTGACTTTTTTCTTAGAATGTATGTACTGAATCTTAAAATATTTCCCTGCAGCTATAGAAGCTGGTGTGTTATTACACTTGATAGAAGAAGTGCAAGAGATAATCCAGTACATAAAATTTGTTTTTTGTTCATATATAATACCCCTCATATTCATTGTCGATTGTTAGTGCCATTATAATATGTTTTGTGTAGTTTTTCAACGAGAACATATTTTCTGTGAGATTAGGTTAGAATGTTGTGAAATTTCTGAAAAGTTGAAAAGAATTCTTTTATAAAATGAAAAATAGTTTCCAATCTGTCTAAGAATGTGGTATTCTAATATATAAGCTCGATTTTTGGGGGAAATTTTCTATATTTTTACAGGAATCGAATTATTTTGAACTATAGGAGCAGATAATGAAATCAGACAATGAATTTCGAAGAGGATTAATTGATGGAATTCCAATCGGACTAGCATATGTGGCTGTTTCGTTTGCATTTGGAATTTCAGGAGCGTCTAAGGGAATTCCTGTATGGGCACTTACTTTGATCTCAGCAACCTGTGTAACTTCTGCAGGACAGTTTGCAGCGGTCATAACAATGACGGCAGGAGGATCTTTGGTGGAATTAGTTTTATCACAGATCATTATTAATTTAAGATATTCGATCATGTCAATTGCGATCGGACAGAAATTAAGTGAGAAGTCGACATTGTGGAATCGGATCTCAATGGCATTTATGGTAACGGATGAGATTTTTGCAGTATCCTGTGCGGGGAGACATGAGATTACGCCTAGATATTTTTATGCTTTGATGTCAATTCCATGGATCAGCTGGACCATTGGAACTCTTTTAGGAGCGACGGCCAATACATTATTACCATTGATCTTAAGGAATGCACTTGGACTTGCAATTTATGGAATGTTGATCGGGATTATCATTCCACCAGCCAGACAAGATAAGCATATAACTATCGTGATCATTCTTTCCATGATCGTTAGTTTATTATTTAAATATATCAAAGCGTTATCTTTTATATCCAGTGGGTTCGTGATCATCATTTGTACCTTGATCGCAGCAACATTTGGAGCAATTTTATTCCCAGTAGAAGAGGAGGAGACTCATGAAGCTTAGCAGATTATTAGTTTATATTGCAGTCACAGCAGTTTCTACATATCTAATACGAGTCATCCCATTGGTTGCAATACAGAAGAAGATAGAGAATAGATTTTTTCGATCATTTTTATACTATGTTCCATATGCAGTACTGGCAGCAATGATCATGCCAGCAGTGTTTTATGCGACAGGAAATTTGATCGCATCGACAATTGGATTTGCAATTGCGATGATTTTTGCATATAATAAAAAAAATATTGTTACAGTTGCATGTGCAAGCTGTATCGGAGCATTTATTGCATTAGTAGTTTTAGGGTAAATTAATCTGCCAATTCATTGACAGACATAAGTAATATCAAGAAGAAATGAGGAAGAAGATATGAATTGTAATTTAGCAGTCATTAAAGGTGACGGGATCGGGCCAGAGATCGTCACAGAAGCAATGAGAGTTTTAGATGCTGTAGGAGAAAAGTATGGACATACATTTTCTTATACACAGATACTGATGGGTGGAGCATCCATTGATGTTCATGGAGAACCATTAACAGAGGAAGCTTTAGAGATTGCTAAGAAGAGTGATGCAGTATTAATGGGTTCGATCGGTGGAAATACAAGTACATCTCCATGGTATAAACTTCCAGCACAGTTAAGACCCGAGGCAGGCTTATTAAAACTTCGTAAATCCCTTGGATTATTTGCTAACATCAGACCAGCATACTTATATGATGAATTAAAGAAAGCATGCCCACTTCGTGATGAAGTGATCGGTGATGGATTTGATATGGTCATCATGAGAGAATTAACAGGTGGTCTTTACTTTGGAGAAAGACATACAGAAGAAATTGATGGTGTAAGAACAGCCATTGATACATATCTTACAATGAAATGAAATCAGAAGAATTGCGATCAAAGCATTTGACATTGCAAGAAAAACGTAAAAAACATGTGATCAGTGTTGATAAGGCAAATGTACTTGATTCTTCCAGATTATGGAGAGCAGTTGTAGAAGAAGTAGCCAAGGACTACGAAGATGTTACATATGAACATATGTTAGTTGATAACTGTGCAATGCAGTTAGTCAATAATCCACGTCAGTTTGATGTGATCTTAACAGAGAATATGTTTGGAGATATTTTATCAGATGAAGCAAGTATGATCACAGGTTCTATTGGAATGTTATCATCCGCAAGTCTTGCAGAAGGTAAGTTTGGATTATATGAACCAAGCCACGGATCAGCTCCAGATATCGCAGGACAGGATATTGCAAACCCAATCGCAACAATTCTTTCCGCAGCTATGATGCTTCGTTATTCATTTGATTTAGATAAAGAAGCAGGTGAGATCGAAAAAGCAGTCAAAGCAGTTTTAGCAGATGGATACAGAACAGTTGACATTATGTCAGATGGAATGAAGAAAGTCGGATGTAAAGAAATGGGACAGCTGATCATTGATCAGATCAAATAAGAATTCGATGCTTACCATAGATAGAATGAGATATATTATACTAGGAGGTTAGTTTTATGAGTAATACATTTACAGAGGGAGAAGCATTTGCACCTCAAAGATCGTTATTTAACGCATTAGGTTTCACAAAAGAAGAGATGAGAAAGCCATTGGTCGGAATCGTAAGTTCGTATAATGAGATCGTGCCAGGGCATATGAATATTGACAAGATCGTAGATGCAGTAAAACTTGGAGTTGCTATGGCAGGTGGAACACCAGTTGTATTCCCAGCGATCGCAGTATGTGATGGAATTGCCATGGGACATGTTGGAATGAAATATTCACTGGTGACAAGAGATCTGATCGCTGATTCTACAGAATGTATGGCATTAGCACATCAGTTTGATGCTTTAGTTATGGTTCCAAACTGCGATAAGAATGTACCAGGACTATTAATGGCCGCTGCACGTGTTAATGTACCCACAGTGTTCGTCAGTGGCGGACCAATGCTTGCCGGACGTGTAAAAGGATGTAAAACAAGCTTATCAAGCATGTTTGAGGCTGTTGGATCTTATGCAGCAGGTAAGATCACAAAAGAAGAATTAGATGAATTTGAAAACAAAACATGTCCTACATGTGGATCATGTTCTGGTATGTACACAGCAAACTCTATGAACTGTTTAACAGAAGTTCTTGGTATGGGATTACAGGGAAATGGAACAATTCCGGCTGTATATTCTGAAAGAATCCGTCTTGCAAAACATGCAGGTATGAAGGTTATGGAATTATTAGAGAAGAATATCCGCCCAAGAGATATCTTAACAGAGAAAGCGTTTGAGAATGCCTTAACAGTTGATATGCACTTGGATGCAGTACAAACAGTATGCTTCATTTACCAGCAATCGCACATGAAGCAGGTGTTGATCTGAATCTTGAGAAGGCAAATGAGATTAGTAAGAGAACTCCAAACTTATGTCATCTTGCACCAGCAGGACATACATATATTGAAGAGTTAAATGAAGCTGGTGGAGTTTATGCTGTTATGAATGAATTAAATAAGAAGAATCTTCTTCATACAGATCTTATTACTGCAACAGGTAAGACAGTAGCAGAGAACATTGAAGGATGCGTAAACAAGAATCCAGAAGTTATTCGTCCGATTGACGATCCATACAGCCAGACTGGTGGAATTGCTGTATTAAAAGGAAATTTAGCACCAGATTCAGGTGTTGTAAAACGTTCTGCAGTTGCTCCTGAGATGCTTAAGATGGAAGGACCAGCCAGAGTCTTTGATTGTGAAGAAGATGCGATCAAGGCGATCAAAGGTGGAGATATTAAACCAGGGGATGTCGTAGTGATCCGCTATGAAGGACCAAAAGGTGGACCAGGTATGAGAGAGATGTTAAATCCTACATCAGCGATCATGGGTATGGGACTTGGATCAAGCGTAGCCCTGATCACAGATGGAAGATTCTCCGGAGCTTCCAGAGGAGCTTGTATCGGACATGTTTCTCCAGAAGCAGCAGTTGGAGGACCGATTGCATTAGTAGAAGAAGGAGATATCATTGCAATTGATATCGATGCCAATACATTAAATGTAAAAGTTTCTGACGAAGAATTAGCAAAAGAGAAAAGAAAACTGGAAGCCTAGAACACCTAAGGTTACAACAGGTTATCTTGCAAGATATGCATCGTTAGTTACATCTGGAAACCGCGGAGCAGTTTTAGAAATCAAACAGTAATTAAGTAAGAAAAGAGGATCAAATGATGAAACAATTGACAGGTGCTCAGATTGTTTTAGAATGTTTGAAAGAGCAAGGCGTGGATACCGTTTTTGGGTATCCAGGCGGAGCGATCTTAAACATTTATGATGAATTATATAAACAGAAAAAAGATTTTACACATATCCTGACATCTCATGAGCAGGGAGCTTCTCATGCAGCAGATGGATATGCAAGATCTACAGGAAAAGTCGGAGTGTGCTTTGCAACCAGTGGACCGGGAGCGACAAATATCGTTACAGGACTTGCAACAGCGAATATGGATTCAGTGCCAGTTGTTGCGATCACATGTAACGTAGGAGTCAGCCTTCTTGGAAAGGACAGCTTCCAGGAAGTTGATATTTCCGGAGTCACAATTCCGATTACAAAGCATAACTTTATTGTAAAGAATATAGAAGAACTTGCAGACACGATCCGAAGAGCGTTTAGAATTGCAAAGACAGGAAGACCAGGGCCTGTTTTGATCGATATTCCAAAAGATGTGACAGCAGCAACGACCCTATATGAAAAATACAAACCAGCGAAGATCATACGTTCCAGTGAATATATCAAAGAAGTAGATATCCAGAATGCGATCAGCATGATCAGAGAAGCAAAACGACCATATATCTTAGTTGGTGGTGGAGCTGTGATCTCTGATGCAGCAGATGAATTAAAAGAATTTGCAGAGAAAGTAGATGCACCAGTATGCGATACCCTCATGGGAAAAGGAGCATTTAATGGTACGGATGAACGCTATAGTGGAATGCTTGGAATGCACGGAACAAAAGCATCAAATCTTGGAGTATCTCACTGTGACCTTCTGATCGCAGTCGGAACAAGATTTAGTGACCGAGTTTTAGGAAATCCAAAAACATTGCAAAGAATGCAAAGATTTTACAGATTGATGTTGATCCAGTCGAGATCAACAAGAATATTTGTGTATCAGCTTCTATCATCGGAGATGTAAAAGCAGTATTAACAGTGATCAATCGCCGTTTAGAAGCCCAGGAACACAAAGAGTGGCTTGATACGGTCAAAGAATATAAAGAAAAATATCCATTAACTTATGATAAAGGACGATTAACATGTCCTGAGATCATGGAAGCGATTTATGATATTACAAAAGGTGAGGCAGTCATTACAACGGAAGTTGGACAGCATCAGATGTGGGCCGCTCAGTTTTATAAATATGATAAACCACGTAAATTCTTGACATCTGGTGGTCTTGGAACAATGGGATACGGCCTTGGAGCCAGCCTTGGAGCCAAAGTTGGTAATCCAGATAAGATCGTAGTAAACATTGCAGGAGATGGATGTTTCCGTATGAATTTAAATGAGCTTGCGACAGCCTCGCGATACAACATTCCAGTGATCGAAGTTATTATCAATAACAGCGTGTTAGGAATGGTAAGACAGTGGCAAGATCTGTTTTATGAAGAAAGATATTCGTATACAACACTTCAGGACAAAGTAGACTTTGTGAAAGTTTCAGAAGGACTTGGGGTGCAAGCTAAGAAGATCACGGATATCGAACAATTCAAAGATGCATTCAAAGAAGCTTTAAATGCAGGAGAACCAGTAGTTCTCGATTGTCATATTGACTTAGATGACAAAGTATGGCCGATGGTTAATCCAGGAGGTTCTATTGAAGATGCATTTGATAAATCGGATCTTGAGGCGCAGGCAAGGTAATTTTTAATTTATTTTCATATAAAGGAGAAAAAAGAAATGGCAAGAGTATACAACTTTTCAGCTGGACCGGCAGTACTTCCGGAAGAAGTGTTAAAAGAAGCAGCAGAGGAAATGCTTGATTACAGAGGATGTGGAATGTCCGTTATGGAGATGAGCCACAGATCCAAGATGTTTGATGATATCATCAAAACTGCAGAAGCAGACTTAAGAGAATTAATGAACATCCCTGATAATTACAAAGTATTATTCCTTCAGGGTGGAGCATCCCAGCAGTTTTCAGCGATCCCTATGAATCTGATGAAGAACAAAGTTGCAGACTTCATCATCACAGGACAGTGGGCAAAGAAAGCATACCAGGAAGCTTCCAGATATGGAAAAGCAAACATTTTAGCTTCATCAGAAGATAAAACATATACATATATTCCAGATTGTTCTGACCTTCCTGTATCAGAAGATGCAGATTATGTATATGTATGCTATAACAACACGATCTATGGAACAAAATATCAGCAGATTCCAAATACAAAAGGTAAAATCCTTGTTGCAGATATGTCTTCTTGCATTTTATCTGAGCCAGTTAATGTAGAAGACTTTGGAGTGATCTATTTTGGAGTACAGAAAAACGTTGGACCAGCAGGAGTTGTAGTTGTATCGTACGTGAAGATCTGATCACAGATGATGTGTTAGAAGGAACACCAACCATGTTAAAATGGAAAACACAGGCAGATGCAGATTCACTGTATAACACACCTCCATGCTACGGAATCTATATCTGTGGAAAAGTCTTCAAATGGTTAAAGGACCAGGGTGGACTTACTGCAATGAAGAAACGTAACGAAGAAAAAGCAAAGATCTTATATGATTTCTTAGACCAGAGTGAAATGTTTAAAGGAACAGTTGTGAAAGAAGACCGATCTTTAATGAACGTTCCATTTGTAACAGGAGACAAAGATCTGGATGCCAAATTCGTAGCTGAAGCAAAAGAAGCAGGATTTGAGAACCTAAAAGGACATCGTACAGTTGGTGGAATGCGTGCAAGTATTTATAACGCAATGCCAAAAGAAGGTGTTGAGAAATTAGTAGCATTTATGAAGAAGTTTGAAGAAGAGAACAAATAAGGAGGAGCCATGTATACAGTAAAACTGCTTAAACCCGATCGCAAGTAAAGGACTAGATTTATTTACAGAAGATTTTAAAGTGATCGATGACTTAGATAAAGCAGATGCAGTTTTAGTAAGAAGTGCAGCTATGCACGATCTTGCAGTTCCAGAAAGCCTTCTTGCAGTTGCAAGAGCTGGAGCAGGAGTTAACAATATTCCATTAGATGAATATGCGAAGAAGGGAATCGTAGCATTCAACACACCAGGAGCGAATGCTAATGGTGTAAAAGAACTTGTTGTTGCAGGACTTTTACTTGCATCTCGTGATATCATCGGTGGATATAACTGGGTTAAGGAAAATGCATCCGAAGAGAACCTTGCAAAACTTGTTGAGAAACAGAAAAAACAGTATGCAGGTAACGAATTAAAAGGAAAAAGTATCGGAGTTATCGGACTTGGAGCAATCGGTGTTTTAGTAGCAAATATCTGCAATCGTCTTGGAATGAAAGTTTATGGATATGATCCATACGTATCCGTACGTTCTGCATGGAGCTTATCAAGAATGGTAAAACATATCGCTTCCATTGACGAATTATTTGAGACATGTGATTATATTACAATTCACGTTCCATACATGGATTCTACAAAAGGAATGATCAACAAAGAAGCTATCGATAAGATGAAAGACGGAGTTACATTATTAAACTTCGCCAGAGGAGAACTTGTTGATAATCAGGCAGTGATCGAAGGATTAGCATCAGGAAAAGTAAAACATTATGTAACAGATTTCCCAAGTGCAGAAATCGCTGGAGTAGATAAAGTGATCACAATTCCACACTTAGGAGCATCTACAGAAGAATCAGAAGAAAACTGTGCAGAGATGGCAGTGGATCAGTTGATGAATTATTTAGAGAATGGTAATATTGTCAATTCAGTAAACTATCCAAACTGTGATCTTGGAGAAGCAAGTGGAGCAGCTCGTATTACAGTACATCATAAGAATCTTCCAAATATGATCGGTCAGTTAACAGCGATCTTGGCAGCAGATGGACATAACATTTCCAATATGTTGAATAAATCCAAAGGTGAATGGGCTTATTCTATGTTTGACATGGAAAAGAAAGCACCAACAGAAGAGACAATCAAGAAAATGGAACAGATCGACGGAGTCGTTCGTGTTCGTGTACTATAGGAGAGAAAAAATGAGTGAAAAATTAAGAGTTGGTATTTTAGGTGCAACTGGAATGGTTGGACAGCGTTTTATTTCATTACTTGAGAATCATCCATGGTTTGAAGTTACAACATTAGCAGCAAGCCCTCGTTCTGCTGGAAAGACATATGAAGAAGCAGTTGGTGGACGTTGGAAAATGGATACTCCAATGCCAGAAGCAGTAAAATCTATGATCGTAAAAAACGTCAATGAAGTAGAAGAAGTTGCTTCTCACGTAGATTTTGTATTTAGTGCAGTAGATATGTCTAAAGACGAGATCAAAAAGATCGAAGAAGACTATGCAAAAACAGAAACACCAGTTGTATCTAACAACAGTCTCATCGCTGGACACCAGATGTACCAATGGTAGTACCGGAGATCAACCCAGAACACTTCGAAGTGATCGAAAGCCAGAAGAAACGTTTAGGAACAACAAAAGGTTTCATAGCAGTAAAACCTAACTGCTCTATCCAGAGTTATGCACCAGTTTTAACAGCATGGAAAGAATTTGAACCATATGAAGTTGTTGCTACAACATATCAGGCAATTTCTGGAGCAGGAAAAACTTTCAAAGATTGGCCAGAGATGGAAGGAAACATCATTCCATACATCGGTGGAGAAGAAGAAAAGAGCGAACAGGAGCCTCTTCGTTTATGGGGACATATTGAAGACGGTGTGATCGTGAAAGCTGAAACACCAGTGATCACAACACAGTGTATCCGTGTACCAGTATTAAACGGACATACAGCAGCAGTCTTCGTTAAATTCAAGAAGAAACCAACAAAAGAACAGTTGATCGAGAAATTAGTAAACTTCAGCGGACTTCCACAGGAATTAGAACTTCCAAGTGCTCCAAAACAGATGATCCAGTACTTAGAAGAAGATAACCGCCCACAGGTAAGAGAAGATGTTGATTACGAAAATGGAATGGGAATCTCTGTTGGACGTTTAAGAGAAGACACTGTATATGATTACAAATTTGTAGGACTTTCTCATAACACAGTTCGTGGAGCAGCAGGTGGAGCTGTTTTATGTGCTGAGACATTAAAGGCAAAAGGATATATTACAAAAAAATAAGTATTGTAATGAATAGATAAACTTGCTATGATAAGAAACACGTAGAAATACGTGTTTCTTTTATGTTAAGCATATGTGTAAAATGAATACCAAAGAAACACAAGAAAAAAGAGGAGAGTTTATGTTAGCACAAATACAAGCGATGTTCGCAGTAGTGGACTTGGGTAAGATTAACTGGAATCAGTTTTTAGAAAAATATCTGGAAATTGCAATGAGTATCATAGGAAAAGTCATAGTATCATTTTTGATCATTGCAATTGGATTTAAATTGATCAAGATCTTAATTAAATTGTTAAAAACAACCCTTGAGAAGGCAGAGATCGATTATGGAGTTATCTCATTTTCCTGCTCCTTCATAAGGATTGGATTGCGTTGTATTGTAATCTTTATGGCAGTTGCACATATGGGGGTAGAGGTAAGCTCCTTTATCGCATTATTAGGATCTGCAGGTGTAGCAGTAGGTTTAGCATTACAAGGAACACTTTCTAATGTAGCAGGTGGAGTTTTACTATTAATCCTGAAACCATTTCAGGTAGGAGATTACATCGTATTAACAGGAACCGACTGCGAAGGAGAAGTTGCAGCGATGGATATTTTTTATACAAAGCTTAAGACAATTGATAACCGAGTGATCGTCATCCCTAACGGAACATTAAGCAATTCAAATCTGATCAACAACACAAAACAGGAACGAAGACTGATCGATATTGAAGTTGGGATCTCTTATGATGCAGATATTAAAGAAGTCAAAAGAATTCTTACAGACATAGCAAAAAATGAAAAAAGAATTCTTGATCAGGATGGAGTTAATATCTTTGTGAGCAGTTTAGCAGACAGCTCTGTCATGATGGGGATCAGGTGCTGGGTTCCAACATCTGATTATGTAGCGACCAAATGGGCGTTAAATGAAGAGATTAAGATTCGATTTGATGAGGAAGGAATCGAGATACCATATCAGAAATTGGATGTTTGTATTAAAAATGAAGTGTAATAATGTTCCGTGCGCAGCGAGAACAGAACTTAGTAAATTTATCAATGCTTATAAAAGTGCCAGTAGCAGGCACTCCAGTAGAAGTGATCCGTCAATACATTGAAACCCAGGGAGAGAAAAAGTATTGAACATAGCATATCGTTTCCGGATCTATCCGACCGAAGAACAGAAGATACTTCTTGGCAAAACATTTGGCTGTTGTCGTTTTCTGTACAATCAGATGCTTGATGATAAGATTCGAGAGTATGAAAAGACAAAGAAAATGTTAAAAAACACACCGGCCATGTATAAAAGGGAATATCCATTTCTGAAAGAAGTAGATTCGCTGGCACTGGCAAATGTCCAGCTTCATCTGGAAAAGGCATATAAGAATTTTTTCGGGATCCCAAGACTGGATTTCCAAGATTCAAGTCAAAACATCATTCTAGAAACAGCTATACAACGAATGTGGTCAATGGAAATATCCTGGTGGAAAGTAAGAAGATCCGACTTCCGAAATTAAAATGGATCGCCATGAAAAAACACAGGGAGCCAGCAGAAGGACTTCGGTTGAAATCAGTGACTGTCAGTATGGAACCATCCGGAAAATACTTTGCAAGTCTGCTGTATGAAGGATACAGTTGTGAAAACCAAGCAGCTGTATCAGACTATAGTACTGCAAAGATACTTGGAATAGATTATGCAATGCAGGGGATGGCAGTGTTTTCAGAAAAGATCGAGACGGAAGAAGCAGATTTTTTCAGAAAAAATGAAAAAAGACTGGCGAGGGAGCAGCGAAAGTTGTCAAGATGCGTACGAGGAAGCCATAACTATGAACTGCAGAAAAAGAAAGTTGCCAGATGTCATGAAAAGATACGAAACCAGAGAAGAGATCATCTGCACAAACTCAGCCGGAAGATCGCAGACAGTTATGATGCAGTTGCGGTGGAAGATATCGATATGAAAGCGATGGGTCAGTGTCTGCACTTCGGAAAAAGCGTACAGGATAATGGATATGGACTGTTCAGGAAAATGTTAGACTATAAACTGGCGTGGCAGGGAAAGAAAATGGTAAAGGTAGACCGTTTCTTTCCATCCAGTAAAAAATGCTGTAAATGTGGAAGGATAAAGAAAGAGCTAAAATTATCTGAAAGAGTCTATCACTGTGAGTGTGGAAATGAGATGGACAGAGATCATAATGCAGCAATCAACATCCGTGAAGAGGCAAGAAGGATGTTGACAGCATAAACTGTCCGTATCCGGACAATTGGATAATAAGAAAACATGCCCGTGTCTGGGCAAAAGAATCGCGGGGCACGCGAGGATAGATTGTAGATACTTGGCTCAGTAGAGCCATTGAGCAAGAAGCCCCCACTTCAAAATCATGGATTTAAGTGGTGGGAGCATGTCACATACAGTAAAGAGTATTTTTGAAGCAGCAAGTGAATTAAAAGCACCGGTTATCATTGATGGTGCTGGAATTCATCAGATTGAAGAAATATCAGATGCTGTTCATTTTTATGAAAAGAAATTTCCAGAAGTAACAGCAGCATTAAATTTAGACCATGGAGGACCATTTGAAGAGATCATTCAGGCAATCCGCTGTGGATATACATCTGTCATGGTAGACCGTTCTACATTGACATTTGAAGAGAATGCCAGAGAAGTTGCAGAAATCGTAAAGATTGCTCATGCAGTTGGAGTTTCTGTAGAAGCAGAACTTGGACATGTTGGACAGGGATTTGAATACGAACAGACCAGAGATTCCGGTCTTATAAGGAAAGAAGAAGCGATTGATTTTGTAAAACAGACAAATGTAGATGCGTTAGCAGTATCTGTTGGAACTTCTCACGGAACTTACCATGGAACTCCAAAACTGGAATTTGAACTATTAGCAGACTTGCATCAGATGGTCGAAGTGCCATTAGTTCTTCATGGAGGATCAGGAACAGGAGATGATAACCTGAAGAAAGCAGTGCAGACAGGAATTCAGAAAGTTAATTTGTGCACAGACTTAAGTAATGCAGGGTTAGAAACATTAAAAGGATACTTACAGATTGACTATGATCATATGAAGAAAGATGGGAGTCTTGGAGAATTTGGAAATAAAACAGCGAATATGTTTGATCTTTCTAATGAGATGAGGATAGGATACAAAGAAGCATTAAAACATTACATCACACTATTCGGCAGTGTAAACAAAGCATAGCAATGGAGTAGTCTAGGTACGGTACATCAATATATGAAAAATAAAGATAAGAAGGATGAATTTTGAAAGGAAGTGCAGTGTCATGGGAAGGAAAATGAGGTTTGGGTGTTTGGTAAAAAAGGGTGTTGCAGAGGTCAGAGAACGTGATCTTCCAGAAGTAGGGCCATATGATGTATTACTTCATATGAAAGTATGTAATATCTGCACGACAGATTATGGACAGTGGTTAGGATTACGAGAACATCAGGGATATCCTATGGCAGGAGGACATGAAGCAGCAGGGATCGTTGAACAGGTTGGAGAAAAAGTAACAGATCTCAAAGTAGGAGATATGGTAGCAACTGGATATGAAGGATGCGGACATTGTCCTGCTTGTCGTGAAGGACATATCGATCAGTGTGAAGAAATTCGCAATGATACAGAAGATGGATATAAATGGGGATTCTTTGGCTTTTCAAATTATTGTGTAAAGAATTCAAGTGGAGTTTATAAAGTGGCGAATGACCTAAATCCATCGGAAGCAGGATTTATGGAACCACTTGCAACAGTCATTCATGGAGCAAAGAAATTAAGATTAAAGCCATTTGAAACAGTTGTAGTCATTGGTGCAGGAACTATGGGATTAATTAACGCCCAGACAGCGAAAGCTTACGGATGTCGTGTGATCGTATCAGAGATGATTCCTAAGAAGATTGAGACAGCCAAAGCGATGGGATTTGAAGTGATAGACTGTAATGAAAGTGATCCTGTAGAAAAGGTAAAAGAGTTAACGGAAGGAATTGGAGCAGATGCTGTGATCGTAGCTGTTGGAGCAACCAGTGCCAACAGTCAGGGACTTGAGATGTTAAAACAAAATGATGGAAGAATGTTATTATTTGCGGCAGGATATCCAGTTCCAGAGTTGAAAGTTGACTCAAATATGTTACACTATAGAAAGATGGAACTGATCGGGACATTCGGGGCAGATCATGAAGACTTCAAAGAAGCTGCCCAAGCATTAAGTACCAAGGTTGTGGATGTGTCTAAATTGGTAGAAGAGAAGAAATTTCCACTAAGCAGACTGCAGGAAGCTTATGAAGAGGCAAGCAAACCTGGAATGTACAGGGTCAGTGTCATGTTAGACGAAGAATAAATGAAACACTAAAAACAGGAGGTAGCCATGAACAATTTTACGTATTCTATTCCAACAAAGATTCATTTTGGAAAAGGACAGATTTCTCATCTTAGTGAACTTTCAGAGAGCGGTAACAAAGTTTTACTATGCTATGGCGGTGGAAGTATCAAAAAAGCAGGAATTTATGACGAAGCAGTCAAGATTTTAAAAGAAGAAGATATGGAAATCTTCGAATTATCAGGAATCGCGCCAAATCCAAAGATTGAATCTGTTAGAGAAGGTGTAAAACTTTGTAAAGAAAACAGCATCGATATGGTACTTGCTATTGGAGGAGGATCTGTCATTGACTGTGCAAAGGTTGTAGCGGCAGGAGCTTGCTATGATGGGGATCCATGGGATCTGGTTATTACACCAAGATGGATCAAGAAAGCATTGCCAATTTACAGTGTCCTGACATTATCAGCCACAGGATCAGAGATGGATAAATTTGCGGTTATCTCCGATATGTCAAAGAATGAAAATGGGGAACTGCAAGTGATCATATGAAACCAAAGATGTCAATCCTTGATCCGGAATATACCTATTCTGTATCAAAAAACAGACAGCGGCTGGAACAGCAGATATCATCAGTCATATTTGCGAGAATTACTTTACCAATGTGAAGAATGCAGACGTTCAAGCAAGATTTGCGGAAGGACTGTTAAAGAACTGTTTTAAATATGGTCCTGTTGCTTTAGAAGAACCAGACAATTATGATGCAAGAGCTAATCTGATGTGGACAGCAAGTATGGCAATTAACGGAATGATTCAATATGGAGCTGAAGTCGCATGGTGTGTACATCCAATGGAACATGAATTAAGCGCATTCTATGATATCACACATGGAGAAGGATTAGCGATCTTAACACCTCACTGGATGGAATTTGCATTGAATGATGATACAGCATATAAATTTGCAGACTATGCAAGAAATGTCTGGGATGTTGTAAATGACGATGACATGGCAGCAGCCAAAGAAGGAATTGCATATACGAGAGAGTACTTTAAGAAGATGGGACTTCCACAGACGTTAACAGATGTTGGAATTGATAAAGAATATTTTGACATTATGGCACAGAAAGCGGCCGATGGATGCAAGGGATCTTTTGTACCATTGAGTAAAGAAGATATTGTAAGTATTTACGAAGCAGCTCTATAATAATGTAGAAAGTAAGCAGCATGGCAGCAAAGAAAGCAGTTATGCTGCTTTTTACATAAAAAACAATAAAATTTTATTAAATATTTTAAATGCGAAATAAAATTTTATATAATTTTATT
>ENA-OQIC01000386-OQIC01000386.1-human-gut-metagenome-genome-assembly--contig:-NODE-386-length-19976-cov-2.118595_pt1 | contig 19976 bp, 30 predicted proteins | sample MGYA00242572_ERZ504736 | MGnify/ENA primary metagenome ERZ504736 (study PRJEB26092, sample SAMD00036201) | human gut metagenome | host: Homo sapiens | study: EMG produced TPA metagenomics assembly of...
AATAATTTCAAGGGTTTATGATATACAAAATCCTTTAAATTTAAATGTAAGGGAGAGGATATTTCTCATGTCGATAGTAGAGAGTCGAATTATATTGTGCACCGGCGGGGCACGCAGCGGTAAAAGTGAATTTGCGGAGCGACTCGTTTTATCCTTGCCCGGTCAAAAAGGCTACGTTGCAACGGGTCAGATTTTTGACGATGAAATGGAAGATCGCGTCAGAAAACATAAAGCACGGCGCGGTAATATATGGCATAATTTTGAGATTCCTTATGACATAACCGCTTCATGGTCAAAGATTTTAGACAGCTGCGACGTTATTCTTATTGATTGTTTGACTATGTATGCCACTAATGCTATGCTAAAAAAAGAGCCTCAAAATCAAGCTGAGTGCAATGAGTTGGCAGATTCATTAGTAGCTGAGTTCAAAGAACTCATAGATGCAACGCATAAAGCCGATAAAACAGTAGTTTTTGTAACGAATGAATTGGGTCTCGGAATTGTTCCGGAAAACAGAATGGCTCGATTCTTCCGTGATATTGCAGGCTTATTAAATCAAACTGTGGCCCAAGCGGCCGATGAAGTATATTTAACAATCAGTGGCATTACCACAGAGCTAAAGGCTAAGGAGGTTCATATATAATGGCAAAAAACTCATGTTCCAAGGAACCAGCTCAAATGTAGGTAAAAGTATTTTAACGACGGCGCTTTGCCGTATTTTTTATCGTCGCGGCTTAAAAACAGTACCGTTCAAAGCCCAGAATATGGCTTTAAATTCCTATGTAACACGCTGGGGCGATGAAATCGGCCGGGCTCAAGTGCACAGGCGGAAGCCGCCGGCATTGACCCGATAGTACAGATGAATCCCGTATTGTTAAAACCTACAGGCAACCAGTCCTCCCAAGTGGTTCTCATGGGGAAACCGGTTGGTGTATACAGTGCCAAAGAATACCACACCCATTACTCCTTAACAGCTCTCGATAAAGTAAAAGAAAGTTTGGACTTTTTAGATAAAAATTTTGACATGATTGTCATCGAAGGTGCCGGCAGCCCTGCGGAAGTTAATTTAAAGGCTAACGATATCGTAAACATGCGCGTAGCTAAAATGACAAATTGTCCGGTTATGCTCATAGCCGATATTGACCGTGGTGGTGCTATTGCGTCCATCGTGGGAACTTTAGAACTATTGGAACCGGAAGAACGGGATTTGGTAAAGGGCATTGTAATTAACAAGTTCCGCGGTGACATTAATTTATTAAAACCGGCTCTTGATTTTATCGAAGAACGTACGGGTCGCAAGGTAGTGGGGTAATTCCGGCCATTGACAATTTGGATATTGACGAAGAGGACTCCGTAGCCCTTGAAAGCAAACACACCACCATTAACCGTGAAATTACCATTGCGGTTATGCAAACACCTAAAATTTCCAATTTTACCGATTTTGATGCGTTAGCTTATGAGCCGGATGTAGCAGTACGCTTTGTAAAACCCGGTGACGCTATCGGCGAACCGGATATGGTCATTTTACCGGGTTCCAAAAACACCATGGCCGATTTAAAATATCTCGAAGATCGAGGCTATGCCGAAGATATTAAAGCTCTTGCCAAAAAGGGCGTACCTGTATTCGGTGTGTGCGGCGGCTATCAAATGCTCGGCGAAAAACTCCATGATCCGGACGGTGTGGAAGGAGATATTCCGGAACTTAACGGCCTTGGTTTATTACCGACGGAAACAACTATGACGGGCACGAAGATGACCCATCAAGTTTCGTTTAACACTACTAAATTGCCATTCCTGGGCATCGATTATAGCGGTGAAAATTTACGCGGCTATGAAATTCATATGGGGGACACCCACGGTGTGGGTACTGTGGCTGATTGTTTTGCCATAACGTCTCGCAGCGAAAAACCGGTAGCTGTGATGGATGGTTTCGTCAATGAATCAGGTCTTGTTATGGGGACCTACATTCACGGCATTTTGGATAATGACAGCTTACGTCGTCAAATCTTGAACGCCTTACGGAAGCGTAAAGGGCTCGAACCGCTGGCCGAAGTGTTCCATTACTTTGAACATAAAGATGCGGCTTATAATCGCTTAGCTGATATTGTGGAAAACATCTTGATATGGATATTATCGACAAATTATTAGAGGAACAGGCATAATGGACTGGTTTCTACATAATGCATATTATTTCATTCCTTTGTGGGCCTTTTTACTGGATTGTATTGTGGGCGACCCAAGAAGCCGATTCCATCCGGTGGTTCTCATTGGTGATGTTATTTCTTTCTATGAAAAATTTCTCTACGGCGAGCGTGACAGTAACGGCAAAAAGTTGTTATACGGCGGTTTAACTGTACTTTTAACATTATTGACCGTTACTGTTATAGGCTTTCTGCTGATTTTAATTGCCGGCACAATCAATCCGTGGGTTGGCTATGCATGGAGGCCATAATCGTTTATATTACGATTAGTCCGCGCTCATTGGCGGAAGCAGGGCTTGAATTGGCTCAACTATTGCGCAAAGGGGATCTGCAGGAGGCCCGTCGCAAGGTAGGCTGGATTGTAGGGCGTGATACAACCGAGCTTGATGAAAGTGAAATTACTCGTGCTACTATTGAAACGGTGGCGGAAAATACGGTGGATGGCATTATTTCGCCTTTATTGTTCTTTGCTGTTTTCGGCCCTTTAGGTGCCTTATTTTATCGAACAGCCAACACGATGGACTCTATGTTGGGGTATAAGAATGATAAATATATGTACTTCGGCCGTATAGCGGCACGTTTTGACGATGTTTTAAATTGGCTGCCTGCTCGTATAACTTTTCTCTTATATACGTTAACTGCCTTTATTTTACGTCATGATTGGCGTAACGCGTGGCGCATCGGTTTACGTGATGCCAAGAAGCATCCGAGTCCAAATGGGGGCTATGCGGAAGCGCCGGTAGCCGGGGCACTTCATATTCGTCTCGGTGGTTATAATAAATACGGCGACACCATGACATTCCGTGCCTATATGGGGGACCCGGACATGAAAATGCGAGGTGTTCATATTCAAAAAGCGATTGGCATGATGTATGTTTGTTCTTTACTAGGCGTTGTTATCAGTGCCGTATTAACTAGGATTTTGGTGATATTATGAAGTCATTTTTTATTGGCTTACAGTTTTTAACACGTTTAAAATTGGTCAATCAGACGGAATGGGATATTCACGACTTTGGTAAAAGCGTCGTAACTTTTCCGCTGGTAGGCCTTGTTATCGGTGCCTTCATGGCTCTTATTTATTGGCTGTTGGTACCATATATACCGATTACATTATTAGCTTTATTATTGGTTGTGTTCGAGTTCCTTTTTACCGGCGGCTTACATGCGGACGGGTTCATGGACACCTGTGACGGCCTTTTTTCAGGCCGCGATCGTGAACGTAAGTTGGAAATTATGAAAGACAGTCGTGTCGGCTCAAATGGGGTCGTTGGCTTTGTTTTTCTTACCTTATTGAAATGGCAATTAATTGCCCATGTCAATCCAACCATACTTTTACAATTTTTATTCTTTATGCCGATTATCAGTCGCTATTCCTTAGTGCTAAGTATTCGACTCTTTCACTATGCTCGTCCGAGATGGGGAAGGCTTTTGCCGTATATTCACCAAAACAAACCCTTCTTTGGACAACGCTTATTACCTTATTACCGGCTATATATTTCCATTGGCTCTACGCATCTTCCTCGGTTTAGGAATCTTAATCAATTTAGTTTTAAATTCTTATATTTCAAAACACCTTGGTGGCGTAACCGGCGATACGTACGGTTTTGTCATTGAGTCATCGGAATTAATATTGGTATTGGCCGCTGTGGCTGTTGGTATTACTTTATAGTTGTCATTTATAAGTAATATATCCGGTATCAAAGAATTCTTTGCATTGTAACAAGGTCTCAAACAAAACTTTTACAATGTATTTACATTGATTTGTGTTATTTTGTGTATATTAGTATGGAGGAACGACAGGTGTCATATTATGTACGAGCACCAGGGACATGCGGTGAGTTTTTGCAAGGGTCCATTGATGGTCAACCGTTTTTGGTTACCTGTCCTATTAATCGCTATTCCTATGCGTTAAGCGGTGTAAAGCAACCGCTTAGACCTTATTATTGTTCGCTGCAACCGAAAGCAGCTTTAGCGGCCCAAAAGTTATCAATTCTTTGGTAGCTGAAGGCACGCTGCCAAATAGCCCGGCTGTACAGCGCGCTTGGCGTAGTCCTGTTTATGTGCGTTCCGATATTGCCCAGGGAAAGGGTATGGCATCCAGCAGTGCCGATATTAGCGTAGCCGCCATGGCTACGGCTTTGGCTTACGGACGAGCGCTAACCTTGGAAGAACTAAAAGAGATTTCTTTAAGCATCGAGCCCAGTGATGCTTCTTTTTATCCCGGGGTAGTTCAGTTTGACTATATCAAGGGAAAAATAACCGAGCCCCTTGGCAAGTGTCCGCCTATGAAAATCATGATTTTGACGAAGGCGGCGAAATTGATACAGTCAGTTTCAATGCGCAGCACGGGCTTCATGACCTGATTGCCGAAAAAGAACCGTACATCAAAGAATCATTGGCTCTTTTTAAAGAAGGGATTGCCACCCATAATGTATCTTTAATCGGCCAGGCCGCCACCTTAAGTGCGTTTGCTAATCAGCGTATTTTACATAAACCATTATTGTATGCGTTGCATGAAATCGGTAATCATTTTAACAGTGTAGGCACGATTATTGCCCATAGCGGCACAATTATGGGACTTTTATTCCCCACCGACGGGGCACCGCTGGCTGATTGTCGCGCCGCTGTCCATCAGGAATTACCGGATTTATTATATTTAGATACCGTCGAAACAACCAACGAAGGTATCACCTTTATGAAGCGTTAGGAGGTGCTCAGCCATGAAAAATACCCACGGTGGTAACATCTATAAAGTGGCGGCTGCTCATAACGTAGCACCACAGGATATTACTGATTTTAGCGCTAATATTAATCCTTTAGGCATGAGCCCAAAGGGCAAGCCGCTTTGACGGCTCACTTAAATGAAATCATTCACTATCCGGATCCGGAATACACAGAATTTCGCCGGACAGTAAGTCAGGTTATGGATGTACCTGATGAGAACATTCTGGTGGGGAATGGAGCGGCCGAATTATTGTATGCCCTCATGACCCTACCCGGTATCGAGGAAGTATTGGTACCGGCACCGGGCTTTTCCGAATATGCCTTAGCGCACAGGCTCAAGGTCTTTCGGTCTTAGCCTATTCTATGATTCCGATGGCCGCCGATGGTGAAGTAGAATCGGTAAATGAATCCCATCATTTATTTGGGAGTACTACACCGCATCAACCGATTACCCATTTTGCCGTTCCTTATGAAGATTTAAAAGCCCATCTCAAACGCTGTGCAGAAGAACAAGTGCGAACAATAATCTGTCTCGGTAACCCGAACAATCCGGACGGCAGTTTGCAAACGCTGACGGAAGTATTCGAAATGGCTGCGTTAGCCCAAGCATCAAACAGCTTACTGCTTATTGATGAATCATTTATTGAGTTCACCAATGAATCTCATAGCCTCCGGCCTTATTTGGCGGAATATCCGGCCATTGTTATATTGCATTCACTGACCAAATTCTATGCAATTCCGGGTTTACGCTTAGGCTTATTATTGGGGGACACGAATATATTAAAGAGTATTGCCGTTCATGTACCGACGTGGTCGGTTAATCATTTGGCCCAACAATATGGGATAGAAGCCCTTCAAGACGAAGTGTATCGTCAAAAAACGCGGGCCGTCGTGGCACGTGAAAAAGAGTGGCTCTATGGCGCCATTAATGCATTCGACTTTATAACAGCTTTACCGCCGACGGTTAACTTTATGCTTTTACATTGGCAACCGCAACATCCGAGTCTTGCCGATTTTATGGAATTTTTAGAAAATAAACAGCTTCTGATTCGCAGTTGCGAAGCCTATGACGGGCTTGGGCAAGGGTGGTTTCGGATTGCTGTTAAAGATAGAAACCGTAATGAATTATTGATTTCATATGTAAAGGAGTTCGCCTATGCACACAATTTACTTAGTTCGCCACGGCCAGACGGAATGGAATAGCAGTGGTTTTTATCAGGGATTTACGAATGTTCAACTCAATCAGACGGGCATTATTCAAGCTGAAGCGGTGGCCAAGGAATTAACATCCGTACATTTTGACTCCATTATTGCCAGTGACTTAGATCGTGCCCGTATTACAGCGGAAACAATTTTAGGAAATCGTCAAATTCCGTTTAAAACCGATGAACGGTTGCGTGAAATTAATTTTGGCGACTGGGAAGGCCTCACCTATGACCAGATTGAAGCTAAATGGCCTCATTCCATTTACACCATGTATCGCAGTCCCGATAAAGTTAAAATTTCAAACGGGGAATCTTTCCAAGAAGTGCAGGAGCGCGCTTGGCAAGCCTTGACCGATGAAATGACAGCTATCGGTGAAGATAAAACCATTCTTATTGTGGCTCACGGCGGTACCAATCGTACCTTGATTTGTAAAATGCTCAGCTTACCGCTTCATTTTGCTTGGAATTTCAGCCAAGGTAATACGGCCATCAGCCGTGTGGAATTCTACGGCCTGACAGAAGATGATCATAATACTTTGAGTCTTTTGAACTACACGAAACATTTGGAAACGATTCAGTTATAATAGTTCGGATTATATTATGAGATTACGTTTAGATAAATTTTTAGCCAATAAAGCTTTGGGCAGCCGTAAAGAAGTCCATGCACTCATAAAGCAGGGACTTGTTACGGTGGATGGTGTAGTGGCTAAGAAAAAAGATATGCCCATTGATATTCCGGAACAAACGATTGCGGTAAATGGTGAAATCATCGACAGCCGCCAGATTTATTATGTAAAGTTTAATAAACCGGCCGGTTATGTATGTGCCATGGAGGATGCTCGTCATCCCACGGTTATGGATATTTTGCCGCCCGAGTTTCGCACTATGGGCGTAGGCCCGGTGGGACGCCTCGATAAAGATACGGAAGGCCTTTTATTACTGTCCAATGACGGCGCCTGGGCCCACCGCATTATCAACGGCAAAAAACATGTGCCCAAACGGTATTATTTTGAATATAGCGGTACCCTTAGCGCAGAAGGCTTAGAACGCATTCGCACCGGTATCGTCCTAGGTGACGGTACGGAATGTAAACCGGCTGAAATCATCTTAACCGGTGCAGTGGCCGAAAAATCAGAAGATACGGGCGTCGGTGATGCCGTTTTACTTAAGAGTGCCGAAATTATAATCGAAGAAGGTAAATATCATCAGGTTAAACGCATGATAGGGGCGGCCGGCGGTGAAATCACCTATTTAAAGCGCCTCACAGTGGGACATCTTGATTTAACAGACATCCCGACCCCCGGTGATTTTATGTATCTTGAAGCGTCAGACTACGAAAAACTATAGTCAAAACGCTCATTTTGTGGTATCATGAAATGAAAAATTTATAGCAAGGGAGTCTTATCATGAACGGCTTATTACGCTACAGGATTATTTGACTGCGCACCAGTATGATGGCATACTCTTGCTTAGCCAGACCAATCTGAGATATTTTGCCGGTTTTACAGGGACTACAGCCATAGGCTTTGTAACACCGAATACAGCGTTTATAGTAACTGACAGTCGTTATACGGAACAAGCAGAGAACCAATGTGAAGGGTATGAAGTCATCCAATACACCGGTTCTAATTGGGAAACTATAGCGGATATTGTCAAAAATCATAATATTACATTATCTGTCTGTGCGTTCGAAGGCAATTATGTGCCGGTTGACACGTATATGACATTTTCCGATATTTTGGTAGGCAGTAAGTTTAAATCCGTTGATTTAACACCTTTACGGGCTGTTAAACGGCCGGATGAACTTACGCTTATGAAAGAAGCTGCCCGCATTGCCGATGAAGCGTTTGCCGCTTTGTTACCGCAATTAAAACCGGGTATGACGGAACGGGAAGCATGCGTCACTTTAGAAATTGAAATGTTAAAACGCGGCTCTGAAGAACCGTCTTTCGATACCATCGTGGCCTCCGGGCATCGCTCCAGTATGCCACACGGTGTAGCGTCTGATAAAGTCATTGAAACCGGTGATTTTGTTACCTTTGACTTTGGCGCCGTATACCAAGGGTATCATTCGGATATGACCCGCACCATTGTGATGGGGCACGCATCCGATTTACAACGCAAGCTCTATAAGTTGTGCTTGATGCGCAGCTGAAGGGCCTAGCCGCTGTAAAAGCCGGTACTACAGGTAAAATTGTAGACGCCGCTTGCCGCGACAGTATTGCGGCCGACGGTTATGGTGATTATTTCAATCACGGCACCGGTCACGGTGTAGGGCTCGATATTCACGAAGAACCGGTAGCATCACCGCGTTCCAATACTGTATTAGAGCCTAATATGATAGTTACAGTGGAACCGGGCGTATATCTTCCCGGGGAAATAGGTCTTCGCATTGAAGACAGTGTTATAGTTACTGACGATGGCTATGAGCTACTCACTCATACCTCGAAGGAATTAATAGAAGTAAAAGGTTAAACGGAGGGATTTAAATGATTTCTAGTAATGATTTTCGTCCGGGCGTAACAATTGAGCTCGATGGCAACGTGTGGCAGGTTGTAGACTTCCAACACGTAAAACCGGGTAAAGGTGCTGCATTCGTACGTTGTAAATTAAAAAATTTACAGACCGGTTCTGTAGTTGAACGTACTTTCAATGCCGGTGAAAAAGTGCCTAAAGCACATGTTGATCGTCGTCGTATGCAATACTTATACGAAGCTGACGGCGCTTATACGTTCATGGACAATGAAACGTATGACCAAGTAGAATTGAATCTTGAACAATTGGGCGAAGCTAAAAACTTCTTGCTTGAAAACATGGAAGTTAGCATCGTATTTTTCCAAGGCATCGTAATCGGTATCGATTTACCGGTAGCTGTAGAACTTCGCGTTGTTGAAACTGACCCTGGTATCCGTGGCGATACCGCAACAGGTGGTAACAAACCGGCTACATTGGAAACCGGCTATGTTGTTAAAGTGCCATTGTTTATCGAAGTGGGCGATGTTCTTCGCGTCGATACACGCACCGGCCAATACATTGAACGTGCGTAATATCAATTAATTTAAAAGCATTTGTCTTTAACGTACGTTGTTCAAGGCAAATGCTTTTATGCTATTAAAGAAAGGCAGGGTACTATGAGTGATAAGAATGGATTCTTTGAAGGAGTGACTAAAATAAGCGATAATGTGTATGGCACTATTGCTTCCTTGAAAGCGTTGGAAGTGAAGGGTGTCGCTTCTATGAGTACCACTGCAGGCGATGATTTTGCCAATTTAATCGGCATGAAAAGCCAATGGGAAGGCGTTAGTTTACAACGAACATCGGATAATAGTATTACCATCGACTTATATCTTGTTGCTCGTTACGGCTATCGTATTCCCGATGTGGCTTTGCGCGTTCAGGAACATGTAAAACCGGCATCGAAACATTGACCGGCACACATGTAGAGGGTGTTAATATCTTTATTCAGGATATTGCCTTTGAAAATACAGGCGTTAAGTACATTTAATCGGGAAAGGAGCGATACCAAGTGGACGTAAAATCAAATAATCCGCAATTACAGGTAGATGTGTCCGATGAAGTTCTATTGCAGATAGCTCATCATGCATTAACCTTAATTCCGGGCTATCATTCACTAAACAGTAATTTTTACACCGGTATGGTTGACGGCATTGCGCGCAATTTGGTCAAAAACGCTTGCCCGGCATTAATGTAAAACATCGCAAAGAAGGCCTTGAGATCAATATATATATTAATGTCCTTTACGGCTATCCCTTGATGACAATGGCTACCCAAATTCGCCAACAAATCAACAAAGATTTAAAAGAATCCTTAGACCTGGATTCAGTGCGAATCGATGTGCATTTTGAAAATATAATCGATCCTAATCAAGTAACAGAGGAGTTAAATAATGAAGCAAAATCGTAATCGCCGCCAAGCGCGGCTGTATGCTTTCCAATCTTTATATGCCAAGGAATTTCATAAGCCTGAAGATTCCGTAATTATGCCGGAAGAAGAATCCGGCAGTACCGGTGCCATGGATATTGCCTATGCAGAAGCGATTATTAACGGTGTAACGGCTAATCAGGAGATTTTAGATAATCTGTTACAGGCCCACTCGCCAAAACGCAAAATAGGGCAATTAGGAGCGGTTGAGCGAAACGTATTGCGCTTAGCAGCTTGGGAACTTACCGTTTCTACCGAAGCCATCGATCCTCGCATTATTATTAATGAAGCCGTACAATTGGCTAAAGATTTCGGTTCCGATAAAGGCTATAAATTTGTAAATGCCGTATTGGATGCCATTGCCAAAGAAAAAGGCTCTTCAAAAGCGTCTCCTACATCCGGGGCGACTGAGTCTAGCGATGCTAAAACCACGGAAGCTAAAACATCCGATAATGCTTCAGACCTTAAGTCCTAAACGAGGCATATCATGAAAGTTTATTTAGGATTAGATACAAGTTGTTATAGTACATCCTGTGCGTTGGTCAATGAATCGGGTGAATTAATTGGCCAAGCCAGAAAACTATTAGACGTAAAACCGGGCGAGCGTGGGCTGCAACAATCACAAATGGTGTTTCAGCATACCCGTGCTTTACCCGATTTAATTGAACAATTGCCGTCAGGTGTCCAACTAGCGGGCATTGGAGTCAGTGCGTTTCCGCGCCGTGAAAAGGATTCCTATATGCCTGCTTTTTTGGTCGGGCCGAGGCATGGCAAAAGCTTAGGTCATCTAAATGACGTTCCCGTCTATGAGTTTTCACACCAGGAAAACCATATTCTGGCCGCTTTACGTGTTTTAAACTGTGTGCCGGACGAATCGTTTTATGCGCTCCATGTATCGGGCGGCACGACGGAGCTATTATATTGTGAACCGGCTGAAGAAACATTTTTTACGGCCCAATTAATAAGCGGGGCTTTAGATTTACATGGCGGTCAATTTGTCGATCGCATCGGCGTAGCTCTAGACCTACCGTTTCCGGCGGCCCCATATGGAACGAATCGCCAAAACACTATGCGATGATCCTAAAGCATTAAAAAAGACAGTTAATCGCTTAGAATCTGAATCAAATGGTGATTTTAAAATGCTACCCGTATCGGTAAAAAACGGCGCCATCAGCTTTGGCGGCCCTTGCAGTGAAGCCATGCGCCGTATTGAACGAGCTAACAACGGACATAAGCTTTCCGATGATTACAAGGCGCAAACGGCTTTAACCGTATTCCACTGCATGACTCGTTCACTGCAAAAAATGTTGACCTATCATTGGGAACAGCGCCCGGCCGGTACTTTAATTGCCGTAGGCGGCGTCATGGCTAACAGTTATTTACGCCAAGCTCTGTTTGATTTCGGTCAATCCCGCAAAGTTAAGGTCCTCTTTGCACCGCCTGAATACAGTTCCGATAATGCCACCGGTGTAGCTTACGGAGCCGCTTTACTGGACGCTGAAAACAAATAGAAAATAAATAGTATTGAAGGTTTTTACCATAAGAAATACAAGGTTCACAGGAGGAATTATATGGATGTTTTCTCCATTACCAAATTAAACAATCTAATAAAACGGGTGTTGGAGCGGGAGTATGTACTGAAAAACTGTTATGTAGCCGGTACGATTGCCAATTTAAAACGCCACAGCACCGGCCATTACTATTTTTCACTAAAAGACGATGATGCCTCCGTCGATGTAGCCCTTTGGGCGGGCACGGCGCAGAAAAAAGGCCTCGTCGGTCAATTGGAAAACGGCCTCTTTGTAACCATGCGGGCTACTATTAATTTCTATGAAAAAACCGGCCGCTTAAGTCTCATCTGTAATGATATGGAAATCGGCCAGAAGAGCCCGTATCAACTTGCCTTCGAAGCGCTAAAGAAAGAATTGACGGCCCTCGGCTATTTTGACGAAAGCCATAAACAGCCATTGCCGGTTATGCCTGCTACGATTGGCCTCGTTACATCCGAGTCAGGTGCTGTGCTCCATGATATTTTGCATGTAGCTCGGCAACGTAATCCGTTCGTACAGTTTAAACTCTTTGCCGTACCGGTACAGGGTGATAAAGCCGGTCCCATTATTGCTAAAGGGATTGAACGAGCTGATGCGGATACCGAGGTAGAACTCGTTATTGTAGGACGCGGCGGGGCTCTATGGAGGATTTATGGTGCTTCAACGATAGAACCGTAGTAGAGGCTGTGTATAACTGTAAGACGCCTATTGTATCAGCTGTAGGTCACGAAACGGACTATACCCTTTGTGACTTTGCCGCCGACGTACGTGGTGCCACGCCCAGTCATGCAGCAGAACTTACGGTCTATCCCGTAAGTTATCTCTTAGAACAGTTAGAAGCGAAAGAAACATACTTGCATCAATACATGAAACAAACGATAGAAACAAAGAAACAAGAATTGCAGGCTATTTTTAATCGCAAATTAGGCATTCCCGCTTTAACCTTAATCCACCAAGAAAGTTCTAAACTCAGTGAGTTACAACATCGTTTAAGCGGTGCCGTGCAACAGGCTGTCGGCAAAAAGCAAAACGATTTGTTACTCCTGGGACAGCAACTGGAATTATTGAATCCGTTGCATTTACTGTTAAAAGGATATACTAAAATTGAACATGGCGGTTCACCGATTCACTCCGTCACCGCTGTAAATGTAGGGGATAGCGTGAATATTACTATGAACGACGGCTCATTAACAGCCAAGGTAGAGGAGATTATAACAAATGGCTAACACACTTAAGAATTACGAAAAAAAATATGCAGCCTTGGAAGAAATTGTACGCACCTTGGATGCTAATGAATTATCCGTTAACGACTTATTAACACAATATAAAAAAGGCCTTACACTCGTGAAAGAGTGCTCCGACATGCTGCAAAGCGTGGAAGGGGAAGTACGCCAAATTATTGAAGAAGTCCGTATCGGCAGTGAAGGTCAGAAATAATTTTTCTAAAATATGCAAAATATTTGCTTATTTACTCAATAATCTATGTATAAAATCTATAAAATGATGTATAATAACTATATTCAAACGAGTCAGTAAAACTGACTTTACAGGCCGTTCAGAGGCAGGAGGATATATGTTAAAAGAGTATTTAAAGGCGAGCAAAACATGGGTGGAAGATTATCTCAAAGAAGTGTTAAACTCGCCCAATACAGAATATGAGAAACTTTATGAATCCATGCGCTATAGTTTACTCATGGGCGGTAAACGGATTCGCCCGATTTTAACGAAAGCGGTTATGGAATCCTTCGGTGTTTCACCGGAACCGTATAAGGAAATTGTGTGTGCCATCGAATTAATTCACACCTATTCCTTAATTCATGACGATTTACCGGCCATGGACAATGACGATTACCGCCGCGGCAATCTGACAAACCATAAAGTATATGGTGACGGGCTCGCTGTTTTGGCAGGTGACGGCTTATTAACATATGCCTTTCAGCTAATCTGTCAAAATAAAGCAGCCACACCGGAACAGCATCTTAAATGCGTGTTAGCCTTAGCCAAGGCAGCCGGACCGGAAGGTATGGTAGGGGGCAGGCCTTCGATTTATTGTCGGAAGGACGTCACATTCCACTGTCGGAACTGCAAGTGCTCCATCGCGGTAAAACAGGGGCCTTATTCTTGGCGGCTATCGAAATCGGTCTGATTCTCAGCCACGCTTCAGCAGATGTCCATAAAGCCTATATGACTTATGGCGATCAGCTAGGCTTATTGTTCCAAATTACCGATGATATTCTCGATGTAACGGGCACCATTGAGGATTTAGGGAAAATGCCCGGTAGTGATGAAAAACAAGATAAATCCACCTATGTATCCGAATTAGGTGAAGACGGGGCTCGCGCTAAAGCGGATGAAACCGCAGCAGCCGCTAAAAGTGCTTTGGCTTCGGTACCAAACGATACAACCATCTTGGAAGCATTAGTAGACTACCTTGTACATAGGACGAATTGATATGCAATTTTTAAATGAATTATTCGATAATTACATTGCGCTGAGTGCCTTTCTGGGATGGTTTTCAGCACAAGCTTTAAAATTTGTCATCGTGTTACTGCAGTATAGACGCTTCCAATGGGAACGCCTCATCGGATCCGGCGGATTTCCCAGTTCTCATTCGTCGCTCGTAGTCGCTTTATCAACGGCTACCGCTTATATTCATGGCATAACGTCAGACTTATCGGTAATCTGTATTACCTTTTCACTTATCGTCATGTATGACGCGTCCGGCGTACGCGTGAAGCAGGGCGACAGGCACAAATTTTAAACCAATTAATGGAACATTTCAAAAGCGTAATATTCCGGTCTATCTGGATGACGGTCATGTGCTCAAAGAGCTCTTGGGGCATACGCCTTTTGAAGTTTTCGGCGGTGCCTTTTTAGGCTATGCCGTGGCCTCCATTATTTACTATAACTTTCTATAACTTTTATAACTAAGAAGCTTACAGGGGCAATCTAAAAGCTTCCCGAGTTGAAACTAAGGAGTTTTATGAGTACTAAAGAACGGTTAGACGTCTTATTGGTGAATCGCGGTCTTTTTGAAAGTCGTGAAAAAGCCAAAACAGCCATCATGGCCGGCCAAATTTTTATGGGCACTGTCTGTGTCGACAAAGCGGGTACTAAGGTGCCGATTGATGCGGATTTGAGCGTTAAAGGCAATACGTTACCTTATGTTAGTCGCGGCGGGTTAAAGCTGGAAAAAGCGTTACAATTGTATCCAATCGATTTAACTGATGCGGTTATGATTGATATTGGCGCTTCTACTGGTGGTTTTACCGACTGTGCTCTTCAAAATGGGGCCGCCAAAGTCTTTGCCATTGACGTGGGCTATAACCAACTGGCTTGGTCACTGCGCCAAGATAAGCGCGTCATCAACATGGAAAAGCAGAATATACGAACCGTTACGGCGGAACAACTGGGTGAACTGGTTGATTTCATTTCCATTGATGTGGCGTTTATTTCACTGGATAAAGTACTTCCTGTAGCCGTAACGCTCCTTAAGGACACAGGCTCTTTAGTAGCTCTTATTAAACCGCAATTTGAAGCGGGGCGTGAAAAAGTGGGCAAGGGTGGTATTGTCCGTGACCCGGCTACGCACGCCGAAGTGCTGACACGCATTTTAAATGTAGCCGAAGAAGTGGCTTACATCTTCATGGCGTAACCTATTCACCCATCAAGGGACTGAAGGTAATATAGAGTTTTTGGGATATTTTAAAAAGACGACGGACGGTGCCTTACCGATTACGCCTGAATTGGTTGAATCAGTGGTAGCCGCCGCGCACGAACTGTAGGTGATGATATGCGAGTAGGTTTATTCCTAACATGGGGAAAGAGAATATTATTCCTATTTTGCAAGAGGCGAAGAGCCTTTGTGAAAAAAACGGCTTGGACGTATGGCTACCGGCCGATTTGGAGGAGTTTAATTTACCTGAACTATTAGGTGTTCCGACTAAGCACGTATTGCCTAGGCCTGAATTTTTTAAGCATCTTGATATGGCCTTCAGTTTCGGCGGTGACGGTACCTTAATTCACTTAGCCCGTCAAATTTATGAATATGATGTTCCCATTTGCGGTATTAATTTAGGGGAATTAGGCTTCTTAAATCAAATCGAATTAGCCGATATGGAAGACCGCATCAAGAACATCGCCAACGGTGATTATCGCGTGGAAAATCGTATCCATTTGGCTGCGGAAATCCGCACACCTCATGGTGTAAAAAAATTAACACCGGTCATTAATGAAGTGGTTATTACTCATGAAAAACCCGGCCGTATGGCACGTATAAATTTAGCCATCAACGAAGGGTATACGCAGATGTACCTGCCGACGGTTTAATCGTAGCTTGTTCTACAGGATCTACGGGCTATAACTTATCGGCCGGCGGTCCGATTATGGCACCTGATAATCATTCCATCATCGTTACACCGGTAGCGCCGCATTTGTTGCAAAGTGTATCTTGGTGTTAAAAGAGAGTGCCCGCATCGATTTAACCATGCCGAAGCGTCAGGAAAAGCTTCATATTTGCATCGATGGGACGTTCGATTATCAGTTTAGCAGTGAAGACAGTCTTCACATCGAAGCCAGCGCGCTTTACAGCCGCTATGTGCGCTTCTATGACGTAAAATTCTTCGCTACCTTATTCCGCAAATTATCGGCACGAAGAGATGAGCTTTTATGATCAACTATAATCATGTTGTACAGTTCCAACACATTTTTTGGGATGAGCAACTAAAAAGTGCCAAAACAGTCGTAGATGCTACGGCCGGTAATGGCCATGATTTGGTGTATCTGGCCCAACATTGTTTGCCCGGCAGCACGCTGTGGGGCATCGATAAACAGGCAAAGGCCATCGAAGCTTCCACTAAGCGCCTGCATACCGAATGCGGCCGCACAGATATTACGTATCACTTGGTACATGGTACCCATGAAGATATATTGGCAACAGGCAATGCGGCAGCAGCCCATAACGATGGATCTGCGGCGAATACTAAATTTAATACGACCATTACTAATATTGACTTACTAATTTTTAATTTAGGGTATTTACCGGGTAGTGATCATACCATGATGACAAAACCCGATTCAACTATACAAGCCATCAAAGGAGGCTTAGATTTATTAAATCCTAAAGGGCTCATTACTATCGTTACCTATCCGGGTACACCGGAAGGTGAGCGGGAAGACGAAGCAGTATGTGAATTTATAAGTACTTTGCCGCAAAAGTCATATGATGTAGCCAATTGGAAATTAATAAACCAAGCAAACAAACCTCCTATTTTATATATTATTAAAGGACGGTGACCTATGAAACGTTACAGATATAATAAAATCAAAGAAATCGTACAATCTCGCTCTATTGAAACACAGGAAGAATTGGCAGCCGCTTTAGCCGCGGAAGGTATTGAAGTTACGCAAGCTACGGTATCCCGCGATATTAAAGAATTAATGCTCATTAAAATTCCTACCGGTGACGGTCATTATCGTTACGCTTTATCGCCGGAAGAGAATGTACTCCTTATCGGTAATCGCATTAGTCGCCTGTTCCAAGAATCCATTACGCGCGTAGACTTTACCATGAATCAGATTGTATTGCATACCTTACCGGGTTCCGCTCAATCTGTGGCATTTGCCATTGACCATGCTAAATGGGCTGAGTTAATCGGCACCTTGGCCGGTGATGATACGATTTTATTAATTGCACGCTCCGTTGAAGACGTACAGCCGATTTTAAAACGTATTTCCGATCTTATGAAAGATTAATATGTAACTATTAAGCCTATGCGCCCTTATGCGTATAGCTTAGTGATTATTAACGGCATCATTTATGTTTGCCTCGTATAATTACTATTTATATTTGCCCAGTATACTTATTATTTATATTGGTATCGTATAATTTATTTATGTGTTATTACCTGTAAAGGGATTAAGGACTTGTAATCTATGCTCACACAAATGGGAATTCGTAATTTTGCCTTAATTGAACAGATGAATTTACAATTTTCGGACGGCATTACCATCTTTACCGGTGAAACCGGTGCCGGTAAATCCATCCTTATGGATGCTTTCAGCATTCTGTTGGGCGAGCGGGCCAGCAGTGATTTTATCCGCCATGCAAGGATGCCTTTGTTATTGAAGGGGTATTCGATGTAACCGATGATACGGAACTGTTAGATCTTTTAACAGCTAAAAATATTCTCGTGGAAGAAAATCAGCTCATTTTATCGCGCTCTTTTAACCGTCAAGGAAAGTCTACTATTTTGGCTAATGACCAGGCTATCCCACTTAAAGCACTGCGCGAAATCGGCCTTTATTTAGCGGATATTCACGGCCAATATAGCAATCAGCTCTTGTTGAATCCTGATGTGCATCACAAATATTTAGATGAATACACCAAAGAAGGGCAAACGGCCTTTGATACTTATGTAAAGGCCTATAAGAGCTATAAAACAGCAAAATCTCAATTAGACGGTCTGGAAGCCATGGCTGCGGAACGAGCCAGAGAACTGGATATGCTTCGCTTTCAAATTGATGAAATTGAAGAAGCGCAACTGAAACCGGGTGAAGACGAAGCGTTAGCGGCAGAACTTAAACGATTAGACAGCTTTGAACATCTGGATAAAGTATTAGGTGCTTGTTACAATGCCTTCTACAGTGATCGACATGCCATCTTGGAAGCAGTCAACAGCATTAAATCGGAAGTACAGGATTTGGTTCGTTATGACGAGGAGCTCAAAGACTTATCCGAATTGATCATTCCGCCTATTTCAATTAGAAGAAGCGGCGCAAGGGCTTGATCGCTATCGTGATTCCATTTCTTATGATGAAGAACGGTACGCCTATTGTCAGGAACGGGATTCCTTAATTTACGGTTTAAAACGCAAATATGGGGAAACCATTGAAGCCGTTTTAGAATTTGAAAACAAAGCGCAAGCCCGATTGGAAGAGTTAGAAGCACAGAGCTATGCTAAAGAAGATTTAGAAAAAGCCGTCCAACAAGCCGAAGCCGATGCAAGAACTAAATTAGCTGAGCTTACTGCGATTCGCGATACAAACAGTGCCATAATTGCCGAACAATTGCAAAAGCAGTTAAAAGACTTAGGGATGAGTAAAGCCAAACTTCAATTTGTCATTGAAAAAAGTGACGAACTATTGCCGTTAGGGGCTAAACGCATTGAACTCTTATTCAATGCCAATGCAGGGGAGGACTTATTGCCGCTCCACAAAGTGGCCTCCGGCGGTGAAATCTCGCGTATCGCTTTGGCCTTTAAAACGGTATTTAATACCAAAACATTTAAGACTTTGGTATTCGATGAAATCGACGTTGGTATTAGTGGCGATATTGCCTTGCAGGTAGCAGCTAAAATCCAACAACTCAGCAACAGCACACAGGTATTTTGTATAACTCATTTGCCTCAAACCGCAAGTATTGCCAAACATCATTATCACCTGTCCAAGCAGGAAGTGGATGGACGCACCGTATCAAGCCTTACCGAGCTTAGCGAGAAGAACATGTGGAACAAATCGCCCGCATGATGTCCGGTCAAAACTTCTCCCATACGGCTCTAGCTACGGCGAAAGAAATGATTCAGCATTTTAAAAATAAGCATTAATAGCTTTACCTCGGTTATAGTTATAACTATGTATACAGAATACGATTTGACGCCATCAGAAAATAAATGTATACTATTGGTAATCACTTTTGAATTTTGAATTAAATATGCGGAGATAGAGGCGCGATGCTTAAGAGTACTTGTAAGGAGCCCGGCAAGGCTGTGAGATATGAAGAAAGGGAGAATCGCCGAAGCTTGTTTGTGCCGACAAACATAGCTGGTTGTGCATTGAATAAGTGTATGACTGTCATCATTTGATGGAGTGCTAGCTCATTGTTCTGACTATCATAGTTTTGTTATATTCATATGATAAAGCGCATAGTCGTTCAGGTAACCATACCAAGATCAGTGGCAGCTATCCGCTGGTCTTTTTTTGGGAGGAATGAACATGATTACAGTAATGGTATGTGGTGCGACCGGCAAAATGGGTCGCGAAGTCGTAAAAGCTGTTCATAATGATCCGGACTTACAGTTTATCGGCGGTATCGATCCTAAACAGGCCGGAGAAGATGCCGGTACAGCTGCCGGTATCGAATCATTGGGGCTGCCTTTATACGAAAGCTTAACAGCCGCCTTAAGCGCTAAAAAGCCGGATGTTATCGTTGATTTTACCAGTCCCGCCATTATTTTGAAACGCTAAAACTGTTTAGGCGCCGGCGTTCACAATGGTAATCGGAACTACCGGTCTTACCGCTGAACAGCGTGATGAATTAGCGGCCATCGGTAAAGCCAATAATGCCAATTGCTTAG
>ENA-OQIC01000387-OQIC01000387.1-human-gut-metagenome-genome-assembly--contig:-NODE-387-length-19928-cov-4.390485_pt1 | contig 19928 bp, 23 predicted proteins | sample MGYA00242572_ERZ504736 | MGnify/ENA primary metagenome ERZ504736 (study PRJEB26092, sample SAMD00036201) | human gut metagenome | host: Homo sapiens | study: EMG produced TPA metagenomics assembly of...
ATTATTTATTCGGTCGATTAATAGTCATGGTGTTTATCAGACAATGCAAATGAAATGGCTAACGTTCTCAATGTGGATTCTCTGTTATGCTTTTGTTTGGACGTATCAGGGTGTGGGGTATATGTTTTTTAAACATATTAAACAAGTAAGAAAACAAGAAGATAGGCATGTGATTTAATATGAGATAATGAGTTGGATTTACAGAATCTGATTCATTTTTTATGCTTAGTTTAATAAAAATAATATTTTAAAAATTCTTTGCAGAACTAATTGGGACATTTGTTTTTCTTGGGACAGGAGCAGCTGTCTTGGGTGGCGGAGCAGATAGTGTTGTTGGCTATACGTCGATTGCATTAGCATTTGTTTTAACGATTGTGATTTTTGCTTACAGTATTGGTATAGTTTCTGGTTTTTTGTGATAAAAATGGCTTAAAAACGCTAGAATATCACTATTTAAGCGGAAAATGCTATAATAAAATTATGACAGAAAAGCTAACGATTTTACATTTAAATGATTGGCATTCGCATTTTGAAACCTATCCAAAATTAAAACGATTTTTCCAAGATTATGCTGACCAAGATGCTGAGGTTATCAAGATTGATGTTGGTGACAATATTGATCGTTGGCATCCGATGACCGATGCAACGCAAGGAAAATATAATGTTCAATTGATGAATGAGCTAGGCATTGATTTTGCGACAATTGGGAATAACGAAGGCATTGGACTGGCTAAAACGATGCTCAATCAAGTCTACGAAAATGCTAATTTTGATGTGATTTTAGGAAATTTAGAGGATGAAGCTGGACGTCCAACGTGGCTAAGCCTTACAAGATTTATGAGACAGCTCTTGGGACAAAGATTGTCTTTTTAGCCTACACTTTTCCTTATTACCTAACGTATCATCCAGGTGGTTGGCAAGTGCTGGACCCAATCACATGCTTAAATCGTGATTTGGAAATTCCAGAGGTCAAATCAGCAGATTTCCATATTTTATTGAGTCATCTAGGTTTGCCATTTGATGAAAAAATCACCGCAGAAGTGCCAGAAATTGACTTGATTATTGGTGCTCACACGCATCATGTCTTTGAGGACGGTGCTTGTCTTAACGGCACTTATTTAGCGGCCGCTGGAAAATATGGTCAGTTTGCTGGTGAAATCAACTTGACCTTTGAGCACCATGAACTGAGCGATATCACCATTCATGCCCACGAAACGAGTCATATGCCAAGTAAGCCTAGTGATAAAGAATGGATAGAAACAGTTGAAGCGAATGGTCGCAAACTGTTAAGTCAAGAAATAGTCAAATCTTTTGACCATGAATTGAGCCTTGATGAGTCACGTCAAATCGTTATGGCAGCAATGAAAGAATACGCTAATGCAGATATTGCCATGATAAATTCTGGTTTAGTGGTGACCCCATTTTCTAAAAATGTCACTAAGGATACACTACACCATTCCTTACCACATCAAATGCGCTTGGCAAGATTAGAAGTGACGACTGACGAATTAATGACAATTTGCCAAGATGTCTTTTCACAAGCAGAATTGTTAGCTAATCAACAAATCCGTGGCATGGGCTTTCGCGGAAAAGAATTTGGTAGGGTTTTGACTAGCGGCTTTGATTACAAAAATGGAAAAATAGTGTATAATGAAAAGGTTACGAATGAAAAGGACACTATCAGTTTAGTCTTGGTTGATCAATATTACTTTGCGCGTTATTTTGAGACCATAAAATCTCACCAAGCAGAGTTACTTTTTCCTGAATTACTACGTGAACTGGTAGAGACCTACCTTAAAAAATAATATGAATTTTAGCGATTAAGAGAGGAGACCGATGAGAAAAGATATCTCTCCTGAAATGTACAATTACAATAAATTTCCTGGTCCGCAATTTGTGGCGTTTTCTGACCGTGTCAAGAGTGATGATATTGAATTGTTAATTTTGGAAAATGAGAAGAATGCTTTTGATGCAACTGTTTTTAGTCAACGTTTTTCAGAAATTTTACTAAAATACGATTATATTGTCGGTGATTGGGGAAATGAACAGTTACGTTTGAAGGGATTTTACAAGGATGACCGAGATGTTAAGAAAACAAATCGCATCTCACGTCTAGACGATTACATTAAGGAATATTGTAATTTTGGTTGTGCTTATTTTGTGCTTGAAAATTTAGAGCCTCGTCGTGTTAAATCTGACGACGATAAACCAACGAAACGTCATAAATCACAAAAGCGCTCCTCGCAGAAAAAGAAATCAGAACCTAAAAAATCTGACCGCTCGGCAAATAAACATTTTAAGAGTCAAAAACGTAAAGATACAAAAGTACGTAGTGAACGTCAACAAAAACGAGAACAACAAAAAGAAATTCAATCGGTAAAAAAACAATTTGTGATTCGCCGAAAAGAGAAATAGGAAGGATTTGGTATTTACAGAATGCAAACAGAAACTAAGGATATGAAGCCCTCGATTTACGCTTTAACACGTGATGAATTGATTGAATGGGCAATCGAACACGGGGAAAAGAAATTCCGTGCGACGCAAATTTGGGATTGGCTTTACCGTAAACGCGTCCAATCTTTTGAAGAAATGACAAATATCTCAAAAGATTTTATTGCTGTTTTGAATGAAAACTTCTGCGTGAATCCTTTGAAACAACGTGTGATTCAAGAAGCTTCTGACGGAACAGTTAAATATTTGTTTGAATTGCCTGATGGTATGTTGATTGAAACAGTATTGATGCGCCAGCATTATGGTTTATCAGTCTGTGTGACATCACAAGTTGGTTGTAACATAGGTTGCTCATTCTGCGCTAGTGGATTGCTTAAAAAGCAACGTGATTTGACAAGTGGTGAAATAACATCACAAATCATGATGGTACAAAAATATTTTGATGAACGTGGTCAAGATGAGCGCGTGAGTCACGTGGTTGTTATGGGAATTGGTGAACCATTTGACAATTACAACAATGTTTTGCGCTTCCTACGTACGATTAATGATGACAATGGCTTAGCAATTGGTGCGCGTCATATTACGGTTTCAACATCAGGTTTAGCACATAAAATCCGTGATTTTGCCCACGAAAGCTTGCAAGTGAACCTTGCTGTGTCACTTCATGCGCCAAACAACGAATTGCGTTCACAAATCATGCGTGTTAACCGTTCATTCCCACTTGAAAAACTTTTTGCAGCGATTGAATATTACGTTGAAACAACAAATCGTCGTGTGACATTTGAGTATATCATGCTAAATGAAGTCAATGATTTTCCAGAAAATGCGCAAGAATTGGCTGATTTGACGAAGAAAATCCGCAAGTTGTCTTATATTAACTTGATTCCGTACAATCCAGTATCAGAACATGACCAATACAGCCGTTCAAGTAAAGAACGTGTAGCTGCTTTTTACGATGTTCTCAAGAAAAATGGGGTTAACTGTGTCGTTCGTCAAGAACACGGAACTGATATTGATGCAGCTTGTGGACAGTTACGCTCAAATACTATGAAACGTGACCGTCAAAAAGCCGTTGCTGAAAAAACAAAGTAATGATGTCAAGATTTTTGAATAAGACTGCTGAATTAACGCCATTGGGACGTCGGATTATAAAGGTGCTTGTGGTTTTATACGCCATAGCCATTTGTTTGATGTGCTTTAGCCCACAAACGACCATTGATGGCATTGAAACACCAAATATCATTTATTACGGTCGTTTACGTCTCTTACTTGTGCCGTTTAACACGTTTGTTGGGTTTAGCCAATTAGACGGATTTTTGGAGATTTTTTGGGTAATTGCGCAAAATGTGATGAATATTTTTCTGCTTTTTCCCTTAATGCTAGGCGTGATAGCATTATGTCCGAAATTGAGAACGTGGCAAAGAGCTACGTTATTGGCGTTTATTATCAGTCTTTGCATTGAAACTACGCAGATTGTGGTGGATTTGCTGTACAATGCTAATCGTGTTTTTGAAATTGATGACCTTTGGACAAATACCTTGGGTGGTTTGCTAGCCTTTTTAGCTTATCAGTGGTTTGTCAAACGATATCAGAAATATCAAAGAGAAAATTAGGTTATAAAGAGTGAGATGACTATTTTCCAATGAATAGTCATCTCACTCTTTTTTTATTGAAGTCGTGTTTTAGTTTGCGTGGTGTGAAATAATGCTAAGATGAGTTGATGAGGAAATACAACTTGACTTAGAGTTCACTCCAAGGTGTATAATAGCAGCTAGAAAGCAGGTTTTATGAAAATTATAAAAGATCTCTGGTGGTTTTTTCGTCAGGAGAAAAGGCGCTATCTGATTGGGATTATTTCTCTGAGTTTGGTGGCGGTTTTAAATCTTATTCCACCTAAAGTTATGGGAACGGTTATCGACCGTGTGACGGCGGGCGATTTAACACACTCTGAATTACTATTAAATTTATTGTGGCTAGTCTTATCAGCAGTTGCCATGTATTTTTTGCGTTACATTTGGCGCATGTACATTTTTGGAACGTCTTATCGTTTGGGGCAAATTATGCGCTTTAGGCTTTTTGACCATTTCACAAAAATGTCGCCGAGTTTTTATCAAAAATACCGAACAGGTGATTTGATGGCGCATGCAACGAATGATATTAATGCCTTGACACGTTTAGCTGGTGGTGGTGTGATGTCAGCAGTTGATGCCACGATTACAGCCATGGTAACCTTAGTTACCATGTTTTTAACGATTTCTTGGCAAATGACCTTGGTTGCCATTATTCCGTTGCCGTTCATGGCTTATGCAACCAGTCGTTTAGGACGTCAAACGCACAAGGCGTTTAGTCAATCTCAAGCGGCTTTTTCAGAGCTTAACAACAAGGTTCAAGAGTCGGTTTCTGGTATCAAGGTGACTAAATCCTTTGGTTACCAAGATGATGAGTTACAGTCTTTCCAAGAGACCAATGAAATGACTTTCAAGAAAAATATGACGACCATGAAGTATGATGTCATGTTTGACCCTTTGGTGCTCTTATTTATCGGAGCAAGCTATGTGTTAACGTTATTTATGGGAGCAATCATGGTTGCGGCCGGTCATGTGACGGTCGGTAGTCTGGTAACGTTTATTACTTACTTAGATATGCTTGTCTGGCCTTTGATGGCGATTGGTTTTTTATTCAATATGGTGCAACGTGGATCGGTTTCCTATGAGCGAATTAGTCAGCTATTGCAACAAAAATCAGATGTTAAAGAAGCCGAAAATCCACTCCCAACGATTAAAAATGGGCGTTTGGTTTACGATATCGATGCTTTTCACTATGAAAATGAAGAAACGCTTGCGGATATTCATTTTGCGCTTGAACAAGGTCAGACTTTGGGCTTAGTTGGGCAAACAGGTTCTGGAAAGACAACTTTAATTCGCTTGCTACTGCGGGAATATGATTTGCAAGAGGGACAAATCACGCTTGACGGGCATGATATTAGAGAATATCGATTGGCTGATTTACGTCGCTTGATTGGCTATGTTCCCCAAGAACAATTTTTATTTGCGACGAGTATTTTAGAAAATATTCGTTTTGGAAATCCGAAAAGCTCTTTGGCGCAGGTTGAAGCAGCGGCTAAATTAGCAAGGGTTTATGACGATATTGTAGCAATGCCTGACGGTTTTGAGACAGTGATTGGTGAAAAGGGTGTCAGTCTGTCTGGTGGGCAAAAGCAACGTATTGCCATGAGTCGTGCCATGATTCTTGAGTCTGATATTTTAATTTTAGACGATTCTCTTTCAGCGGTTGATGCCAAGACCGAGCATGCGATTATTGAAAATCTTAAAGAAACACGGCAGAATAAATCAACGATTATCACGGCGCATCGTTTAAGTGCAGTGGTTCATGCTGATTTGATTTTGGTGCTGCAAGACGGGCATATTATTGAGCGTGGTCGTCATGAGGAACTTATTGAACAAGGTGGTTGGTACGCTGATACCTATGAAGCTCAACAATTAGAAATGGAAGGAGATGCTGATGAAGAATAATGCAAATCAATGGCGGGTTTTTAAGCGTCTCATGAGCTATCTCAAGCCATATAAATTTTTGACAGCCGTGGCTTTAGCTTTGCTATTGTTGACGACGGTGGTAAGAAGTGTCATTCCTTTGATTGCTTCTTACTTTATCGACCATTTTTTGACTGATATGAATCAGACAGCCATGTTGATTTTGGTTGGTTATTATCTCATGTATGTCTTGCAGACGATTATCCAATATTTAGGGAATTTCTATTTTGCGCATGTGTCATACAGCGTTGTCAGAGAGATTCGTCGAGATGCTTTTGCCAATATGGAAAAATTGGGAATGGCTTATTTTGACCAGACGCCAGCAGGTTCGATTGTGTCGCGTTTGACCAATGATACGGAAGCTGTCAGTGATATGTTTTCAGGGATTTTGTCTAGTTTTATTTCAGCGATTTTCATTTTCACGGTAACGTTATTGACCATGTTAAGATTGAACGCTGTTTTGACGGGCTGGGTTGCCATTTTTCTCCCCTTTATTTTTATTTTGGTTAATCTTTATCGTAAGAAGTCGGTTGCAGTCATTGAAAAAACACGTGCTTTGTTGTCGGATATTAACAGTAAACTTTCTGAGAGTATTGAAGGGATACGTATCATTCAATCTTTTAGTCAAGAGGACCGTTTGAAAGACGAATTTGAAGCGATTAATGAGGAGCATGTGCTCTATGCCAATCGTTCCATGGCGTTAGATAGTCTTTTTCTTCGTCCAGCTATGTCGCTGTTAAAACTCCTTGCTTATGCTATTTTAATGGCTTATTTTGGTTTTCGTGGCATGGAAATTGGGATTTCAGCAGGGTTAATGTACGCTTTCATTCAGTATGTTAATCGATTATTTGACCCTTTGATTGAAGTGACGCAGAATTTTTCAACGCTACAAACGTCAATGGTTTCAGCTGGTCGTGTGTTTGATTTGATTGATGAACGGCAGTACGAACCTGAACAGAAAAATGGCGAAGCAACCGTGCAAGCTGGGAATATTGAATTTAAAAATGTCAGCTTTTCTTATGACGGTGAACGCCAAATTTTAGATAATATCTCATTTAAGGTAAATCAAGGCGAAACGATTGCCTTTGTTGGCTCGACAGGTTCTGGCAAATCATCGATTATCAATGTTTTCATGCGCTTTTATGAATTTCAGTCTGGAGAAGTTTTGCTTGACGGCGTTGATATTCGTGAGTATCCTAAAGAAGAGTTGCGCCGTAATATCGGTCTCGTTTTGCAAGATCCTTTCTTATATCATGGTACAATTAAGTCCAATATCAAGATGTATCAGGATATTTCAGACGAAGCTGTTCAAGCCGCTGCGGCATTTGTAGATGCTGACCAATTCATTCAAAAATTACCTGAAAAATACGAGACAAAAGTCACCGAACGTGGTTCGAGTTTTTCAACAGGGCAACGTCAATTATTAGCTTTTGCAAGAACCGTGGCTAGTCAGCCTAAAATCCTTATCCTTGATGAAGCGACAGCCAATATTGATTCTGAAACCGAAACCATTGTTCAAGAATCATTGAAAAAAATGCGCCAAGGTCGGACAACGATTGCTATTGCACACCGTTTATCAACGATTCAAGATGCTAATTGCATTTACGTGCTGGACAAAGGCAAGATTATCGAATCTGGCAGCCACGACGAACTCCTTAGCCAAAAAGGCACTTACTATCGCATGTATCAATTACAAGCAGGCATGATGGAAAACTAAGGGAGTGAGACAAATAAGTCTCCAGTAGAGACTTTATTCATGAGCCTAAAAATTAAAAGGTGAATCAGTAGTTTCGCAGAAACTTGATTTCTCAGCAAATCTTAATTTCTTGTTGCTGACCTAAAACGGTCTATCCCCAGATTGTTGAAGTCCAAACTACTGCGTCTTGTAAATGATAACTATGTAAACAAAGAAGCTGAGCACTTTTTGTCCCAGCTTCTTTTTTAGTCTCTAAAACATGACAAAAGTCATGTGATGTTATGACATTATGAGCTAAAAAGCTTGGCTATTTTTTCATAAAATAAATTTATCACAGATGAGAAAATTGGAGATAATGAAATGATAACAGTTGAGAATTTATCTAAAACAATTAAAGGAAAGCCGATTTTGCAAGACATTTCCTTTGAAGTAGCTGCTGGAGATTGTGTGGCATTGATTGGTCCTAATGGTGCTGGTAAAACAACCTTGATGTCATGCTTGTTAGGTGATTTGAAAATCAGCAAAGGAAAGATAGTCATCAATGCTTTAGCACCGAAAAGTCAGCAATTAAAAGAAATCGTCGCCGTGTTACCACAGGAAAATCGTTTGCCGCAAAAGTTAAGAGTGTCTGAACTCATTGACTTTTTCAAGTCCATTGCCAAGACACCTTTAGCTGACCAAGAAATTGATAAGATTTTGCAATTTAGTGAGGAACAAAAAGCCCAATTGACAGAGAAATTGTCTGGTGGACAAAAACGCTTATTAGCATTTGTCTTATGCCTTATTAGCCAACCTAAAATTCTTTTCTTAGACGAACCAACGGCAGCAATGGATACCTCAACACGTCAGCATTTTTGGCAGATTATCCAAAGTCTGAAAGCAAAGGCGTAACGATTTTTTATTCGAGCCATTATATTGAAGAAGTGGAACATACGGCAGAACGCATTTTGGTCTTGCATCATGGAAAATTGCTGCGTGATACGACACCGTTTGCCATGCGAGAAGCTGAACATGAAAAACAGTTGACTTTACCAAAAAACTTTTTGCCGATAGTGGAAAAATTACCACACATTGATAATATTGAGCTGAAAAACGACACGGTGACATTCATGACTAAAGAGATTGATAGTGTCTGGCAGAAATTGCAAGAGCAAGGTTGTCAGATTGCCGATATTGAAATTCAAAATAAAACGTTATTAAACACATTGTTTGACCAAACACAGGAGGATGAAAAATGATTGCTTTATTGAAAATTGAATGGATTAAAACATGGCGTTTTTGGATGACCTTTGTTTTGTCGATTGGTATGCCTGTTTTCTTTTTCTTGTTTTCTCAGGTATGGAACTGTCGTCGAATTTCTGAAGAACAAAAAAGTGCTTGTGACAGCTTACATGCTGACAATGACAGCTTTTTCTATGTCAAGTTTTGGATTTTTCTCATTTCCAGCTATGCTTGTTGAGGATAAAACAAGCTATTGGTTGACTTACATTGAGCATTCTTCTATCCCTGTTTGGCAGTATTATTTGGTAAAAGTGATTCGTGTCTTGTTTTGTTTCTTACTTTCTATCGTGGCGACCTTTTTAGTTGGAGCTATTTTCCGCGGGGTGAGCATTGCCACTTAGTCGTTGGTTTGGAGCAGGTGCTTTGTTGTTGGTATCAAGTTTCCTTTTCTTAGCATTTGGGCTATTGATTTCACAAATTAAATCACAACAATTAATGACGATTGTCGGAGATATTTCTTTTATTGGTTTAGCCATTATCGGTGGTTCATGGATGCCGATTGAGAATTTCCCAGACTGGATGCAAAAGATTTCTAAAGTAACACCAGTTTATCATGTGAATCAATTGGTGACACAGTTTGCTCAAAAGGGGCAGGTAAACGGCAAGTCCTTGATTATCATACTCGGCTATGTCATAATGATAGCAGCATTAGCGCTTATGATTAAGAATAAAACTGAGGTTAAATGATGTTGAAAAGAATTAGGGGCATTCATCCGTTATTTTATATGCCATTAGCATTTCTAGCATTCCCCGTTTTAGGGGCATTCTTTTTTGATTACCCAACTTGGACACTTGGGATAACTTTTCTGTTTTTACTAAGCTATTTATTTCTCACACATTTTGAAGAAAATATCCTAACAAACCTTTGCTGGATTTTTATGCTACTTTATGTTGTTTATATGACAATTTATGTAGATGGTGGCATGATGTGGTTTACCTTTTATTTTAATAGTTTGCTAGTTTTTCGATTTCAAGATAATTACACTTCCTTTCGATTTCTCGCCTATGATTTAGCAATGCTGTTTATGATTATTTCTGGTGTCAGTTTGGCAGATGACTTATCGTCACAAGTAATGATTTTTTTGGTTCCTGTTGTTAATTATGGCATTTTAGTTTATTGGATGGATGATCGAAAAAATGAAATTCAACGAAAAGCAATCATGGAAAAGAATCGCACCATTAATCTTTTATTGGCTGAAAATGAGCGAAACCGTATTGGGCGTGATTTGCATGATACTTTGGGGCACGTTTTTGCGGCAATGACCTTAAAAACAGAATTAGCACTCAAGCAATTAGAAAAAGAAAAATATGACCTTGTCAAAAAAGAGTTGGAAGAATTGAATCAAACCAGTCGTTCTTCCATGCATGATGTCAGAAACATTATCAATAATCTCAAATTCAGAACGGTGAGCGAAGAAATTGAGCATTTGAATGAGTTTTTTGCCATGACAGATATTGATTATCAGCTGCAAAATGATTTGAATGTGGAAGCCATGGCACCCTTGATGCAGTCGAGTATCGGTATGATTTTGCGTGAATTAAGCAATAACGTCATCAAGCACAGCCAAGCGCAAACTTGCCGTATTCACCTTTTTGAAAACCAAGAAAAATTAGTGATGACAATTACAGATGATGGAGTTGGTTTTGACGACTTAACAGGAAATGAATTAAAATCCATTCGTGACCGTTTGCTGTTGGTCAAGGGAGATGTGGAGATTTTATCCCAAGCTAAACCAACCATGATTCAAGTTAGTATCAGTTCAAAGGAGAATTAAGATGAAATTGTTAGTTGCCGAGGACCAATCCATGTTGCGAGACGCGCTGTGCCAATTGCTTCTTATGGAAGATGATGTCGATGAGATTTTGCAAGCAGGAGATGGCGCGCAAGCTATTGGCATATTGCAAGTGGAAAATGTTGATGTGGCTATCCTTGATGTGGAAATGCCGAAAAAATCTGGTCTGGATGTTTTGGAATGGATTCGAAAACACAAGGAAATGAAAGTGATTATTGTGACCACGTTTAAGCGCGTGGGCTATTTTGAACGAGCCGTTAAGGCAGGTGTTGACGCTTATGTCCTAAAAGATCGCTCAACATCAGAACTCATGACGACCATTCACACGGTGCTTGCAGGGAAAAAGGAATACTCACCAGAGCTCATGGAAACCATGATGACCCAAGATAACCCACTTAGCCAACAAGAAAAACGCATATTACAATTAATATCACTTGGCAAAACAAACCAAGAAATCGCTGATACCCTTTACCTCTCAAACGGAACTGTCCGAAATTACATCTCATCTATCCTTAACAAATTATCCGCCAACAACCGCGTAGAAGCCGCAAGAATCGCCGAAGAACACGGATGGGTGTAAGGGGAAATTTTTTTCTAGCTGAAAGCAACTGCTTGGCAATGTAATATTTGTTAATAAAAACGCATTCTTAAAAAAGTTGACACCGTGTGTACTTTTTGTTTCTGAGATGAGGTGTTAGAAAATTCATCTCAAATTATATATGTCTTTTTGACTATCTTTTTATATCCTCTTAAATGTCCGAAAAGCTTTATTTTATAGGATATACGGACATTTTTACTTGAACTGTCATCGGGAGAATGGAAATATCTCAATCAGGCTGAAAAAGAAGTCTGTCAGTTTTTAAGAACAGAGGAACGTCTAAATACAGAATTGAAGCGCTGACACTATGATAACTTCTTTGACAGCGAGAAAGAATGGTTGGAATATGAGTTAGAAAAGTTACGAGAATATATTACAGACGATATTAACGAGAAAAGTATTGTAGTGTCCGACCTTTACCCAATCAAAGAATTTATCCAACATTTGAAGTTTCAAAAACTGTTAGACTGCTATGATGATTTATACAGTATGGATATGTTTTGGGAAAGCATAGAAGGACATAAATATAGGACACCTTATCAAGTCGTGAAATGATGAATCCGAACTCGAAAGAGGATATGGAACTGTTATCGAAATTACCGTGGGTAACGGGTAAATTTGATGATAATGACGAGTAACCTTTTTCCTTTTGCATGGAAGATACAGCAAACAAAAAGCCCAGTAAAGAGTGCAAAGCACCACCAATGGTGGCAAGCTCTTGACAAGGCTTTTTCTTTTCTGTTATGGGTAATCAAGAGGAAGAAAAGAATAAAATCCGATTTGTGGTAAATCAGACAAAAGTAACACAAGTATCGTAATACGAACAGATGTTACATAAGGATAGCAATTGGGAGATTGTCAATTGAAATAATATCTTCTGCTTATCTTTTATGCCTACAACTATTTCTCCATTAGAAGCTGCTTCTATCCCATGTGCTGGAGATACTGCTTTAGTAGCTTTGATATAAAGGCAAACTTAAATCGGGCGAAAGAGTTTTAATAAGGGGAGCAGGCGGTGTTGGTTTTTTTGCTGTGCAAATTGCAAAATCTATAGGAGCTCATGTTACTGTACTGGGTTCAAAAACAGTAACAGAACAAATAAAAAACTATGGTGCAGATGAAGTGTTTGATTATCATAAAACTTCTTTAGAAGATTTAGGGAAATTTGATTTGATTTTTGATTCTGTGGGAACAAACCATAATATACTAAGAAAACATCTTACCCCAAATGGACGTTTACTTACAATCGCTTTTCAACCTCTTGAATTAGTAAAACTTATTTTTTCTGTACGTTTTGGGAAACATAGAATTCGTTTAGTTATCGCTTTTCCTAATCGTGAAAATCTTACACATCTTGCACGATTAGTAGATAACGGAGATATTGTTACCAACATTGATTCTGTTTATCCGATTGACGAAATTGTCAAGGCACATAAACGCTGAACAACGTGGTATATTAGGAAAAATTGTAGTAGATATAGCAGGACAAGGGAATTTGAAATCTAACAAAAAATAGCGTTATAAGATAAAAAGTAATATTACAGTATTTAAAGCTCGCACAAACAATATGTTTTGTGTGGGCTTTTTTCTTGCTATCTTTTCAGTATTTCCGTTTATATATTTCAGCATTGTCAGAAAGGTGGTCAGATTATGAGGACATCTTCTTTCGAGCACATCGTCAAATTACAGTTTAATTCCTTAATGCTGATTATCATTAAGAACAAATTAAAAAGCCGGTACAGACAGCTTGCAAGACGTTCTAAACGTGAAGTATTGTTTTGTGAAATAACCGAAACAAAACAAGTTGAACGTGGAATGAATGATACCTATTTTTATGATTGTGTATCATTTAAAGTCCTGCACTTTACGATTTATGTATCTGATGAAACACTCGGTACAGCTTTACATAGACTGTCAGAAAAACAGCATATGAAAATTATCTGGAATTTTAGTAATACCAGAGAATAAACTTCACTTGACAAAATGTTAAAATTGTTTAAAATGTACTTATACACCAAGTACATTTTGATTTGAGGTGAGAATATGGAAATTATTATCAGTAATAATGCTAACAAGCCCATATATGAACAGATAACATTCCAAATTAAAGCAATGATTATGAGTGAAGAACTGAAAGCAGGGGATAATCTTCCTTCCATGAGAGCTTTGGCAAAATCACTTCATGTGAGTGTTATCACAGTGCAAAAGGCTTATGAAGACTTACAGCGTGACGGTTTTATTGAAACCACAATAGGAAGGGGAAGTTTTGTATCTGCTCAAAATAAAGAATTTTATCAAGAAGAGCAGCAACGTATTGCAGAAGAACATTTACAAATTGCCGCAGAAATAGGGCGTACAAACAACATTTCACTTTCTAAACTACAAGAACTACTTACACTTTTTTATACGGAGGACGAATAATATGGATTATGCTTTAAAATTACAAAAAGTATGTAAGCAATATAATGGTTCAGACTTTGCTTTAGATAAAGTTACATTTGCCTTACCAGTGGTACAGTTATGGGCTTTGTAGGGGAAAACGGTGCGGGGAAAACAACAACAATCGGCTGCATTCTGAATACGCTCAAAAAAGATAAGGGGTCGATAGAGATTTTCGGAAAAGAAATGCAAGATGATGATACACATATACGGGAAAAAATAGGTGTCGTGTATGATGGCGATAATTTTCCTGATTATCTGTCAGCAAAACAACTCTCAAATATTATGGCAGGTATTTATAAACAATGGGATATGGCCTTGTTTAATGAATATTTAGAAAAATTCTCTTTAAAAAGTAACCAAAAAATTTCAAAATATTCTAAGGGTATGACAATGAAACTGGCAATTGCTGTTGCATTATCCCACCACCCCGACTTGCTTATTCTTGACGAAGCAACGAGTGGATTAGACCCTGTAATGCGTGAAGAAATGCTAGACATTTTTTTGGACTTTGTAGAAAATGAAAAGCATTCAATACTTTTATCTTCTCACATTACCAGCGACTTAGAACGAATAGCTGATTATATTACTTTTATCCACAAGGGCAAGATTATTCTAACAGAGACAAAAGATAATCTGATTTATCGTTATGCAATTTTAAGATGTTCTGACAAGAATTTTTCATCTTTGGATAAGGAAGATATAGTGGCTTACCGTAGAAGAGATTATCAGATAGATGTTTTAGTTTCTGATATTGAAGAGGCCAGAAGAAAATATCCTAAAATTATTATTGACCATACAACGATTGATGAAATCATGTTGCTATTAGTAAAGGGGGAAAGTGATGAAAGGACTTTTAAAAAATAATTTTATGGGATTAACGGAAAATATAAAAGTTTTATTTCCGCTTTTGATTATCTTAGGTAGTATTGTTTCAGTTACAGGTGATGCTTCTTTGTTAAGTATTTATTCTCTATCTGTTACCCCGATACTGTCAATATTAGCCGTGTTATGTTTAAGGAAAGAAACTTTATCGAAATGGTATAAATACAAGATTTCATTGCCAGTAAAACGGAATAAGATTGTTCAAAGTTACTATATTAGTCATTTGTCTTGGTGTATAGGAGGTATGGCAATCGTAACAGTCTTTATGCTTCTTACTGTTATTATTCACGGCAATCAATATTTTTATTATGGCTTTCGAGATGCGATTACACTTATTTTGGGCGGTGGTATTTTAGCACTTTTTGTCGGATCTATTTTTTATCCACTTTATTATTTTTTAGGCGTGGAAAAAATTGAAATTACAGCAATCATAAGTTTGGTTATTTCCGTTGCTATTATCGTTGGAATAAGCCTGCTCATAAATATATGGCTTCATGGAGATGTATCTGATACAACGTACTATATAAGTTTAATAGTGATTTTAATTATTACCTGTCTTAGTTTTGTATGTTCCTATTTATTATCAGCATTTCTTTATAAGAAAAAAGAGTTTTAGTTTTCCCATAAAGAACTAAGGTGATTGATAGAGCTCAAATTCTAACATTAAGTTAGACATAAAAAGCCATCTATGTTAGGATCAGAAAAACCACCACATTTGTCTGAAAGAAATGGCATAGATGACCTATCCTCATTTTACCGCAAATGAGTTTGTTATGGTGGTAGAATTGCTAGTGGTATGCTAGCTTTTCATACGTTCTCTCGTATTTGATAATATAAGTGACTTTACTAATGTAGAGGTATTTGGAAAAATTCAAGTTGAATCGAAATCAGTTAAAAGTTCTTGCAACTATTTTATTGTCTTTGATAATATTTATCTTCGTTTTGCTGGTTTGCCAAGTATTATTCATTTATTAACTCGATTTGTTGCTCTTTTACTTTGGCTGAGGGATTTTTTCGTACCTACTCTCGAAAAGAATATTACAAAAGGTTGTGGATAGCTTGATGTAGATTTGTGACTTATTTCACTGGCTTTATTGAAAGAAAAAGAGATTTCTGAAGTACCTTTTTGACCTTAGCGATGTCATTCAGCGTGATATGGCTGATTGATACAGCTAAGAAAGCCAAAGGAAATTAAAAGAATTTTGCTAAATGTGGTGGGCGGTAGCACTTGCTGTTGGGGGCAAGATAATAAGTGAAGATGGTTTACCCATTATTCCATTTGTTTTTATCACCAAAAGGCAAAACAAGCGGTGATCTATTTCTTTACGCTTTATGGTGGCTTGAGTTTAGTCATAAAATAAGGCTTTGAGTTGTTTTGTGTAAATTCGGACTGGATGAGATTTTTAGTGATTTCTTTTATGCACCTCTATAATGGAATGGTGAAAAAGGGCAATCAAGACTTTATCAAAAGTGTTTTTTCTATTTTTTTATTCTTTGCATTTATGGATTTTAGCTATGATAAGTGTTGTTATAAAGTGAAATTATTTTAGAGGAGGTTGAGGCAAAAATGCGCAGCCTCTTTGTTTATGTCACTCAAACCAATTATCGTGGAAGGCATCAATAAAAGATATTTTCTTTGGTCTGGAGAATAAAAAATAAGTTGTTTTGAAAAAACATGTTAGATGATATAATGATGATATGAATAAAGAAAGATTACATATTGTTTTAAACAAAGACATTATTGACCAGTTGAATCTTGCTAGTGGACAGGAGCTGGAAGCCGAGTTATACGCTGATAAATTAGTGTTGCAAAGGGAAGAAGAGCCTGAACGGCGTACCCTTTCGAGTTGGGTATTAATTATTGCGACTGTTTTGCTGAGCGTGATCTTTTTTGCCATTAGTTCTATGCAAAATAGGAACCAGATTTTATTGGTTGGCGATTACTCAATTATCACCTTTTTGATTGGCTTTGGTGGGGTGCTTGGAATGGCGATTTTCACCATTACCTTCATTCTCAACCGTCATCTGTTTCTGGGTGGGCTGAAAGCGCGTGTTTTCTGGCGCATGCTTCCTGTCATTATCCTGTCCTTTACGGTTATTTTGTTGCTAGCTTTACTAGGCTTTGGCTGGCTGCTGGAGCAAATTTTTACAGGAGCGTCTTTTGATAAACTAACAGCTACCTTGATTTTAGGTGTTTCGATTTATGCTGTAAGTGCGCTTTGGGGGCAAATAGCAGAGCAGATTAGAGCGAGTTGGTTGACGACAGTATTTACGGTTATTATGATTAGTGGTGTCTTTATCTCCATGGCAACCAATAGCTCATTGCAATGGTGGCACTTTAATCTTAGCTTTTTAGGAACAAAAGAAGCTAAAGACAGTTGGCAATTCAATTTGACCTTAATATTGTCGGCGCTGATTTTAGTTGCCTTAGTTGATTACCTATTTGTTGCTCTCGGTGAAAAATATGGCAGAAATTGGAAATTACGACTGATGCGCGTGATGCTAACTGTGCTAGGGGTTGATTTGGGTGCTGTTGGCTATTTTCCAAATAATGCCAGCTCACATCTTTTGCATACTCGTGTGGCTGGTTACTTGGTTTTTATTATCATTGCCTTGATTATCAGTGTCAAATGGCTTTTGCCAAATGTGACCCGAGATTTTCTGGTAATGTCTTATGTGATTGGCGGCATGTTGGTTGGGCTACAAGTAGCTTTTGAAGTTGTTCATTATTTGTCCTTAACAGCATTTGAAATGAGTGCTTTCTTGTTAGCATTTACGTGGTTGATTAGGCTCATCAATCATTTAGAACGCCTACTTGTCCCAGAAAAGAAAATCATGACTGTTACGCTTGAATCATTTTAATCTTTTTAACATTATCTCTAAGCTTTTAGTCTGAAAATACGGATGACTAGTGGCTTGGAGATATTTTTTCACATTAAAGCTCTTTTAGTGGCAAAAAACATGCATTTTAGTGAGAAATATTGTATTTTTCGGTAAAAATTCAGAAAATTCTTGATAATAAAAACGGTGGGTATAATGTTAATCAATCAGAAAGTAACAAGGAGTTGTTTACAGGGAGCTCGTGGTTGCTGTGAACGGGTAGCAGGTGGTTGTGAAATTGGGCTGATGGTATATTGTTGAAGATAAGAAATAGTTTTCAGGTGAGCACCCCTTATCGTGCAGCTCCTTGCTAGAGGAGATAGAGATGACGGAGTATGATTTTCCGTTAAATTGAGGTGGCACCGCGCTAATAGATTAGACGTCCTCACACAGAAAAAACTTCTGTGTGAGGTTTTTGTTTAAAAATGGAGGAGAAGTAATGAGAGACTTAGCAGCAGTTCGTCAAGAAATAGATGAGATAGACGAGCACTTAATCACATGTTTAGCTAAACGACAGCGCTTAGTTGAAGAAGCAGGACTCTTAAAACCTAAAAATGACACTCAAGCGGTAAATGCACAAGAACGTGTTGAAGAAGTCATTAGAAATTGTTGCGAGCGTGCACGAGCAGCAAATTTATCTCCTCGCGTTGCAGAAGCTATCTGGCGAACGATGATTGGAGCGTTTATAGCGTTAGAGACAGAAGTAAATAGTCAGTCAAAAAAATAGAAAAGAGTTTTTTATGCGAAAAATTTTAACTGCTGATACTTTAACTCCTATTCTTGCTTATATGCGAGTTCAAGGTGAGCATAAGGTTATTCTTGAATCAATTCCACGAGAAAAAGAAAATGCGCGTTTTTCAATCGTGGCTTATAATCCCGTTTTTGAAATCAAATATGAAAATGGCGAGTTAACCGAAAATGGTCAATTCATTACTGGTGACCCACTTGATTATCTTAATCACGTAACGGTCAAAGGAGAAGCTACTGATCTGCCTTTTGGTGGCGGTGCGATTGGTTTTGTCGGTTATGACATGATTAGCCTTTATGAAAATATCGGAGACATTCCTGAAGATACTATTGGAACGCCAGATATGCATTTCTTTGTTTACGAGTCTTATTTGATTTTTGACCATAAGACAGAAAAAGTTTACGTGGTTGAAGATAATATTTACAGTCATCGTGACAATGATGCGACACGTCAAGCGCTTGGTAAGGTCGTTAAAGATTTGCAAACACAAGCGCCAAACTTTTTATAGATTATGTCTTGTGTTTCCATGATAATTGCTCCTTGTAAAATAATGTGAAATTTAAATTTTAATGAAACACTCTTAATATATATTGCAAATTTAACGTATTTTAACCTCCTTAGGTATAACAATCATAAGAATGATATATGCAATAATGATTTTTGGAAAAACAAAAACCGTTACAGTAAATAGTAATCTTACTATTTTAGCGTCTACATTAAAACACTTTGCTAAACCACCACAAACCCCCAAAAAATTTTCCCTTTTCTTATTCTACATAGTTTATTCATTAGCCGTTTTCCTTTGTCTATGGTTTAAATTTTTTAATAAGATAGCTGAGATACAACCACATAAAATCAATATTCCCAAACTACAAATATAATCCTGAATAGTTGTTTCGTAATACCCCGAAATACCAAATATTGCTGTGATATCAGCGTCCACGCTTGCGTCTGCTTCTGCTGTCTTTGGTTCATAGTCTGATTTTCGATTGCTGGTGCAAGAGTAGGGTTCTGAATGATTACCATATCCCCGTCAGCGTCTACATGGACTTTTACGGTATAGGTTGCCTTGACCGCTGTTGTCTGTTCTCCCTCTTTTATCTGCTGATCTACTTCGTAGGTAGCAGAAAAAGTGTCCGTTCCCGACTGTTCGATATTCCACACAATCACATCTGTAACTGTGGAGCTGGTCGGTATATCGGTTCTAATGGTATCCACATTCAAGTCCTGCAATTCCTTTGTCAGATAACCGCTGATTGCCTGCGTCCTTGCTTCAATCGCTTCTTTGCTGTTACTCCATGTGTAGTAGGGCTTTGCAAAGTTCTTCACAAAATTTTCTATCCCGTTGGTGTCCTGCAAGCGAAGCTCTATGATTTCTTTTTCATGGGTCGTGTGCTGGTCGATAGCCGTAAAATTCTTATACGCCCCAAAGCTCACGCTTGCGATAAGCACCACCCACAACGCAATCACGGTTTTCTGATGTGTGCCTACCTTGACAGTACGCACCTTTTTTTCTTTGACATTTTCTGTCTGTTTCTTATTCTTCTTAAACATAATGTTATCCTCACTTTCTATTGTTTTACTCGTCCTGCACCGATTAAGTGCT